>JGI20214J51650_10001758_pt1 | contig 13809 bp, 11 predicted proteins | sample WetSurMetagenome_FD_51650 | JGI IMG/M metagenome (IMG submission 51650) | reverse complement strand
GCGCAGGGGCAGGCGATCACGGTCACGGCCACGGCGCGCATCACCGCCGCCTCCGTCCCCGCGCCGCGCGCCCACACCCAGACTCCCGTGAGGGTCGCCAGGAGCAGGATGGCCGGCACGAACCCGCGCAGGACGGCCTCGGTGCGGGTTTCGCCGGGCGGCCGGCCGTCGAGCGTGCGGCGGATCAGCGCGATCATCTGGCCGAGGGTCGATTCGGGGCCGACCTGGCCCGCGCAGATGGTGAAGGTGCCTCGGCGCACGCGGCTGCCGCTGCGGATCGGGTCCCCGGGCCGCTTCACGAGCGGCTTGGGCTCGCCCGTGAGGGAGGCCTCATCGACCGCCCCGTGCCCGCTGACCACCACGCCGTCCGCAGCGACGACCTCGCTTTCCGCGACCCGGTAGAGGTCGCCGGCGGCGAGCTGGTCGGTCGCCACGTAGCGGCCCACCGGGAAGCGCTCCTCCACGAGACAGACCTTGCCGGGCATGAGCGCCAGCAGGGTCGCGAGCCCCGCGCGCACCTCGCCCTTGGCACGGTGCTCGAGCAGGCGGCCCAGCAGCACGAGGGTCACCAGCATGCAGGCGGTGTCGTAGTAAAGGTGCAGGCTGCCGGCCAGCAGGTTGACGGTGCTGAGCCCGAAGGCGCTCAGCGCCCCCACCGCCACCAGGAGGTCCATGCCGAAGGCCGAACGAACGATCCCCCGCCAGGCCTGGACCAGGAAGGGGGCGCCCCCGTAGCCCACGACCACGGCCGCCATCGCCGCCATCGGCCAGGATAGGCTCGCGACGGCCTCCTCGCCGAGGTGACTGAAGAAGCCGACGTAGAGCGCCCAGGAGAGCATCATGACGTTCATGCCGAGGAAGGCCGACACGCCAAAGCGGACCCATTCGCGGCGCGTCGCGTCCCCGCCGGGCTCATCCCCGGGCGGGGTGGCCCGGTAGCCGTACCGGCGCAGCGTCTCCATCAGCCGGACGGGGTCGATCGTGATGGGATCGTAGCGGACCTGCAGCCGGTCAGTCGCGAAGCCGCAGACGGCCGACCGCACCCCGGGGGTGCGGCCGAGCACGACTTCGATCAGCCAGGCGCAGGCCGGGCAGCGGAGGTTGTCGATCGTGAGCGTCAGCTCGAGGCTCGGGTCGTCCGATTCGCTCGTCGCGGGGCCGCTCGCAGTGGGCGCCGACTCCGGCCCGCGGATGATGCCGTTCTCGCGGCAGCGGCGAAAAAGCTCCGAGCGGCGGAAGAGCTCGGGGTCGGAGCTGCCGCCGGCCTGAAGCAGGATCGCGTAGACCTGGCGGCAACCGGTGCAGCAGAAGCGCCGCGTGCCGGCCTCGAAGACGGCCTCGACCGCAGCGGGTCCGGTCGGCGCGCCGCACAGCTCGCACGCGTGCCCGGCGGTATCGGAGCGGGTGGGGAACGGCTGGGTTTTGGGCATGGCGGTAACGGCGGTCAGCGTCGCGCCCCGAGCGACTGGACGAAGGCGACGACGCTCCAGCGGTCGTTGACGCCGATGGTGGTGTCCAGGGCGGGCTGGCGGCCGCCCGGGACCCCGTAGCTCACGCTCTTGAAGAGCTCTCCCGATGGAGCGGCCTGCACCTTGGCCGAGCGCAGATCGGTCGGCGGGGGGGCGAAGCTCTGCCCCACGGTGCCGTTGCCGTCGAAGTCCGGGCCGTGGCACTGGGCGCAGAAGGTGAAGTAGACGGCCCGGCCGCGGGCGGCGGCCTTCTCGTCGCCGGGCGCGAACGGCGAACGCAGCGCGGCGGCCGGCGTCGCGCGGAAGACGGCCTCGCCGCCCCGCACCGGCACGACCCCGGCGTGCATGACCGGGATCGGCTCCTCGTGCGGCCGCACGGCCGGGGTCTCGCGCATGCGCCCGTAGCGGAAATTGTTGTCGTAGAACATCAGCAGGTGGTAGGCGCCGATCGCCCCGACGAGGATGATGGCCAGTGCGGTCGCTTTTCTCATTTGACCCCCTGCAGCGGCATGACCTGGAGCGGGTAGGCTTCCGCGCCCTGGGGTCCGCGGACGTGCTGGGGGTCCGGCAGCGGGGGGTACATGGCGTAGGGCGACTCGCCCGGCACGTCGGCCACCGGCCGGTAGTCCCAGTCGGGCATGCCGAGGTTGCCGATCACCAGGTAGGCGAGCAGCCCCTGGAAGAAGACGATCCCCACCATGGCCGCCACGAGCGCCCAGGTCTTCACGGTCGAGGGTGCGTGTTCCGGATGCATGTCAGATCCTCACCTTCAAGAGCCCGGTCAGCACGATGTAGAGCAGGCCCCAGGCGACCGTCGCGGCGATGGTCAGCGTGATGATCAGCGGAAAGGGCGCGTTGCGGCCCTGGATGCCCCCGGGGTACTCCTCGATGATGCGGGTCAGCCGCTCGTCCGAGCCCCGGCGCCGCACGTGCATGAACGCGAGGCCGACCGCGAACACCACGACAAAGGCCAGGGTCGGCCAGAAGTACAGGACCAGGTGCTCGCTGTTGAGNGCCTCGAAAAGGCGCATGGTTGACCTCGACGGCCTCTCACCCGGCGTGGGTGAGGGCGAAGATGACCGCGGCGACGCTGCCCGACAGGCCGCAGCAGGCGAGCGCGAAGAGCGCCACGGTTTCGACCCGCCCCCTGCGCGTCAGCCGTGCCGGGGCGGACGGGGCGGCCCCGTCCAGCGCCAGGAAGCGCGCGCGCTGCTGGTCGCTGAACTGGCCGCGGCTGAGCGCCCAGAAGAACACCGCCAGGCTGACCGCGAACCCGACGACCATGTAGGCCACGAAAAAGGGGAAATACATGGCGTGCGCCCCCCTGTGCCTTAAGGTTCCCACGCCGCGTCGATGCCGCGCGGCGGGGTGTTGGCGTCGCTCTGGTTGATGAAATAATAGGCCACGTAGTCGCCGACCTCCCAGATCTTCTGGGACTCGAGGTCGCGCTTGAAGTAGGGCATGGCCGTACCGGTGATGCCGTTCATGATCTGGTAGTACAGGATGCCGCCCGAGATCTCGCGCCCCTTGAGCAGCGTGAAGTTGAGCGGGGGCGGGTAGAGGTGGGGCTGGGCCGGGCCCATACCGTCCCCGATCGGCCCGTGGCAGCCGATGCAGAAGTACTGGTAAACGCGGTGGCCGCGCTGCAGCGCAGGCTTCGAGGTCGGGTAGGGGTTGGGCACCGTGTGCCAGCCCTCGGGAACATGGTCGACCAGCCAGCGCACGTTGGCTGCGGGCCCGGCCTCGTAGGCCGCGATGGACTTCCGCTTCCACTCAGCCTGGCGCTCCATGCGCNGGTCGGCGTCTTTGAACCCGAGGCTCTGGACGTAGCGGATCAGCAGCCGGATGCGCTCNGGGCCGAGCCACTCGAAGGGCGGCATGATCGAGCTCGGGCGCGTCGAGCGCGGGTTGTTGAAGTGCGCGACGTGCCAGTCGTCCGGGTGCTCGCCGCCCTCGCGCGAGAGGTCGATCCCGGTGCGCTGCGAGCCCAGCTGGATCGGCTCGTCCGCAACGTAGTCACCGGCCTGCGCGATGCGCTCCGCCCCCTGGTCCCAGTCGAAGCTGCGGATGGACTGCGTGTGGCAGTAGACGCAGCCGTTGGCGATGTAGATCGCGCGGCCGGCGTTCTCCTCGGCGGTGCGGGCGCGGAAGATCTCAGACGGGGTCGTGTCCTGCCGGGCGTAGGGCCAGTAGACCATCGTGAGCGCGATGGACCCGAGCAGGAGCAGGACGCCGATCAGCACGACGGCAGGGGTCATTCTCATGCGGTCACCCCGCGGTTGAAATAGAGCGAGCGGACGACGTTGTAGAGCCCGATGTAGGCGCCGGCCACGATGAGAAGCCCGAGGGCGGCGCGGGTGACGTAGTAGGGCTGGATCATCGGCAGCGTGCGGTAGAGGGTCTCGCCGTTGTACCAGGCCTGGCCCTGGATCAGCCCGACGATGGTCAGCACGATCGCGAAGCCGGTGATGCCGATCAGGACCAGCCAGTACTGCAGGTCGGCCAGGAAGCGGCTGTAGAGCGGCCGGCCCGTCACCCGCGGCAGGACGAAGTAGATCCCGCCCAGCGCCGTGACCCCGGCGAAGCCGAGCACCCCGATGTGCGCGTGCGCCACCACCCAGTTGTTGAAGTGCGTGATGCGCTGCACGTCGGGCAGCGCCATCATCGAGCCCTGGATGTTGACGAAAAAGTAGTAGATCGTGCCGGTGAAGACGAACTTGGCGCCGATGTCGGCGTGGATGTCGCCCAGGCGGCCGCGCACCGTGTACCAGATGTTGATCAGGAAGGCCATGACCGGGATCACCATGGCGACGCTGTCCACGATGGCGATCGTCTTGAGCCAGGTCGGCACCGGCACCTGCAGCAGGTGGTGGGTGCCCACGTGCGTGTAGACGATGATCAGCGACCAGAACCCGAGCAGCGAGAGCGTGTGGCTGTAGAGCGGGCTGCGCGTCGCGATCGGCAGCACGAAGTAGGCGACCGCGAGCGCCATGGGCGAGAGCAGCAGGCCGAAGACGTTGTGCCCGTAAAACCAGAGCAGGATCGCGTCCGGGATCCCGGCCAGCGCCCCGGTGTCCGGCTTCCAGACGACGTTGCCGAGCGCATAGGTGGAGGCGGTCAGGACCACCGCCGCGGCTGCGTACCAGATGGACACGTAGAGGATCGGCTCGGTGCGCCGCCGGATGGTCATCANGACGTTGACGATCACCAGCGCGAAGCTCGCGATGACCATGAGGTCCACCGCCCACGGGAGCTCCGCGTACTCGCGGCCCTGGGAGTGGCCCAGCGCCACCCCCACCATCCCCGCCCCCAGGGTGATGTTCCAGACCACGGCCGACACCACTCCGAGCCGGTCGCTGTAGATGCGCGTCTTCAGGAGCTTCGGCAGGAAGTAGAAGGCGACCGCGATCAGCCCCGGGGTCACGAACCCGAAGAGCACGGCATTGACGTGCATCGGCCGGATGCGGCCGAAGTGGATGTACTCGACGTTGGACAGGAAGTCCGGCGCGATCAGCAGGCTCGCCCCGATCAGGCCGAAGGTGGTCGCCAGCGCGAACCAGAGGCCCGAAGTCAGCGCGAACGCCTTGACCGTGTGGTGCCCCTGCGGGGCATTCTCTTCAACTATATTCAAGGTCGTCTCCCGTCCTTCATCTCTGCGATACCCCTGAGCCTGAGGGCTGGCTGCGCCCAAGGCCCAAGCTCAAAGCGCGCGATTCCCGCCGAACGAGGCGTACTCCCAGTACGCCGCAGTGAGCGCGGGATGAAGCGCAACGCAGAGCTTGGGCTTTCGGCTCTGCCAGGCCCGGCCGGGTTTGCCCAAAGCCCAAGATCAAGGCGCGCGATTCCCGCCGAACGAGGCGTACTCCCAGTACGCCGCAGTGAGAGCGGGATGAAGCGCAACGCAGAGCTTGGGCTTTCGGCAAACCCGGCCTCAGTTGTGGCAGGTGAGCCAGCAATCGACACTCGCCTTCTTTGCATGATGGCATTCGAGGCACATCCCCATCTGCCAGACCTTCGCCGGCAGGCGGTGCGAGAGCGCCACCGCGCCGTGGCAATCCTCGCAGGCCACACGGCTGTTGATGTGGCGCTGGTGGTTGAAGAACACGTGCTCGGGGATGTAGTTGACCTTGACCCACGGGGTCGGGGTCCCGGTATTGAAATAGTCGTGCTCCTTCTGGATCCACGGGAACTTGGGGATGATGTACGCGTGGCAGTGGAGACATTTCTCCACCGGCGGGATCCCGGGGAACTTGGAGTAAGCGACGTAGGGGTGGCAGTACTGGCACTGGATCTGCTTCACCCCGGAGTGGACGTTGTGGCTGAACGGGATCGGCTGCACGGGGCCGAGGGCCGCCCCCGGCCGGACGTAGTAGAGATGCAGGAAGGCGGCCGTGAAGAGGACGCTGCCCAGGGTGGCCAGAATGAGCGCACGGTTTCGTTTCACGGCGTCGCCCCCTCTTTGGCCGGCGCCATCAGCTCCGGGAAGCGGTTCAGGGTGAAGGCGACCGCAAGCCCCATCAGCCCGAGGAAGCCCAGGAACACCAGCGCATCGCTCAGCCCGAGCGGCACCTCGGCCGCGTCGTGGGCCAGCGCCGGGCCGAGCAGCAGCAGGTGCTCGAGCCAGAGCCCCACGGTGATGAAGGTGCACAGGCCGATCATGACGCGCGGCATGGACTTGACCCGGCGGTTGAGCAGAACCGCGAACGGGATGACGAAGCACATGATGAACACCGTCCACGCCAGCCTGTTCCAGGGCGGCAGCACGGTGCGCAGGATCACGTAGTGGGTCTCCTCCGGGATGTTGCCGTACCAGATGACGGTCAGCTGGACGTAGAAGAAGTCGGCCCAGAGCAGGCAGAAGGCGAAGAAGAGCTTGCCCAGGTCGTGGAAGTGCCGGTCGGAGAGGCCGCTGGCCGGGCCGCGCGACCGGTGCACGAGCGCGGCCAGGACGATCAGCCCCGCCAGGCCCGCGTAGAAGGCTTTCACGAAGTGGTAGGCCCCGAAGAGGGTCGACCACCAGTGCGGGTCCATCGCCATCACGAGGTCGAAGCCGATCAGGCTGAGGACGAGCGCGAAGAGAAAACAGTACAGGCCGGACCAGCGCACCAGCCGCGTGCGGACGCGCGCCGCGGCCTCCGGGGTCGCCGGCACCGGCCCGGCCACCAGCCGCCGCAGCCCGGTGGCGGGCGGGCCGCCGGCCAGCCGGAGCTGGAGGTCGCAGCGCACGACCGCCCAGCCGCAGGCGTAGAGCAGCACGAGCCCGATGCCGTCCCGCGCAAACAGGAACGGCAGGTTCAGCCACGCCTCCTTGCCGTGCAGCTCCTGGTGCAGCCACGGAAAGACGTGGGTCCGGCCGGCGAGCAGCAGGAGAAACAGCACGAGCGACAGCGGGAAGAAGCCGGCGAACGCCTCGGAGAGGCCGTGCAGCGGCCCGCTCCAGCGCGCCTTGGTCACGCGCGTGACGGCCGAGAACAGCACCGCCCCCTGGGCGACGGCCGACCAGAGCAGGAAGTTGACCATGAAGGCCTGCCAGGCGCGGACCGGCTCCCCCCCGAAGGACGCGACCAGAAAGGCGCCCAGGCCGACGGCCGCCAGGGCAGCGAAGACGCCGATCGGTGCCCCTCTGAAGGGGACGGCGTTGGGCGCGGCCGGAACGGGAATCGCGGTCTGGCTCATGGGAAGACTCTGACCTCCCCGCCTTTTTTCTGGAAGAAGTCCATCAGCTCGCGCTCGCGGCCGCTCGCGCAGACGGCGAGCACCCCGAAGTGCTCGCCCGAGCAGCGCGGATCGTAGAGCTCGAGCCCTTTGTAATCCGGCAGCCGCGCACAGACCAGCAGCCCGACCACGTTGCCGATCACCGAGAAGAGGATGGTGAACTCGAAGCCCAGGATGAAGAAGGGGATGAGTGCGATGATCGGTTTACCGCCCACGATGAGGTTCCACTGGGTCGAGGTGAAGATGGCGAGCGAGAACCCGGTGAAAAACCCGATGATCCCGCCGACGAGGGTGAACCAGCCGACCTTGCTCGTCTTCAGGCCGAGCGCCTCCGCGATGCGGCGGCTCGGCAGCGGCCCGTGGGCGCGCCGGAATCCGAACCCCTGCGCCGTCAGCTCCCGGATGGCCCGGGCCGCCTTGGCGTCGTCCGTGAACAGGCCCATGATGGGGGTTTCAGCCGTCATGGTGCAGGGTCTCCTTCATCTCGGTCATGGACACGGACGGCAGGTGCTTGCAGAAGAGCACGAACAGGAAGAAGAACAGGCTGAAGCTGCCGATCATGATGCAGTATTCGACCAGGCGCGGGGCGTAGAGCCCCCAGGCGTTGGGCATGAAGTCGTGCGCGACTCCGCCGACGATGATGACGAAGCGCTCCCACCACATCCCGAAGTTCACCACGAGCGAGATCGCGAAGAGACAGCGCAGGCTCGCCCGCACCCGGCGGAAGAGGAAGAGCGAGGGGATCAGGACGTTGCAGACCACCATGAAGGCCAGGCCGTAGCCGTACTCCCCCATTGCGCGCCAGCGGAAGGACTCCCACTCCACGGGGTTGTGGCTGTACCAGGCGATGAAGTACTCGGTCCCGTAGGCCATGCCCACGATCAGCCCGGTCAGCACCATGGTCTTGGCGACGTTGTCCAGCACCTCCATGGTGATGATGGCCTCGTACTTGAAGATGCGGCGCAGCGGGATCATGAGCGTCAGCACCATCGCCAGCCCCGAGTGGATGGCGCCGGCCACGAAGTACGGGGCGAAGATGGTCGTGTGCCACCCCGGCACGACCCCCAGCGCAAAGTCCCAGGAGACGACGCTGTGCACCGAGATCACCAGCGGGGTCGCGAGCGCGGCGAAGAAGAGGTAGCCGCGGCTGTAGTTGAGCCACTGGCTGTGCGCGCCGGTCCAGCCGAGCGACAGGACGCGGAAGATCCGGTGGCGCCGGCCGGTCGAGCGGTCGCGGACGAGCGCGAGGTCGGGCAGCAGCCCCGTGTACCAGAAGAGCGAGCTGACCGTGAGGTAGGTCGAGATCGCCACCACGTCGAACATCAGCGGCGAGAGGAAGTTCGGCCACAGCAGCCGCTGGTTGGGGACCGGGAGCATGTAGTAGACCTGCCAGACCCGCCCCAGGTGAACGAACGGGAAGAGCCCCGCCGTGCAGACCGCGAACACCGTCATGGTCTCGGCCGCCCGCGCGATCGGGTTGCGCCAGCCAGCACGGAAGAGGTGCAGGATGGCCGAGATCAGCGTCCCGGAGTGCGCGATCCCGACCCAGAAGACGAAGTTGATGAGGTAGGTCCCCCAGACCACGGGGACGTTCTGCCCGCCGACCCCGATGCCCGTGAAGATCTGGTAGGTCCAGGCCCCGGCCCCGAGGAGGACGCCGAGAGCGAGCAGCGCCACGGCCCCCCAGTACGACCGGCGCGGGCGCTCGAGCGTGTTCAGGACCGTCTGGTCGATTTGGGCGAAAGTGAGTTCGGACATAGGCCCCTTGGTTCAGACCGTCTGATTGCCTTCGATCGAAGTGATCCGCAAGAGATCGATAGTAAAAATTCGAAGCTCGAAATCCGAAATTCGAAACAAACATAAAAAGGGCGAATGACCGAAACCATGTCTGCACCATTCGAGTGCAGTCAGTCTACCCGTCGTCGTCTCTGTTCCTCGCGGTGAAGGTTTCGAATTTCGTGCTTCGGATTTCGAATTTGTGCTGAGGTGGCCTAAAAAGGGGGGCAGATTCCCGCTCACACCTCGTGCAGCACCTTTTTCAAATAAATCACCGCCGGCTTGGTGTTCAGGTAGCCCAGCACCTGGTAGGCCCGCGGGTCGCCGCAGAGCCGGCGCACGCGGCTGTCCCCGTCCATGAGGTTGCCGAACACCAGCGCGTCCGTCGGGCAGGTCTGGGCGCAGGCCGGGGTGACCTCGCCTTCGCGAATCGGCCGGTTCTCGTTCTTGGCCGTCGTGCGCGCGTCCTTGATGCGCTGCACGCAGAACGAGCACTTCTCCATCACCCCCTTGCTGCGCACAGTCACCTCGGGGTTGAGCTGCAGCTGGAGCGGCTCGGGCCACTCCCAGTCGAACCAGTTGAAGCGCCGCACCTTGTAGGGGCAGTTCTGGGAGCAGAACCGGGTGCCGATGCAACGGTTGTAGATCTGGTTGTTCAGGCCCTCGGGGGAGTGGTGCGGGGCGTAGACCGGGCAGACGGACTCGCAGGGCGCGTTGTCGCAGTGCTGGCAGAACATGGGCAGGTACATGACGCGCTGCATGCGCCGCTCGTCGTGGTAGCGCTCGACGCTCATCCACGCCATCTCGCGGCCCTCCGCGATGCGCGCCTCGCCGACGACACCGATGTTGTTCTCGGCGTAGCAGGCGGCGGCACAGGCGCCGCACCCGATGCACCGGTCGAGGTCCACCACCATGGCCCAGCGGTAGTGGTCGTGGTCGTGCGCGGGGTAGAAATCGCGCTGGGGGCTGTAGCCTTCGGGCAGTGGGAGCGTGAGCGGGTAATCGTCCATGGTCAGCCCGCCGCGCCGGGGCGCCCGGCCGGCCTTGAGCTCGGCGGCCGAGACCGAGAGCAGGATGGAGCGCCCGTGCTGGATGCGGCTGCCGTCGGTGTGCGCGAGCGCCCCCGGCCCCACACGCTCGAGCTCGACCCCCGCCAGCATCCCGGCCGGCCCGCCGCAGCCCGGGGTCGCGGCCGCCGGCAGCAGCGCCAGGGGGTTGGCCCCGCGGCCGCGGGCGTAGCGCCCGTAGGCCGAGTGGCCGTAGCCTGCACTCAGCACCAGGACCCCCGGCCGGACGACCTCGGTCAGGTAGGCCGGCGCCTCGAGGGACTTGCCGGCGGAACGCACGCGCACGAGGTCGGCCTGGGCGATCTCTTTGCCCCGGGCGGTGTCCGGGTGCATGAGGATCGGGTTCTGCCAGGCGACGCGCGTGACCGGGTCGGGGATCTCGCTCAGCCAGGGCCGGTTCGCCCCGCGTCCGTCGAACTGCCGCACGGAGGGCACGACCGCCGCGCACAGGCCCGCCGGTGTGCCCGCGGCCGGGGCCGCCAGGGCGGCCGGCAGGCGTTCGGGCCGATGCTCGGGGGAGGCGACGGGGGGCTCCGGGAAAATCCCGCCCTGCTGCAGCGCGCGCACCCACTGGAGCTCGTCCCGGATGCGCCCTTCCCGCTGCAGGCGCTGCGCGACGTAGGTTTTGTAGTCGGGGGCCGGCGGGACGCCCTTGAAGCCGGCCTCGAGCAGGATGTCCCCCAGCGGCGAACCGTCGAAGACCGCGCCCATGGCCGGCTGGAGCAGCGACTCGATCGAGCGCCAGCCGCCGAAGTCGTCCCAGGTTTCCAGGGGGTGGGCGACGGGCAGCACCAGGTGTGCGAGCTCGGCGGTTTCGTCCAGGAAGTTGCCGCAGGCGACGACGAAGAGCCCCGGCCGGCCGAGCGCCTCGGCGACACCGCTGTCGGGCGGCAGGCTGAAGGCCGGGTTGCAGGAGTTGACGATCAGCACCCCCGGGCCGAGCTCCCGGAAGAAGTCGAGCACGTCCGCGCGCCGGTCGGCCGTCTCCACCCGATGGCGGTTGACCGCGTCGATGCGGCTGAGCTTCGGGTCGAGGATCAGGTTCAGGAGGTTGGCCGCCAGGTTCGTGCGCAGGCCGTTGTCGTCCGCGAGACCGCTGCCGGCCCCCAGCACCAGCGGCCGCTTGGCCTCGGCCAGCATCACGACCAGGCGCTCGTAGGCCGCGAGCGGGAGGCCCGTGCGCTGCACGACCGCCTCCGGGGTGAAGGCCTGCGTCGCCGGGTCCAGCGCCGCGCGCAGCGCGGGGGCCAGGTGGCCGCCGCGCCGGATGTCCAACAGGTGCCGCACCAGGCCGAACGCCAGGACCGACTCGCTGCCGGGCGCGCAGGCGAGCCACTGGTCGGCGTTGGTCCCGGTCAGGGTCAGGAACGGGCTCGCGTGGACGAAGAGCCCCTTCTCCGGCCCGCCGGCCGCGTGCATGGTCTTGAACTTCCACGCGTACTCGACCGGCGAGAGCCAGGTCTCCAGGAACTCGGCCCCGAAGCCCAGCAGCAGGTCGGCCTGCTCCATGCGGTAGGACACCAGCCCGTCGACCCCGAACACCTCGCGGTTGGCGGTCTTGAGCGCCTCGTAGGCGAAGGGCTCGTAGACGGTCAGGCGGCGCGAGTTCCAGTTGGCGAGCGCGGCGCGGAAGAGCTGCATCTGCGTTTCGCCGACGACCTCGGTCAGCACCCGCACCCGGTCGGGCCCTTGGGCAGCCGCCTCCCAGGCCGCGCGTTTCAAAAGCGCGCGGGCCTGCGCGAAGGACACAGGCACGAACTGGCCCTTCTCCTTCACGAGCGGGGTCTTCAGGCGGTCGGGGTGGTAGAGGGACTGGAGCGCGGCCTGGCCGCGCATGCAGAGCTTGCCGCGGTTGACGGGGTGCAGCGGGTTGCCTTCGAGCTTGATCAAACGGCCTTCGCGGTTCTTGGCCACCACGCCGCAGCCGGCCGGGCACTCGCGGCAGGTGGAGGCGTACCAGGCCGGGCTGCCGGTGACCATGTCTTCGGGCGCGCGCACCAGGCTGTAGAGGTACTTGGGGGATTCCGGGCTGCAGCCGGCCGCGAAGGTCGCGCTGCCCAGGCCGGCGAGTTTCAAGAAGGTGCGTCGGTTCATGCGCCTGTCACTTCCGAGCGAGTTCCGGCGGACGGAAACGTGCTGTCACCATGGGTGTTGCTGTCGCGCGCCGAAGCGAAAAGGGATGCACCATCAATAGAAGTGAGACCGTGTGCTGAAGCTATAACGAAAACCGTCTCGCGGTGTCAAGGGCGGGGCGTCTGGACGAGGTGTGAACGGGATAGGACAAGAAAGGGTTCGGAGTTCAGCACGTCACGTGCGATAGGCGCCGCCTGATCGCCACGCAAGGGTGTTCTTTGGGGGAGAGGCTTTCAGCCTCGATCGTCGCGGCTGGAAAGCCGCTCCCACAGAAGAAATGCCGACTTGCCTGGAAGCTCCTGGGGGCATTCCCCCCGGGGAACGGCATCTTGCCGCGAGAAGGATCGAGGCGCGACGCATCTCCCACACAGGTTTGCAGCGCAGCGCCGAGTTCGGCCTATCTGCAACGTCATCCCCCGATCCGTTCGCGCAGGCGCAGGTTGATCTCCAGCCGCTCGAGCGACAGGCGGATCACGTCGTGCGCCTTTTCCGTGCGCCGCCCGTAGTCGGCAAAGAACGCCCGCACCGCGTCCGGCCGCTCCAGGCCCGCGGCCGGGAGAACGGCCGCGACGACCCGCTCGTAGAGCATCGGGTGGAGCTCTTCGATGCGCGCCAGCTGGCCCACGTACCAGTCCCAGAGGGGGCCGGCCGCCGCCGCGTTGGCGGCGAACGCCACCACCGGGATGAAGCGGTTGCGCGCCGGCACGGAGGCGAGCACGTACTCGAGCACGGTCTCGATCTCCGCCCGACCGCGGAAGCAGCCGAGGGCGGCCAGGATCGTCATGCGCTCGTGCTCGCTTTCGGAGAGGCGGAAACGCCGCTCGAGCCGGCTGAACGTGCGGCGGTCCCCGCAGCGCGCAGCGGTCTGCAGGACGCTGCGCAGGATGTCGGGGTGCACCGGCCGCCCAGCGACGAGGTCGGCGTAGCGCGCGAGCGCGAAGGCCTCGGCCTCGCCGCTGCCGTACTGCACCGCCTCGAAGAGAAGCTGGTCGCGCAGGACGGAGGTGGTCTGCGCCTCGTCCGCCCGCGGTTCGAAACCGATGCGCCGCAGCGTCCCCTCGTAGAAGGGCCGGGCCAGATCCTCGATCCGCCGGCGCGCCTCCGGCCCGGCCACGGCGTGGGCGTGCGCGAGGTTCGACGCGATGCTGGCGAGCGGCAGGTAAGCCTCCTCGCCGCGATAGTGGCCCAGGAAGGCGAGGTAGTCGTCGAGCGTCGCGTCGCCGCGCACCGTGAGCGCGTAGAGATCGTTCTGCAGGCCCCAGCGATCCTCGGCGGGCAGCTCGAGTCCGGCGGCCATCTCCCCCAGCCGCCGCAGGTCGGCCGGGTCGGCGTATTTCACCCGGTAGAAACCGGTCTGCTCCGCGTTGAGCTTGTAGGCCGCGGCCGCCCCGAGCTCGACGCGCGCCTCGCGGCCGCCCATCAACAGTGTCGTGGTGCGAGAGGCCCCATGCGCGTCGAAGAGCCGCAGGGTGACCGGGATCAGCCAGCGCTGGTCCGAGGGGTTGGGCAGAAACGTGAAGCGCTCCTGTGCGAGCACGAGCGTCTGACCCTCGCGCCGCGCGGTCACCAGCGGGTGGCCGGGCTGCTCGACCCAGTTCTTGACCATGGCGTTCACGGGCCGGTCGGCGGCCGCCTCGAAGGCCTCCCAG
>JGI20214J51650_10001757_pt1 | contig 13811 bp, 13 predicted proteins | sample WetSurMetagenome_FD_51650 | JGI IMG/M metagenome (IMG submission 51650) | reverse complement strand
ATATCGAACTCCGAAGGCAACTGCAGGAGGGGTTAACTTCATCATTCGAAATTCCTTGTTCGATATTCGACATTCGGGTTTGATGTTTTTTGGTTGCGGCCATAGGCCTGCATTAGGTTCATGGCTCCGGAACCGCTCATTCCTTCCGACCCCGGAATTTGGCTTCCGATTCCTGCCACTCCTCTCTGAAAAGAGCGCCATGGACGATGTCCTCTTCTCGTCCTTCAAAGAGGATCTGCTTGGAACGCCTTCCGTCATGTTTCATTCCCGCCCTTTCCATGATCTTCAGCATTCCCCTGTTTACAGCGACCGTTCCTGCCGTGACCTTGCGCATGCCTGCATCACGAAAGAGAAAGCCCGCCGCTGCCCGGAAAGCCTCGAGACCATAGCCTTTGCCCCACAGCCTTTTCTCGCCGATCAGGATCCCGATGTCGGCGACCCCGTTCTGCAAGTCCAAGTAGGACGTCATGGTTCCGATGTAGCCCTCCCCCTCAGCCCGGGAGGCTATGGCCCAAAAATAGTTCGGCGTTCCCGCGAAGGAATCCATGTAAGCCTTGCAGGAGTCCAGACTGTGTTCGATCCATCGTTGCTGGCTGAATCGCACCACTTCAGGGTCGTTAAGCCAGCTCACGTAGCGCGGGCTCAGATGCTTTTCCGAGAACGGCTCGAGGATGAGCCGTCCGGTTTCTAGGATTTCCGATGTCGCCATNCGGGACTGGGGCCTTTCAACTCGAAGAACCTGATCGGCGAAGAATGGGATCTATGAAGGCGAGCGCTCTGCCCGTTGCACCGAAAACGAACGCCTCCTCAGGACAGATCCGCTTGCCGCTGGAGACGTCTTTCAGAAAACCTGGCAAAAGATCCCTGATCTCCTCGCGGGTGCAAGCACTGCGGGTGAGCCCGGCGCGGACACTGGGGAGCCATTCCTTCTCCACATGTCTCGGAACAATCGAAAAGGTGGGCTTCTCCATGAGGGTCGCTTCCAGGAGCAGCATGGTGGTGATGCCGAACACGCAGTCGCTGGCAAAAACCATTTCGAGGGCTGGTTCTTCCCGGCTGACCTGGTCGAATTCGGAGAGATAGGGCCTGAACTCCTCCGGCTCATTTTTCGGGTGGAGGCGGAGCACGAGATAAGGTCTTTCCCGCCCTCCAGGCAACGCATCCAGGAATTCCTCCAAAACAATGTCCGTGCGCTTCGGACTCCCGCCTCTTCCTCTCAGAGTGTAATCGTTGGATCTAAAGAACTGATCGGGATTGAGCCCGGTCGAGGTCTCGGCTGCAAAGAGCGCGATAACCCTGTGCCGTGCATCCTCCGGAAACAGGGAGGCCCGCAGCTTCTCCTTGCCCATGGCTTCGAGGGTCTGAGCTCTCCCTCTGACGAAATCGTAGTGCGGGTGTCCACAGATGCAGACGTGATGCTTCGAATATCCGATGCTCACGAACTCCTCTTTGGTCCACCGGTCAGGGACGAGGAGGTCATCCGGAGCAAAAGCAAGCGCCTCCTCCGTCTCCCCCCTGAACCGATAGGCGGCATTCATGAAGGCATCGACCGCCCCTACCGAAGGGATGCGCGCTCTCCGTGCCGCCTCAACCAGGGGGAGGCCGGGGCTCCGAGGGTTTTCCGATGTCCCGACCACGACCGTCCGCGGGGAGTACCGCTCCAGCGCTTCTTCAACAGGGGAGAGCGCTGAATGTGCTTCAAAGAGGATGCCGGATTCCGAAAACGTTTTTGCCGCAGCCCCCCCTGCGAGCACTGAGCAAGTGAACCCCCTTTCGCGGCATGCAGAAGCTAAGGGAGCGATGAAATTGGCCGCTCCCGGGTCTTCGGCGTAGAAGAGAAGATCAACAGGGGCAGTACTTCTCAGATTCTTCGTATATCTCATGGATTGTGGGGAAGACTCCTAGGACCTCCCCGAGCGGGTCGTCAGAAGATCCTCGACGATCCCTTCGCCCTTCAGCGCTTCCTCGCCCGGGCTCCAAAGCGAAGCCCCTGAGGTCAGAACAGCGGCCAGATTGTCGTACATGCGATAGAGGGCGTTGCCGCAGGTCGAAGCAAAAACACGAGGCTGGTCGGAGGCCACCTCCCATTCATCCTGAATCGCGCGGTTCTGAACCCTCGGGTAAAGATAGATGCCGAGGCTTTCCTGCATGAGCGACAGCCTTCCCTTGTCTCCCCAGATGTCCAGGCCGATCTCCCGGTAGGACTTGAAGGGGATAGCCTGAAACAGGGCATTCACTCCGCTCTCCAGAGCCAGAAGAAAATGAAGGTTTCGGTCTTCTGCGATGGGTCCTTCGACAAAGGAGGTTTCCGGCGACAGCACCTCTGCAGAGCGGATCTCTCCGAAAAGCATGCGGACAAAATCGATCACGTGGGAACCGTTGTTCCTGAGGCCGTTCCCGTAGACTCCGAAAACAGCGTAGGGCTGACCCACCAGATCCTTCAGGGCGTGAGAGGCGAGGTCTCTGTAAAACTCATCCCCCCGGCGCCAGAAGTTGACCTGAACCGCGATTCCCCTCTGCTTACAGAAGTCCACGAGTTCCCGGCCTTCAGCAAGGGATGTTCCAAGGGGTTTTTCCACGACAAGGCCTTTGAGGCTGGGCAGTCGGATGAGAAGTTCCAGACGGCCTCTCGGGGGTGTTGCAAGAACCGCGACTTCCGGGTCGTAAAGGCGCCTCAGTTCCTCCACGTTATGGGCAACCACGGGAACATGATACTCCTCCCTGGCAACAGCGAGCGCCTTTTCCGACGGATCTACAACCGCCTCCCATGAAAACAGGGGGTGAGAGGCGAGAACCTGGGCATGGGACGCGTATTGGAAATGCCTCGCCATGACAGGATCACGGCCGAATCCCGCGCCCATCTTTCCGAAACCGATAAGGACCGTTCGAAACGGCGACGTCATGCGCCCACCGTCTCCTGACAATGGCGGTTGATCTCTACGAGTCCGGGCTCCTTTTCGAGGAGTCCCAAGATCTCAGGAAGCCCGAAGCCGTCCCCGTAAACCGGTTCCAGCCGGTCGTACACCGCACGGATAAACTCGAGGTCTTCAGGGTAGTCCAGCACAAGCCGGAGATGAGGAGCCTCCAGATGTTTGGGCGCAAGAAGATGATGGATGCGATATCGTCCAGGGTGTTTGAAGAAGTAGAGGGAAACGTGTTCCCGGAATTCCGACTCCAACACGTTCTCGGAGACCCACTCGAGATCCCTCAGCCGGAAGACCACCACATCGACTCCCACAGGATAGGACGGCTTGCACGTCGTTGTGACCACATGGCAATCGTTTTCAAGAAAGGCCTTTATTCCCATATCCACCAGTTCAGGGTCCAGGAGCGTCATGTCCCCGCAAATCTCCACCACCACATCCGCCTTCATCTTGCGCTGGGCTTCGACCACGCGGAGCAGCACGTCCTCTTCACTCCCACGATGGGATTTAAGGCCTTGCGAGGCAGCCCAGGAGGCCAGAACATCGTCCTTCGGATCCGTGGTGGTGGCCAAAATAACGTCATCCACACGCCNGCACAGCCTGAGCCTTGCAAGAAGCCTGGAGAGAGCAGGCCGGCCGTTCACGTCCGCAAGCACTTTGCCGGGAAGNCGGGAAGACCCCATGCGGGCTTCTATGCTGGCGATCACACGGGGCATTCGTTCGACCAAGACCTCAACTCTTTGAACCTTCACCTTCCTGGCGCTCCAGAGCTCTGAGCTCGGCCAACGAGCTGTGCACCTTCCTGACGGCTTGAACCAGAAGGTCCTGGAGCTTCTCATCCAGGTCATAGGCACAAGGCTCGAAGCCGATAAACTCCCTCTCGTGCATGCGCTCGCAAACCGGGCACAGGCCCTTGGGATAATCACGCTGCGGGGTCAAATGAAAGGGAAAGCCCTTGTTGCCGATAGCGACCTTTTTCTGAAATGCGGGAAGAAGATAGAGGGGTCTGACATATCCTTCGAACACCGGAAATCCTTCCGCCCCCAAAGCCTTGCAGTAGGTACTGCGTTTCAAGCCCAGCTCTTCCTCATGGTAACGCATGGCCCAGACATAGTACACGTGTCGACATCCGTCCCGCACCAGGGGAGGAATCAGGCCTGCCAAACCTTCCACTCCCCTGGACAAGCCCTGGGCGATCTTTTCCCTTCTGCCCACGTGCTCATCAATGCTCTTGAGCTGCTCGATGCCGATGGCCGCCTGGATTTCCGTCATGCGAAAATTGAAACCGATCAGGTTCGTAAGGTCACTCGTTTCAAGAGGGCCGACTGCGTTTTCTCCGTGATTTCTGATGAGCTGGAGCCGAAGCGCAAGGTCATCATCCTGTGTCACGCACATGCCCCCCTCGCCCGTGTGAATGTGCTTGTGATAATTGAGGCTGAACACCCCGATGTGGCCTAGGGTTCCTGCATAACGGCCGTGGTCCTCGGCCAGGGGCCCTTGAGCATTGTCTTCCACCAGGAACAGGTGGTGTTCCTTCGCAATCTCCAGAAGCTCGTCCAGCCGTGCGGGGTGCCCGAAAAGGTTGACCGCGATGATGGCCCTAGTCCTGGGGGTGATGGCTTTCCTCACTGCGGCAGGGTCCAATCCGAAGGTTTTCTCCTCGATGTCGGCGAACACGGGGATCCCGCCATAGAGGAGAGGAGCCATGGCTGTCGCCGACATGGTGTAAGGAGGAACAATCACTTCATCACCCGGGCCGATGCCGACAGCACCCATAGCCGCAAACAGACCCGAGGTTGCCGAATTCATGGAAACAGTGTGTTTCACCTTGAATCGATCGGACCAGGCCTTTTCAAAAGCCCTGACCTGGGGGCCTCCCCAGAACTCGTCGGACCAGCTCCCATAAAACCCGGACAAAGTCCCTGAACGCACCACNCCGACAACGGCTTGCGCCTCAGCCTCGCTCATGGATTTGTAGCGGGCCAACGGATGCCTCAGNACAGGATCGCCGCCTGAAATGGCCAGTAGGCTCACCGTCGATCTCCTTCCTCTCTGATTTGTGCCACTCTATTCCCCCATGGCCACTGCAATCGCGAGCATCAGGTCAGACCCATGAAAGGTGTCCACGGCCTGCTGGGTGGGGCCGTAGAACTTGGGGAGAACCTGAGAACTGTCCGCTTTCAGCTCTGCGCACATTCGCAGGATCAGCTCGACCATGTCCTGGCCGTAATACCAAACGCTCCGGATAGCCAACCCGTGGATGAAAAGGAGAGTCGCAAGAGAAGCATCCGTGAACAGATGGTTGTGCTCATAGGGGACAATGTGGCACCTGGGTTCATCAGGGAACATTTTCTGTATCCAGGTGGTGAAGGAATTGGCTCTCGGCGTCTCGATCACCACCATGGACTTCTCTCGTGTGAACTCCTTGTGATCTGAGACAAAGGCGCTCGGGTTGTGGGTGTGTTCAATGACATTGAAGCTGCAGACGATATCAAAAGTCCTCCCCCCAAGCTCCCCTTTGTCCCGGCTGAGCTGAACCCCAAAATGTTCCATGCACCATTCCCTGTAAGGCTTCGAAAACTCAATGCCCCCCACCTCAAGCCCCAGGCGCCTGCAGCCCGCCAGGAAATGCCCGGCCCCTGCTCCGATGTCAAGAATGTTGCGCGGCTCTGCTCCAAAGATCTTCTTGTACTCCTTGCAGATCCACCGGATCTTGGGCAAATAGATCTCCTCCAGCCGAAGCTCGATCTCAGCCGGATTCATGTAATAGGGGTTCCCGATAGCGTTTTCCCGATAGTATCTCTCCACCAGGGAAGGGCTTGGGAAATAAGCNGCATACAGGTGACTGCAAGTCCCGCACTCGAGATATTCAACGCCTGAGATGGTAATGAGTTTTGAGGCTTTCCCCTTTGGAGAGGAGCAGACAGGGCACGTCTTCGTNTCGACAAAATCCGCCGCCTCTCTGAAAAAGTCCATTCTCTTGCGATTGAAATCGATCTCCCGCTGATAGGGCCACTCGCGTTTGATTTTTGCGATGTCCAGGGCTTTGCTGAAGCAAACGTCCACAGGAAAGGAATACTTCTTGCCCTCACGCTGCAGGGACCAGATTTCTTCAGCTCTGTCCCTTGCGACCATTGGCGATTGCCTTTTCCACATGAACACTTCAGGGTTCATCGTTTGTCCTTTGTCCCAACCTCAGTCCAGGGTTGGAGAAGTTCCTGCTCAGCCCCTAAGACAGCGGATAGCGCAGCCTCCATCCGTCTTCGCTTTCTTCCCAAATTTCGGGGTTCCGGTGCTTGTCCACAATCTCATGGAACTCTGCTTCCTTCAGATCAAGGTAATCCAGCACTTCATCGAAAAACTCGTGGGGAAATTCGCTGTCATACTTTCTTGCCAACTCCAGACCTTCGGCCCTGCTCAGGTGACCGTTCTGAATCATCCGGGACGCATCCCGAACCGCCCGGCCGAAGCCGAACTTGATGAACTGCATGTAGTAATAAAGGGGGTCCATCTTGTCATCGAGGCTGTCGAAATCAGTGAACGTCCCCACCGTTCTCCCTTTCGGGTGAGTGCTGAAAGGAATTCTCTCTTTGATGTAGTGATAGTTTTCGAACATGCTCCATCGATGGAAATAGGCGAAGTAATAGGCCGTGACGCCTGTTTGCCGGATCTCTTCCAGGTCCGGGTATCGATAGGACTGCAATTCTTTTTCCGATATCTCCTCGTCCACCCAGTTGAGCGGGTCGTCTCCGATCTGATGTTCGATGACTTCCGTGAAATCCCTCACCTTAGCCGAGTCCTTGTGGATGACCTTGCCTCCGTACTCGGTTTCTCCGTGCTCCGCATAGAAGATCAGGGGGATCCGGTAGTTCACGGCCACCTGCACAGGAAGGGAGTTGACCCCTGCATCCCAGGCTACCTTCTGGTTCCCCCGCTCCAGGAAAAAGCGCTTGGCCAGTCTTCTGTGGACCCTTTGATCGGGCCGGAAAAAAAGATGGTCGAACCCGGCCTGGATCATGGCCTCCCGATTCCGGTTGCCCACCTCATTGGGCATCATGGGGGAAAAGGTGACCAGAAGAGGGTTCATTCCATAGTCGTGTTTGAGCCTCCAGGCGATGGTGCTGCTGTCCTTTCCACCGCTCCAGGGAACCACGCAATCCCAACGACCGTCTTTGGACTTGAACCGCTCGAGGAGATCCCTGAATTCCCTTTGCCTCTCCGTCCAGTCTATGTCCCGCCCCTTTCTTTCAGCATAGAGGCATGCGTTGCACACGCCTTCTTCGTCAAAGACAATCCTCGGCCTCGAATTGGGCATGAGACATCGGGTGCAGTATCTTATGGCTCTCGATCCCTTCTCGTTCTCCAGCCTATTCATGAATCATCCTCAGCAGGTTCTCTACAACCGAACATCGACACCCGCCTTGTGAATGAACTGTTTGGCGCTCCTGATGCTCGTCTCCGTGAAGTGGTAAATGTTCGTGGTGCAGACCCCTGAAGCCCCTCCGTCCTTGAAGCCGTCGACGAAGTTTTTCCATTTGCCCGCGCCGCTGCAGGCGAGGACCGGGATGTCCACAGCATCACAGACGAGCCTGTTCAACGTGTTGTCGTATCCCTCAAGGGTTCCGTCCTTGTCGATGGATTGGACGAGAATTTCACCCGCCCCATGCTCCTGGGCTCTTCTGGCCCACTCTGCCGGCCCCTCAGGATGCTCCTGCGTGCCCCAGCGAGTGCAGACGCTGTAGAGGCCCTGTCCCTTGGGTTTGGCATCCACGGAAACCACCACGCACTGGGAGCCGTACAGCCTTGCAGCCTCTGTGATGAACTCCGGTCTCATGAAGGCATGGGTGTTGATCGACACTTTGTCGGCGCCCATGTTCAAGAGAATCCGGAAGTCCTCAAGGGAACGCACGCCGCCCCCCACCGTGAGGGGCACGAAGCAATTCCGGGAAAAATGTTTCACCACTTCAAGGAAGTTTTCACGATCCCCCTCTCCCGGCCGTGTGATGTCCAAAAGCACCACTTCGTCCACCGACCACGCATCCACAAAATTGAGGGTGTAGCGGTAATCGGGAATGAAATTTCTGGTTCTGAAGAGCACACCGTTGTTCACCGTCAGAACCGTGATGAGTCTTTTCCTCACCATGGAAGATTTCCTCTCCCGAGAAAGTTGCTCAAAAGCTTCAGCCCCCATTGTTGGCTTTTTTCAGGGTGAAACTGGGTTCCGAAGATGTTGTCCTGTTGCACGGCAGCCGTGAAACGAACACCGTATTCACACTCTCCCGTCACCACCGCCTCGTCGCGGCACCGGACATGATAGCTGTGCACGTAGTAGAAGAGCGCACTTTTCGGGATTCCTTCAAAGAGCGGGCATCCCCTGATCTGGAAGAGGTCATTCCATCCCACATGGGGGAGTCTCAGGCCAACCTTCGTCTCCAGCTTCTCCACGCGGCCATCCACCCAGCCCAATCCCTTATGCNGTCCGAATTCCGTGCTCTCCTGCGCCATCAGCTGAAAACCCAAACAGATGCCCAGGATGGGTTTGCGCTCCTCCAAGACCAGCCGGTTCAGAACCTCCACAAGCCCACGGGAGTGAAGGTTCTTCATCCCATCCCCGAAAGCTCCGACACCTGGCAAAATGAGCTTTTCGGCTGCGGCCAGCTGCTCCGGCTGATTCGTGATCACATGGTCCGCGCCCAGCCTCTCCAGAGCCCCTGAGACGGAGCGCAGATTCCCGAGTCCGTAGTCAATGATCGCGATCATGGAAAGATTACCGGCAAAACCCCCGAGGCACGGTTGTTAAGGGTCTCATAGTTGTGTCGACCATCAGAAGCTCCCTCACGCTTCCCCTCTCCCCCATCTTGGGGGAGAGGGCGGGGTGAGGGGGAGCACATCGTAAACACAATTTTGATGAGCTCGTAAAAAGTCAAGAACGACCTTTGCGTTCATGGTTCGATACCTCACCATGAACGCGAAATCAAAGNCTTACACTCTTTGAAATCCGTTCATCCTGAGGTATCGAAGGGTGAACCGGACTTTTTACGAGTTCATCAATTTTAAGACGATGAATATCAGCACAGTTCAGGATAAGCCCTGTTCGAGAAACATCTTGCAGCACAGGAAGGAGAAAAGGAACTTGCTTTCGCTGTTCGGCAGGAACTCAAGGCCTATGAGCTTCTCGATTTCCCCTTTCTTGACGTGATCGAAAATCGGCCCTTCGTCCAACAGATAGCTTCTCACCTCAGGATCGGCCGTGTTCAGAAAGGAGTAGATGGGCGCGTTGAATCCCACCTTCCGCCGGTTCTCGAGGACCCGTGAAGGGGCAATTCCGCGAAGGGCATCCCTGAGGATCTTCTTGTTGAACCCGTCACGGATCAGGTGGCGGGTGGGAATGGAATAGCAGAATTCAAACAGTTTCCTGTCCAGGAAGGGAGACCGGTTCTCGATGGAAAAATACATCGCATTCAGATCGTCTTCATGGAGGATGACCGGTACGGATTCCTGAAAAAGCTCGTTGAGCATGCGGTTCCTGAGAAGCTCATCGCAGTAAAGGGTTTCCGTAAAGGGTTCCTGGAAAGGAACCTTCAACCGCGCGGCAAAGCTTTCCGCATCCAGATAAATATGATCCCTCTGGCCGGGATTCTTCGTGAAAGCGAAGGGNTCCTGGAGCAAAGGGTTTCTCACGATGGGCTTGATGTGTTTGTTCCAGTTGCTCAGCGAGTCGGAAAAAAGACTTTCTTCACCCCTGACCTCATACAAATACATGCTGTGATGATCATAGTATCCGGTGAAGAGTTCGTCGGCGGCTGTGCCGCTCACGGAAATCTTGTATCCATGGTCGGCAATGCTCTTCATGAGAAGCCAGTGGGCATAGTAGCTGATCGTGTAGACCGGCGCATCGTGATATTGAATCAGGGCTCTGAGGTTCGGAAGAAAGTTGTGGGGCTGCGTGGGGATGCTGGTGTGTTTGATGCCCAGCTCCGAAACCGCATGATCTACGAGGTCCTGCTCGGCATAGCGCTCGTCCGGGTCTAGGACGGTGAACCCGTGGACATCGTACCCGAAGACGTTNTTGGCGATGCTGATGATCGCATTGGAGTCCACGCCCCCGCTCATGCAAAAAGCCAGCGGCACATCGGCCCGCAATCGAAGCTTCACCGCTTCGATCACCTTTTCTCTGGCCCCGGCCACCGCATCGTCGTAGGTCATGCGGGAATCCTCTCTCCGGCTGGGCGACCAATAGGGTCTCTCCTGCCTCGTGCCGCCGGGTAAAACCTGCAGGAGGTGCCCTCCAGGAAGTTCTCTGACTTTTTCGAAAAACGTCTGCGGGCTCTTGTACAGGGATTTGTATCCGTTCACGAGGAACCGGTAAATCTGCCGGAAATTCACATCAAAGCGCCGGCCGGCCAGAGCCGACAGGAACTTCACCTCCGAGGCGAAGTAGCACCCTCCTCCCTCTTCAAAAAGGTAGAGAGGCTTTTCACCGAACCGGTCGCGGCACAGGAGAAGGGAACCGTCATGCTCGTCATACAGAGCAAAAGCCCACATGCCTTCGCACCGATCCAGGCCCGGCCACCCGAACTCATCCAGGCACTGAAGGAGGACCTCCGTGTCGCTTGTGGTGGAGAACGACCGGCCCCTTTCCGTCAGGTCCTTCTTGATTTCGAGGTAGTTGTACAATTCTCCGTTGCCGGCCAGTACCTTGGAGCCGTAGCGAAAGGGTTGATTGGCGCGCGGATCAAGATCAATGATCGAGAGCCTGGAGTGAAGGAGGCACACCTTTCTCCCGTCGGACCGTGCATGACGGTAAACCCCTTCGGCGTCCGGGCCCCGGCGGCGCATGAGGCGCAGGCAACGTTCGACCCGATCCGGTCCGATGTCCTCCTGGCCGATGTATCCGGCAATACCGCACACGATCCTGTGCTCTATCCCTCCTCTTCCAAATCGCTGAGTTGCAGGATCTCACCTGCCTGGAGGCGCCGTTTGAGGACTCGGCCCACCAAATCCTGTTCCCGGCCCGGAGCCAGCCCGGTTCCCGGCCTCACCCATATGAGGTGCTGCGGCCCAAGCCGCGTTCCGGGTGAAAGATCTGCGGCTGCGGCAATCGACCGTCTGGCCGCGTCCAGGTTTCCTCTCTCACTGGCCATCACCTCTTTTTCGCCAGACCCGACCAGGACCTTCACCTCCTGAACGCCTTGCACCAACTGTCTCATCTCCTCGGGGTCTGCCGAGAGGGCATGGTCACGAAAGCCGGAGCGCTTCTTGTCCACGGTGAAATGTTTCTCGATGACCCTCGCACCCAGGGCTGCTGAAAGGACGGCTGCGCGAATTCCCAGGGTGTGATCCGAATACCCGACCGTCTCGCCCAGGGTTTTGAGTTGTTCAATCGCTCCCAGATTCGCCTCATGAGGCGGGGTCGGATAGCTCGTGACGCAGTGGAGAAGCGCCATCCCCTGCTCAATTCCCTTTTCTCTCCAGATGCGGCGAATGAAATCCCTGGATTTGCGGACTCCCTCCAGACTCAGCATCCCGCTGGAAAGAAGGATCGGCTTGCCTGTGGAGGCCACTCTTTCAAGAAGAGGATAGAAGGTGTTGTCTCCTGATGCCACCTTGTAAGCCGGCACAAGAGGCTCAAGAACTGCGGCGCTCTCCAGGTCGAAAGGAGTGGAGAGAAAGAGCAACCCCTTTTGACGGGCAAGCTCTGCAAGCCCCTGAAACTGCTCGACGCTGAGCTGGAACCGTTTGAGCTGCTGGAGTCGATCTTTCTGGTTGGAAGAGACAAGCCTTTCCGGGACAATGGTTTGGAACTTGACGGCGTGCACGCCGGTCTCCGCCGCCCTCCCGATCATCTCTTCAGCCAGCGCGAAGCTCCCTTCGTGATTGTTCCCCACTTCGGCAACAATCATGATTTCCTGATCCAGATCAATGGGGCCGATCCTCATCTGTGCCTCAAGAAACGTAATGATAATGAAAAGTGTAGGACGCTGAAACCACCCGGAAGCCCAGTCCTTCATAAAGACGGATGGATGGAACATTGGCAAGTTGTGTTCCCACAACCATCTCTTCAAATCCCTTCAAACCGGTTTCGGCAAAACGGATCATGGCGCTGGCGACGCCCATGCGTCTGAACTTCTCACCAACGGCGATCAAATCGATGACCAGATCTTTTCCTGAATAGAGGAGCTGGAGAAAGCCCGCCGGGGAAGAGTCCTTGAACGCCACCACCATGTTGTCCCCCCGCTTCTTGAAGAAAAAATTTTCCGCCCAACCGGCCTTCACCTCGTTTGCGAGCTCCCGGGAGATCAAGGGGTCCAAGTGAAAGCGGGAATAGATGAAATTGCGAGCCGCCAAGGCTCTCACTCCTTCCCGGTCCTGATCTTCAGCATATCGAACGTTTACGGCCTTTTCCGGTCCAGCAGGGGTTCCAATTTTCTTCCGCAGAGTGACCTTTGCCTCGATCAGGTTGAAGCCCAGCGATTCCAGAAAGCGAATCCCGCTCAAGTCCGTGGTCCCCACTTTCGCGTAGCAGAAAATTTCTCCCTGTTGAAGTGTCCGGCTCAAATCACGCATGAGGGAGGCCGGTGCCTCAATCAGGTCCCGTTCAACCTTCAGGCGATAGACCTTGCGTTTAAACAGACCGGCCAGCCATTGATCATCGTGGAGATAGGATTGCAGTGAGGAGAAGCTCATGAGCCGACGGTTCCTTTGCTCATCCAAATAGAAGATTCAGCTTTCCCGACCCTTCAAAGTCCTTGAAGAGCCCCTTGTACCAGTCGATATAGTTGACAAAACCTCTTTCCAAGGGAAACTCAGGCTCATATCCGATGAGCTTTCTTGCCTTTTCAACGGAAAGGGTTCCCCGGTCCGGCATGAGCTTGTCTTTTGGCAGGTATTCCACCTTGACGCTCGGAAAGTGCTCGGTCAGGATGCTCACCATTTCAGTGATGGATCTTCCCTTTCCGTAGGTCAGATTGAAGATCTGATTCCTGGCGCCCGGTTGTGACAGCACCTGGATCATTCCGTTGACCAGATCCCCGATGTAGGTGAAGTCCAGCATGTCCGAGCCGTCGCCGTTCACTTTAATGTCGAGCCCCTGAAGGGCGTTCTCGATAAAAATCTGCCCTACCCTTCGGCTCACACACCGCTCCCCATACAGGGCGGAAGGTCGCACAATCGTGTAAGGCAAATCAAAGACCTGGTTGTAGGCAATCACCAGTTTCTCTCCTCCGAACTTGAGCGCTCCGTAGATGCCCAGAGGATTGCAGGCCGTCTCCTCGGTCACCGCTCCCTCTTCAAAATGCCCGTAAACCATGCTCGAGGAGAAATAGACGAACTGATCCACCATGTCCCTGGCGCAGTCCAAAGCATTTTCGAGGGTTCTCAGCGAATGATCGAAGGTGCTGTAAGGATCTTTGTTGGACTTGCCCGCGTGGGCCACCGCGGCGAGATGCACGATGACATTGGCCTTGAACTTGTGGTTGATCACCGTGCCAAGGCCATGGTAGTCCCTGGCATCCTGCACGTACACAGGGATGGTGCGCCTTCAGAAGTTTTAACCGCTCATGGACGATGTGCATGTAAAGCTCACTGTTCGGCTGCCGGGATTCCGTTGTGGAAAAGGCCAGGAGGTTGTTCACCGAAAGCCCGTCGATGACAGCGACCTCCGCTCCAAGCCGTTTGTATTCCAGCGCCAGATGATGCCCGATAAACCCAGCCCCGCCCACAAGAGCGATCCGTTTGCCCTTCAGAGATACTTCCATCCTACTTGACCTCCACAATCGCATTCTTCAGACATTCCACCATATAGTTCATATCTTCGACCCCAAGATGCGGTCCCACAGGAAGCGCGATCGAGGTGGCGCTGATTCTCGCAGCCACTGGAAAGCTTCC
>JGI20214J51650_10001756_pt1 | contig 13813 bp, 10 predicted proteins | sample WetSurMetagenome_FD_51650 | JGI IMG/M metagenome (IMG submission 51650) | reverse complement strand
AACAAATATTAATTGAAGTTATTGTATAGTTTTTATAAGTTGCCCGATTACCAAAAAAGTGTTTATTTTTGAGTGCCAATAAAAGAGAACATTATGAAAATACGCATTAGTCAGCCTATATTCCTGATATTTCTTATTCTGCTGAATTTATCGTGTAAAAAAAATCATTATAAAGTCAATACTTCATCAATCAGCGTAAACATCAAAATAAAAAGACTTGAAAAAGATATTTTCACTCTTAATCCTGATGAGATTGTATATAAAGTGCCTTCCCTGAAAGAGAAATATAAAGGATTCCTTCCGTTGTTCAGTTATGTAATTAATACAGGTGATATAAATGAGCCTTCATTTGGCGATATGCTGGTGAGGTTCTGTACTGATAAGCAGAACAATGATGTTTTTTCTCAGGCCATGAAATTATATCCTGATGTTGATAAAATTGAAGCCGGTCTCCAGGAAGCATTCAGACATTATCTTTATTATTTCCCCGGCAGGAATGTACCTGCTGTATTTACATGTATAACAGGATTTAACAACAGCATAATTACAGGTGATTCAGTGCTCGGGATAGGTTTGGACCGGTACCTTGGTGCTGACTGTGAGTATTATCCCAGGCTCGAGATCTATAAATATATAGCTGCACGAATGACTCCCATGAATATTGTTCCTGACTGCATGTATGGATGGGGTGCATCGGAATGGGATTTTGCAGCACTTAAATATCCTGCCGATAATGTAATGACAGAAATGATACATAATGGCAAGCTTAAATATTTTGAGAAGTGTATGTTGCCGGATACCCCTGATGACTTAATCTTCGGTTTTACTGCTGACCAGTTAAAATTTTGTAAGAATAATGAAAGTCAGATGTGGCAATACCTGGTAGAAAATGATCTGTTATTTAACACAGAACAGTTCACGATCAGGAAACTTACAGGGGAAGCACCTTTCACCAGCTATTTCTCAAAGGAATCTCCGGGGAGAGCAGCTGTGTGGCTTGGATTCAGGATAGTCGAATCATACATGATAAGGAACCAGAACGTTAAACTTGAGGACATGATGAAGGATACAGATATTCAGGGTATCCTTGAAAAAGCTAAATACAGCCCGCAATAAAAAAGGCTGTACCTGTAGATACAGCCTTAAACTTTTAGGTTGCAATGCTATTCAGGATGGATTGCCTCGACAGGGCAAACATCAGCACAAGCACCACAGTCAGTGCATACATCCGGATTAATTTTATAGATGTCGCCTTCTGATATTGCTTCAACCGGACACTCGTCAATACAAGTTCCGCAAGCAGTACAATCGTCATTAATTTTGTAAGCCATTTCGATTATTTTTATGATTGATAATTACAATTAGTGCACAAAATTACCTTATTTTTTTAATTAGAAAAAGAAACATGATAAATATCTATTAATTAAGACAGGATTTATTAATAGAATGTTATAATAACAAATTATGACTGTCGGCTTTCACTAAGAATTCAAATATTTTTTCTAATAATAGGCTAAACAATCATTAAAAATGCTCTTGATTTTTTCTAAACCCTTCCCCCTTCCCCCCCGATAAATCGGGGCAGGCTTTCCCTTAAACAATAAAGGAAGGGGAGAAATTACTCATATACAACGGATTACACCCCTGCCCTTAGACTTAAGGGAGGTGGACCAGGGGAGGGTTCAAAAAATGCATGAAATTGATTTATTATATATTATATTATTGATTGCCGACACGCATATTAATGAATTATACACCATCCAGCTGAGGTTAGCAACCCCGGTTATAGGTCCATTCTCATCAATATCGAAATCTGCTGTATGCAGTTTCCTTATTTCAGATATTAAAAAAGGTATTAAATGAGGCTGTTAAAAATCAAGACTGAATGACAGGTAGAATATTTTTGGCAAAACATAATGATTTTCAATTCCCCATGCCCAGTCAGCTCTAACGAAATATCCGAAGATCTGTGCTCTTGCACCTGCTCCGAAGCCTGCAACAATTGGTTCCCTGTTGGCATCAATAGTGACAGACACTGGTCCATTTGAAATTTTCTCAGTGTCATAGCCATTCTTCCCTGACCAGGGAGATTTTCCGGACCATGCTGTTCCTATATCACCAAAACCTACTACCTGCAGACTGTTGAGGAAATTGGAACGAAGGGGATGCCCTGCGAAATATCTTACGAAAGGCCATCTTAATTCGCTGTTTATCAGGGCAAAATTGTTTCCGTTTCTGATATTCTGTGTGAATCCTCGCATATTGGTTGCAAGTGCCTGAAATCCATAATTCACATTTGGAGTTACAGGGATAGAGGTATTGAACATGGGGTATTTATTAAACAGATAGCCCATCCAGTTGTCGACACCTCCGAGGTAATATATCAGTTTGGTAGGTCCAAAAGATGAGCTTGCAGCAAATCTGTTCGCCCAGATAAGTTCCCTGTGTATCCTGATATATTTCCTGAAATCGACTCCAAGCACAATCATATCTGATCTGCTCCGGGTAATTTCTCTATAGTATTCTCCGAAGATCTTAAACCTGGTACCAAAATATATATTTACACTTCTCTTCCTGGTATTGTCATAGATAACTTCTCCTTTAAGACTTGCCCAGTTCTGCGAATAATTTTTATGGTTCAGCGATGCCATATCTGTAGCCAGGTAAACAAACCTGTCGTTTCTGTACGAAAGTGTTCCCTTAAGTGCGAGTACAGGAGTAATAGGTTTGGCATAGGAGAGATAGATATTATGAGTAAATGCTTTGATCAGCGTATCTCCTGAACTTGCATAATATGCCTGTCTGTGGAATATTAGTTGTTTATCAAATGTTCCCTGGAGATTCTCAACACTGAGAAGATATTCATTACTGTCGAAATTTCCTGAGAACCTGAAACCTCCTGTGATCCTGTAGTTTTCGAACAGATCCAGTGTTCCGAATCTCGTCATCACATTAACTCCGGGGTTAAAGTATGGTGAGCCGCCGCTATATACCTGGTAGGAATTATTAAGGAAACTGAAGTCGATCTGGTTTACAATGTAATTATTATAAAAAGAAGTTTCATAAATCCTTACAAGAGGGAGCCTTAAGACTGCAGTATCCAGATCGATATCCATATATTGCTTGCGCCATAACTGATCGTAATAATTCTGTTTCTCTTTTTCAAAAATGTAATGGTTAATATCAATTGGCTCATTACTGACATAGTACTCATAAAGAGGTTTGGTAAGAGTATCCCTTCTTTTCTTATCTTCAGCTAGCAGCCATTGTCTCAATTGATTAATACTGTCAGCCTTATGAAGCAAACGGGTTCTCTCTTTCCTGAATGTACTTTGAACAATTTCCCCCGCAGGAACAGGTTCCGATTTCCCAAGCTCTCCTTTCCTTAAAACATATTTTCTGTTACTGAACAGAATTTCTCCGTATGAGTCCGATCCGTTTGCAACTGATTGATTGATAATATTCCTATCGTAATTCGTATTAGGAAGTGAATTGATAAAATGTCGGTAATGAGTGGCAGTATCGATATAACTGACAGAGCTGTCGAACTTTGCTATGTATCTGTTAATTACTCCATTCTGATCACCTTTGTAGGATAATTTGTTTTTTGAAATTCCTGTCGCCTCAAATCTGTCGTTATATTTACCTTCTGTGAGCCGGACAAGAAGATTGTTTTTTTTATTCAGGTTATAACTGAAAAGGTCAAAATCAGGTGACAGCTTCTCATAAGGACTACCTGTATTTGTAAGAGTATCTGATAACCTGTTAGACGAAAAGATAATCTCATCAGGGGATCCCTTAAGAAATGAAGGGTTAAGATCATCGGAAATGTCCCTTGTGACCTGCTCGTTTGTTCCTGAAGCAATTGTATGAATATAAATATCTGTTATCCCGTCTTTCACAGCTGAGAATGCGAGTCGTGATCCTTCCGGAGAGTATGAGAAATCGAGAACTTTATCAAAGTAGAGCAGATTTCTTTTCTCAGTGGTTTTATCGTTGATCCGGTAAAAATACATTACCAGATCAGATTTTTCATCATTGATAAANGTAAGGATCTTCCCACTGGGGTGCCATGCCATTACAGGATAAGTTTTGTCAGTGACCTGTTCAAACTTTGGTTCTTTCCTGAAAATGATTTTTTGTTTTCCGGTTGCCTGATTGTAAAGCCATATCCTTTTTCTTCCCCAATCGTTTGTCACATAAGCAATGTATTCTCCACCCGGACTTACCTTTACCTGCTGAAAAATCTGTTCTTTTTTTGACTTCCTGATTACGTCTTTATCATCGGAAGGACGGTTTTTGTCTCCTGAAAATTCATCAGTATAATATTTCTGCCACTCCTTGAGAATATCTTTAAGGTCCTTTCCGACAACATAAAGAAAACCATCATCTACATTTTTATAGATCTTGGTCAGGTATATAATATTTGGTATCAACGCATCTCCATACACTTTTCCGACGAATCTCCAGAAAGATTGTCCGGCATCAATTGCATCATCATATTCAAGATGGTTGATATTTTTAAATTTACCTGATTTGAAACCGTCCTTTACACGGTTTTCAGCATTGTAATCCCAGCCATAACCAACATAACGGATTAATCCTTTGATGTACCAGTCGGGCATAAAAATAAGCGAAGAACTTGATATCCTGTCTTTTACATCGGCATTATATAGCATCTCATTGATAATCACCTCTGTAATCGAAGCGACTATCTGTTTCTGATAAGCAACATGATCGCCTTCATAATAAAGGGAAACTTTATTTTTTATGATCCTGCTGTACCCCCCTGTATTGTAGCTATCCTCGTCAAATGTTACCAGACCGATGTTTGATTGTTTGTATTCGGAGTTCTTATTGTATATTATAAAAATCAGTCTTTTTTCCAGTGTGTAATCAAAGAAGTCCTCTATTTCAGCAAGCTTCTTTGTTGCATAATCCGCAGTAAACTCGGCAAGATCACGGCCGAATTCGTTAAAGTAGCAGTCAAAATTGTCGAACCGGTAGTACTCCCAGTAGTAATTATAGTATTGAACCTTATTTTTCCCGAATGACATCTGGTGACCATTATAAAACTGACAGTTAGCATTTAAATAAAAAATGCACCCTATAAGAATGATAATCAGTTTTTTGATATTTCTCATTATTTAAATGGTCATGAGATAGCCGGATTTTTTATCAACAAATTTTGTTCCAAAAAGTCCGGGTCAGGCAGCAAAACTAATGATAATCTGTTTTAAACTGTATAAAAAGATTAAACTTTATTATTTTTACGGCATATTATCAGGATTGATATTTCGGTCTGATATTTGTTGAGTGTTATGCAACCAAAATGCAATTTTGATTGTTATTAAGGGGTAAATGATATAAACAGGTATATATTTTCCTGAACAAAAGNTAAATTTTCAATGTACTTAAATTTAAAACTGATATGAAAAGGTTATTTTTATTTATTTCGCTGATTATTCTCGCAACAGCATTACATGCACAGTATGCGCTTACAAAAATGAAATTGTCGGCAACTGAACATGACTTTGGAACTTTTAAAGAAGATGCAGGCAGGCAGACCTTTGATTTTATAGTGACAAATACCGGCTCTGAGCCTCTGATGATCCAGAATGTTGTTGCTTCATGCGGTTGCACGACTCCTGATTGGACGAGACAGCCTATTCCGGCAGGTGCAGATGGCAAAGTTACAGCTATCTATGATCCCAAAGACAGGCCGGGTCCTTTTAATAAAACACTTTCGGTTTATACAAACACCAAACCTGAAGTTGTAGTTCTTACAATAAAAGGAGAAGTAACTGCACGTGAAAAAACTGTTGAAGAATTGTTTACTTTTCTTGTAGGTACGGATAAGACAACAGTGAGATTCGAGAGTAACCATCTGGCTTTTACAAATATAAAGAAGACTGAAAAGAAAATAAGAGTAATGCAGCTTATAAATACTTCTGAAGCTCCAGTGAAAGTTGAATTTGATGGTATGCAGGCTTACCTTTCACTTAAGTCTAATCCCGAAACTCTCAAACCGGGGCAGAAAGGGGTAGTTGAAGGAACATATGATGCCACAAAGAATCCAAATTGGGGAAATGTTCAGGATATGGTGAAAGTTAAACTTAATGGTGTGGCTCAGGAAAATGTGTATTACTACATCTCGGCTAACCTGGTTGAAGATTTTTCCGCACTTACCAAAGAACAGGTTGCAAATGCGCCGGTTTTCAAACTGGTATCAAATACTTATGACCTTGGCAAAATAAAAGGCAGCACTCAGAATGATGTTGAATTTAAATTTACCAACACGGGGAAAAGTGATTTGCTTATCAGGCATGTAAGAGCTACCTGCGGATGTACAGCTGTTCAGCAGGGTACCCAGGGCGTCGGCATAAAACCGGGAGAATCGAGTTCAATAAAAGCTACCTTCTCTTCAGGAGGTTATAATGGAAAAGTTACGAAAGCAATCTACGTTTATACCAACGATCCGCAGAATTCAGAGGTAGTGCTTATGCTCACTGCTGAGGTTGAACAACCTGTTTCAAATAAGTAAGATATTACTATAAAAGGAAATTATTTATAATATTCAAAAGGGTGTGAGGTGATAAACTGACACCCTTTTGTTATTTTTGTGATAACCTGACAGATGAATGAATAAGAAAAAGGAATACAAAAGTGCATTGAAGGTCCAGACGGGAATACCACAACCTCCCAGTGTAAATCCTCATGTCCTTTCCCATGCCGGAAGAAAAAGCCGCAAAAAATATTCGATTGATGAGTACTTTGATGGTATCGTTAACGGGAACAGAACTATACTTAGTCAGGCAATAACACTGGTTGAGAGTTCGTTGACGGAACATTATGAGACTGCCCAGGCTATAATAGAGAAATGTCTTCCATATAGTTCAAAATCAATCAGGATAGGCATTACCGGGGTACCTGGCGCCGGGAAAAGCACTTTCATTGAAGCTTTTGGATTACACATTACTTCAGGAGGAAGAAAACTGGCTGTTCTTACTATTGATCCCAGCAGTGAGCAAACCAAAGGCAGCATACTGGGTGATAAAACCAGGATGATTCAGCTGAGTATCCATCCACGTGCTTTTATCAGGCCATCTCCTGCTGCAGGAACTCTTGGTGGTGTGGCAAGAAAAACCAGAGAGACTATTATACTATGCGAAGCTGCCGGTTTCGATACTATTCTTATTGAGACAGTGGGAGTAGGACAATCTGAAACCGAAGTTCATTCTATGGTGGATATTTTTCTTCTGCTTATGCTTGCAGGGGCAGGCGATGAGCTTCAGGGTATTAAACGTGGGATTACCGAGATGGCTGATCTGATTGCTATTACCAAGGCCGATGGACCAAATAAACTCATAGCTGATACTGCCAGGGTATCATTTCAGAATGCACTTCATCTGTTCCCTCCCAAACCATCAGGATATGAGCCACAGGTGCTTACCTGTTCAGCCAGGAACAATGAGGGTATTGTTGAGCTTTGGACTGCAATCAGCGACTACATAAAATATACCCAGGAATCGGGATACTTCGATCAGCTCAGGAAACAACAGGCAGTTATCAGAATGCATGCTTCAATTCTTGAATATCTGAATAACACATTCTACGGTAACGAAGAGGTCATGAAACTGAAACCGTTACTCGAGAAACAGCTGTATGAAGGTACGATTACATCATATAAAGCTGCACTGAGTTTACTTGATAAATACTTCAAAAGATAAAACCAATTGACAATAATTCATATCTTTGGTCCCTCCGAATAACATTTTAATTGTTACAAATTCAAAAATGAAATGAAAAAACTTGTTTATCTTCTTGTTATTGCTTCAATAGCAGGCGCCTGTTCTTCAAAGCCCCATTACGTTATAAAAGGAAAGATTGTTGGTTCAGACAGTATCACTTTTTTAATCCAGAAAAGGGAAGCAGGAAAGATGATTACTCTCGATTCAGCTGTTTCCAGAAAAGGTTCATTCACTATGAAAAAAGGTGCAGTTGACTATCCTCAGCTTGTAATACTTGTAGCCGGGAACACAAAAAAAAGGACATCATTCTATATTGAGAACTCTGAAATAACAATAAAGGGATCCCTTGATTCCTTATTCAAGGCAAAGATTACAGGTTCAAAAACACAGGATGAGTATCAGGAACTGGTTGATGCAAATAAACCTCTTACTGATAAATATTCAAAAACCTATGTTGAATACCAGGCAGCCCGTCAGGAAGGAAATACCGCAAGAGTAGCAGAACTTGAAAAGAAGGCTGATTCGATTCAGACTGAGATGACAGCTCTTCAGAAATCATTTATAAAGACAAATCCATCTTCGTATGTTACTCCTTCAATCATTACAAGTATAAGCTACGAAATGGAGGCAGTTGAACTGGAATCTTTGATAAATAGTCTGGATACGACAATCGCCGCCCTGCCGCAGATAAAAGCTCTGAAAGAGAGAGTAGAAGTAATGAAGTCGGTTGCTATTGGGCAGAAAGCACCTGATTTTACGATGAGCGATGTTAATGAGAAACCGGTTGCCCTATCCTCAAAAATAGGATCGAAACTTTTGCTAATTGACTTCTGGGCAGCCTGGTGTGGCCCATGTCGTCAGGAAAATCCCAACGTTGTTAAGGTATACAAAGAATTTAGCAAAAAAGGATTTGATGTATTTGGTGTTTCGCTTGATCAGAAAAAAGAGGACTGGGTTAAGGCTATTGCTGATGACAAACTCACCTGGACACATGTTTCTGATCTTCAATACTGGAGTAGTGCAGCAGCAAAAATGTATGCTGTAAACGCCATCCCTGCTAACTTTCTTCTTGATGAAAAAGGAATAATAATTGGTAAGAACCTGCGGGGGGATGATCTCTATAATAAGGTTAAAGAAATATTAGGAACGAAGAAATAGGCGTAAGGCTCCCGATAGCCATCGGGAAGGCGTCAGTAAGAATTATAAATAAAGGCTGTCTCTGTAATTGAGCAGCCTTTTGTGTTGTTCAGTACTTTCATTCTTCCTTCTTTATCTCCTCCAGGATAAATCCCGTACCCCGTACTGTCCTGATATCTATATTCTTATCCTCAGAGACATACTTTCTTAATCTGCTAATAAAAACATCCATGCTTCTGCCCAGAAAATAATCGTCTTCTCCCCATATTTCAGTAAGGATATCTTCCCTTGCAAGGATTTTATTCTTATTAATAATGAAATATTTCAGAAGCTGTGCCTCTTTGAGTGTAAGCTTCTCTTTGGTGTTTCCCGATATCAGCTCGAGTGTATTATATTTAAGTATGGTATTGGATACCTTGAATTCGTCATTTGATGATGAATAAGCACGCTTAAGTATATTATTTATACGGAGTATCAGAACTTCAGGATCAAAAGGTTTGGTAATATAATCATCAGCTCCTATCTTCAAACCTCGTACAATATCCTCCTTCAGACTTTTTGCTGTGAGGAAAATTACCGGAACATCTGGCTGAGCCTCTTTTATTTTCTCAGCGAGGGTGAAGCCATCCATTTCAGGCATCATCACATCCAGAACACAAATATCAAACTTGTCCTTGTTAAATAATTCCCATGCCTCTTTTCCATCACGACCCAGAGTAACATTAAAACCACTGATACTGATATATTGAGTCAATATGTTCCCGAAATCCCTGTCATCTTCAGCTATTAAAACTTTCATATCCCGAATATTTTATATTTTTTAATTGAAGTAAGTTACATTAAAATCCTGAATAATCACTCTGATTTTACAATTTCCGACAATTGGGAGATCCCGTTTTCACTTATTGCTTCAATTGCAAAATAGTAAGGAATATCTTTGTCCATTGCTTTGAGCCAGTACTCATTAGCACCATAAATCATAATACAATTGTAAAGTTTATCAGGAGCTGTACCCATATAAATGTTATATGCATAGGCATTGTCAACCATTGTCCATTTCAGCCATGCACTACGTTTGTCTTTTTCAGTACGCAATACAATGAAATTATTTACGGTATCAGGTTTGTCTCCGTGTCCTGAGCCAAAGATACGCAGACCACTTATTGCAAACTTTCCTGTAGGAACATGAAGATTCTCCAGTTTAATGAACCGTGCTTCTACCTGTCCGGATAATTCGATATAATCATGTGGTATATCACTGGTGTTTTTGCTTTTATCAATAAGTACCTCCCATTTTTTTCCGTCTTTGGAAGAATAGAGTTTATATTGATGAAAGATGCTTGTCTGTTTGCCAAGAAAAGCAGCATCCTGATCGGCATAATTAATCTGGATGGCCTTAATAGCTGAGACCTCTCCAAGATCAGAGGAGATCCATTCGCCTGGTTCCCCTGTTGAAGCAGACCAGTAACTCTTTATACTTTCGTCAACAGCATTATTTGCAGGGTATCCGACAAGGGAAGAAGAAACCATTACAGGTTTATTATAGTTGAGCAACATCCATCCTGTAAACCTGCTAACGAGGTGATCTTCTTCTCCATCTGGCAGGTAATTGGGGTAGTCGCCAAATGCAGTGTTACAGTACATTATGTCATTCCTGTCGAAACCGGCAGGCCATAGTCCCAGCCTACGTTCAAAACTGTTTTTTACTGAAATGCTTATTGTACTGATATGCCAGTAGTTGTTCCATTTATCCTGGAATGTTGCCCCATGTCCGGCACCTCGTGCAAATCCTCCGGGTTTCCAGGAGAGAGGCATTGGCTGGTGAATATAATTACCCAGGGGATTGTCAGCCACTGCAACTCCATCAGCATAACCACTGATCTCTGTTCCCGGCGCACCATATTGCAGATAATATTTTCCGTTGTGTTTTGTCATCCAGGCGCCTTCGATAAACGGGTTTAAAAATGTATTGTCAGAATATTCACCAAAACGCTGCCAGCCGAATTTTTCACAATTAAGCAGAAGAAGTTCCTTTCTTGTACCGACAGGTTTGAATGTCTTCCTGCTTATTTCAATTCCGTAAATAGGATAAGCGTTGCTGCTGCCGTTATACATGTATAATTTTCCGTCGTCATCAGTAAAGAAATCTGGATCCCATCCTCCTATCTCGAGTGCAGGAAGAGCTTCATTCCATTCATTGGCTTTCGGATCTGTGCTCATCCAAATCGGGAAATTTGTGGAATATGTAGATCCGAATACAAGCAAAGTATCTCCCTGAACCCANACGGCAGGGGCACANAGATCGTCATAAACTTTATGGTAAGATTTCAGAAAAGATCTTGAAATAAAGTTCCAGTGATTCAAATCATTGCTCCACCAGTAACCCCACTGGTTTGTTGAAAAGAGATAGTAATCTCCTTTAAAAAGGACAATTACAGGATCAGCAGTTGCCCTGTGTTTTCCTGAGACAGTAAAGTTAGGAATAGGACAATAGCCATAATCAAGATTCATCGGATTGCAGTAGGTTTTCTGAGCCGGTGAAACGGTACAAATCATAAATAATAACAGTGCTGCAAGAATATTATAAGCTCTTATAATGCAGGTGTTTTTTTCTCTGCTATTGAAGCTTGCGTGAGGAGTCATAAAAAGAGGTTATGATTTAGTTGGTAATATAACAGTAAAAGTGCTTCCTTTTCCGGGTCTGCTGCTCACAGTAACATCTCCACCATGAGCTTCTGCAATTTTTTTGACATAATATAAGCCAAGCCCGAGTCCTTTGAATTTATGAATGTTGCCTGTTGTGGCCCTGTAGAATTTATCGAAGATGTGTTTCTGATCGAGTTTATTGATTCCTATTCCATTATCAGCTACTTTTATGCAAACATTATTCTCTTCTGTAAAACCTTCAATATCAATTACAGGTGCCTTATCGGAATACTTTACTGCATTGGAAAGCAGGTTGTTGAGAAGAGTGGTGAAATAAATTACATCGAGGTCGGCTTTAGCTCCGCTGAAATTGTATTTCTGGTTAATAGATGCATTATTTCCACCACCTGATTTGAAGCTATCAACAACATCGTTCATCAGTTCTTCAATTTCAANTGTTTTCTTATCAAGCTGGAACTGGGTTCTCTCCCACATGCTTATTTCGAGGATCATATTTATAAGCTGATTCAGATGAACGCTCTGTTTGCCGATAAGCTTAGCCGTCTCAAGAATTTTGGCATCATCATTTCTTATCTGCACCATTTCCAGTGTCTTCCCGGCTACTGTAATTGTGGACAACGGTGTTTTCAGCTCATGAGTCATATTATTTATGAAGTCAGTTTTGAGATTCGATAACCTTCTTTCTTCCATAAGGTTTCTGTAGGTTATCATGAACATTATACCCACCAGGATTATACTTAAGGAACTCAATCCAAGNGAACCAGATGTCTCTTTCAGGATCACTTTTTGTTTGTCGGAAAAATCGATATAATAATCAACAAGTACTCTGTAATGATCTCCTTCAAGCCAGAACCAGTTGATGAATATTTTCGANCTTGAAATTTCTGACAAACCCTGTCTTTTGCCCCGGTCAGATAGTTTACGGTTTGCAAAGCTCTGGCTCCTGTAAACTACTGTCGTGTCACTATTTATTATTTCAAGGTTATTTATCACAATCGTATAGTTGAAATTCTTTTCCATTCCCCTCATTTCAAAGTATTTGGAAAGCAATTCGGAAAGATCCTGCTCCTGGTTTACAACTTTTGTGAAATATTCCAGGATCTCTTTCTTCTTGGCATCAAGTTTCTGTTGATCGGTGATCTGTTTTAATTCATTTATATATAGATTTGATTTATCATTTAAGAGGATCCTGACAGTATCAAAACCATCCGTCGACATTGATCTCTTTATATAATTAAAGCCCTCCTGAGATCTCATGGTGTAACTTAATGAAAACATCTCGCTCTTCTGTTTCCAGACGCCGACTATTATAAACACCTGAACAGATATCAGAATTAATATGGATGATATACCAAGAAGCAATACAGTATTTTTCTTTTTCATCGAAATGAAGTTTTTACTTTCCCAAAATTATTCATTTTATCGACACCACAGGACTGTCCTCAAAACATTAACCCGGTGTTAACCCGGTGTTAACAAAATATCGAAAACAGCTGCCGTATCTTTACACAGTCAAACTTAATAAAGGCAGTCATGAAAAAGATTAAAGTTTTATTAATAGCAATTTTCCTTATCTCAGCCGGCTCATCTTTCCAGGTGATTAATGCTCAGGAGAAGACAAAAGCAGAACTGGAAAAGGAACAGAAGCTACAGCAGGCAATCGAACTGCAGAAAAAAGCACTGACTGATCAAAAGAAAGCCCAGGCAGAGGCAGAAGCTTCAATTGATGATCAGAATGACAAACTGGATGAACTGGACAACGATTTGGAGCTCAATATTGAAGCTACTGCGAAAGCAGGAGATAGGGTCAGGGCTCTAAGGCAGAGAGGTAACGGTGTATGGACCACAGGTGAACCATTTATCATCAACTCCGACGGAATGGAATTTTATGGTCACGGTTTTGGTGGTGATGGCGAAAGGACCACCTGGGATTTTTCAAAATCAGTAAAAGAAAACAGTTTTACAAAAGAGTACGCTTTTGATGTTGAGAAAACTGCAAATACTGTCGTAATGTCTGTAATGGGCGATTGCAAAGCTGGTGAAATCCGTATAAAGATAGTGATGCCCAGTGGGAAAAACTATTCCGATATCCTGATNGATGAATTCGGCAATCTCAACTGGAGAAAATCATTCACTATCTCTGAAACAGAAAACCANGATAAAGCGGGAGAATGGAAATTTCAGATCAATTCTACCAAAGCAACAGGTTTTTTCAAAATATCTCTTCAGACTTATTAGTTTTCATTCCTTGTATTAAG
>JGI20214J51650_10001755_pt1 | contig 13815 bp, 10 predicted proteins | sample WetSurMetagenome_FD_51650 | JGI IMG/M metagenome (IMG submission 51650) | reverse complement strand
ATCGACGATCGTTCCCGCTTCAGTTTCCGCAGTTGCGCAGACTGCGAGCACGTTGGCCAGCGCACCCTTAGTCACCATCAGATGCGTATCCCCATGAGCAACCAGGATGCTCAATCGCTTCCGAAGAAAATCATAGGGGATCTCGTCCGTCTTCCGATAGCCGGATAGGTCAAACCGGCGATAGGCGCGGATGGCCTCATCAATTGGGTTGGCAAAGCCTGTCTCGTAGACAGCGTTGAGATAAGCGTGGAGAAGGACTTTATCGCTTGGAGCGCCTTCTATATTGAGAGCGGATTGTAAATGCACGATCCCTTCGGTCAGCGTGCCGGTTTTGTCGCAGCAGATNACGTTCATGCTGCCGAAGTTCTCAATCGAAGCGAGCCGTTTGACGATGACTTTCGACTGGGCCATCCGTTTGGCGCCATGGGCAAGGTTGATGCTGATGATCGCCGGCAACAATTGCGGAGTCAGCCCGACAGCGAGTGCCAGGGCAAAGAGGAAAGAGTCCAGGACCGGACGTGCTAAATAGACGTTGACGGCAAAGATGGCTACCACCAGCACCAGCGTAACTTCCATAAGAAAATAGCCAAATCGCCGTATGCCGTGTTCAAAATCCGTTTCTTGCGGCCTGAGTCTCAGCCGCTCGGATACTGCGCCGAACTCCGTTTCCTTGCCTGTACGAATGACAAGCGCCTGTGCGCTGCCGCTGACCACATGAGTCCCCATCCAAAGAGCATTTGTCCGCTTCCCCAGTGGCGTCTCTACCGGCAGCACCGCAGCCGCCTTTTCCACTGGGAAAGTCTCACCCGTCAGCATGGCTTCATCGATAAAAAGATCTTTGGATTCCTGAATCAGACCATCTCCGGGGATGATGTCACCAGCGTTTATGATGACGATATCTCCGGGCACAACCTCTTCGATTGGAATATCTTTGGCGCCTCCATCTCGAAGCACGGCAGCTTTGATTTGAACGATGGCAAGCAGCTTTTCCACGGCGTTGGTCGCACTGCGCTCCTGCCAGAACCCGAGCAGGCCGCTGACGAGGACAATGGTGAGAATGATAAGCGCATCGACCGGATCATGTAAAAAAAAGGACAATCCCGTGGCAAAGAAAAGAATGAGGATTAGCGGACTTTTAAATTGAGCCAGCAGGAGCGTAAATATATCGGACCGCTTGGGCGGCTTCAGAAGATTAGCGCCATAGCGTGCGAGCCGCTGTCTGGCCTCACTATCAGTCAATCCTTCCTTCGCAGTTTTAAGTTGCTTCAACATCTCGGCTGCAGAGATGCTCCAGAAGGCTGAAGTGCGTTGGTTCATTCTATATTCCTGTATGGGCATACTCTGTTATAGGAAGCTCTGTCGAACCCTCGCCGTAACGTCATCTTGTCAACTGTTTCAACGGCGATGATGCGTCCACTTATTTTATACCCTGTTGGCGATTGATCGTCAGTTCTGTATTGCTCACCCATCTGGTCAGGATTGCTCGTCCCAAAGATCCCGATCGGTTTTTTCCGGCTTCTGCACAATCATCAATGGGCAGGGGCGCAAGATGCGTTGCCGCTCCGTGGACACAATGGCCAGGGCCATTCGGGAAAATTACCGGCGGCATAAGATCAACCATTACTTTTTCACAGATGACAATTTCTCGCGCAACGTCTCGTGGCGCGAGATGTTGGAGATGCTGACACGCTTGAAATCGGAAGAGGGAATCTCAATCCAATTCATGATTCAGGTGGACCCGCCTTCTTACAAAATTCCGGATTTCGTGGGGCTGGCTGCCCGTGCCGGCTGCACTCAGGTATTCATTGGAATGGAAAGCATCAATCCAAAAAACCTGGAAGCTGCCGGTAAGACACAGAATAAGATATCGAAATATAGGGAGATGATCGAAGCGTGGCACGGAGCCAAGATCGCCACGCACATCGCTCACATCGTGGGTTTCCCGTTCGACATCGCCGAATCGGTCGATGGAGATGTCAATCATCTGAAGCATGAACTCGGAGTGGAGCAGGCGTCGTTCTTCATGCTGACTCCTCTGCCCGGCTCACAGGATCATGCGCGCATGGTGCGTGCCGGGGAATACATGGACCCGGATCTCAACTGGTTCGATTCATTTCATGAGACCACTCGATGCCCGGGTTTTGCTCCGGGCGAATGGTATGCCACATATCGGAGGGCATGGCGGAGCTTCTACTCTTTTGATTACATGCGAGAGGTACTGGCGAACGCTAATCACGAGAACTACTGGAACATCCTTCGCAACTTCATTTGGTATCAAAACTCCGCGCACATCGAGGGCGGACACACGATGATCCACGGGTTTTTCCGGCTCAAAGACTGGACCGACCGCTGCCCAGGCTTTCCCGTCGAAACGCGCCTCAGGCAATTCGCGCGCCGTGTCGGCGAGATTCGCAGATGCGTGCTGGGATGGATTGCCCTGATATTGGAGATGGAGGAGCTTTGGCTGCAAACTCGCAAGCGCACCCGGGCCGAATTGCGCCTGATGTCGGAACTGAAGCGCGTGCGCGAGGTGGTTAAGCACACATTGCGCTCCGCGGAACTGCAGCTTGCTCATTACCGCGCGAAAGCTTTCGTGCGCGAATTACGCGTGCCCTCGAAGCTGGCGCTGGTTTTCCGGGACTTGAACTTCGGGCTGGCAACACGCGTGACTTACTCCCGCGAGGATATTCAGCGGTTTTGGAAAAAACCTGGCGGCGATGGCGGCGCAGGAAGAGCTTCCTCATTCCTGTCCACAAGGTAATTGTGAATATCTTCCGGGAAGCTCAATTGATCTTTTTCTTCGCCGTGGCGCTTCTGCGCGCTGAAGCGAAACCGCAATATCAAGCCGGGGAGACCGCGGACGGTCCTCCAGGACGATGGAATCGACCGGGTTTTGGATGATTCCGACGTTCCCATTGTCCCTTCTGAATTCCGGTACGGCGGGTCTTCCCCAGTCTGATGTCAGGGCCGGCATTCCAGATGGAGCCGGCTTCAAGTCCGAGTTAGGTTGTCTCGATCCATCGTGGCCTATTACAAGACTGGAGTTTCTTGCTTAGAGCCTAATCCATTGTGGGTCATCAGACATCAATGGCTTTGATCTTGGTTTCCGCCCCGCCGGCCTTGACGGCAACCTTCACGGCATCTTCCATTGGATCTTTGAAAGGTACCTCGATTCGGAGCAATCCGTTCTCGTAGGTCGCTTCGGCTTTGGCTGGTTTTACGGGCCAACCCAAAGCCAGCGCTGAGACGTATTCGATGTCTCTTGCTGGCGCTGTCAAGTGGACGCTGTCTTCCAGGATCTTCACATCGATGGTATCCGTCGGCGCTCCCGGGATGGCAAATTCCACGATTAGCTTACTGTTCTCTCCGTCAGCATACGCTACTGTACTGGGTGCAACCTTGATTCGGTCTGTCTGCATTTTAGTACTCTCCTTTGCCCATCTGTCTGGTTCGACATGGAGAGAAGCTTCTCTCTTGTGGGCACACTCAATTTGTACTCCGACGTAGTTTGCTTGTCGGTTCAGTATTGCTCACGGGTTTGGTCAAAATTGCTCATCAAAAAATGGTGTCAGGCTATAATTTCACCAATGGCGGGTTGGAGTTTCGCCCGATTCCGGAAACACAATTGGTGCAATTTTAGCCTGACACCATTTGCCGCGGTGGCCAACTGTAGTAATTCTAGCAATTCGATCTGTCAATTATATAGACATTCCAAGTAGTTCATTTTCATTCAGTTGCGCCGCAGCCCTCCGCGTCCGTCCAATATTTAGACATAATTCCCGCCTTTAGCCTGGGAAGCATAGTTTTGCTAAATATTTGATAAATAAATACTTATCTGATTGGGCGTCGGGATTTTGTTTTGGCCCAAAACATGCATTAAACAAAAGCGGGCGGAGGAGGTGCAAGAAAACGATGGATATCAACGAGCACCAAAAAGGATTGGATAACAATATGGCGATTTATGGCCTGCAAACGAACTCAGAAGAAGATAATCAGGGTCTACTGCGACGATGCCGGAGCAATGATCCCGAAGCCTGCACGGAGTTGTTTTCACGCTATAATCGCAGAATTTTCAATACCGCTTATCGCATCTTAGGTGAAGAGGCTTCAGCCGAGGATGCTTTACAGGAAACTTTGCTGAACGTTTATCGGGGCCTTTCAAATTTTCGGGGGGATTCCAAAATATCCACCTGGATCAGCCGCATTACGATTAACGTGTGCCTCGGCATGTTGCGAAAAAACAAGAACAAACCGACAGTGGAGCTGGAAGAAAATTCAGCGCAGGAGCTCCCTGCTGAGATCAATCAGTACATCGATCCGCTCGAACATGCTTCCGGCGCCGAACTGAGGTCTCTTGTGGCCGAAGCCTTTCGCAGGATGTCCGTCAAACAGAGGATCGTCGTTCGACTCCACGATCTGGAAGAGAATACGATTCAAGAAATAGCCCGCATTATCAAATGCCCGGTGGGTACCGTGAAATCCCGCCTCTTCTACGGGCGTCAGGAGTTCAAAGATATTTTTAGCTCGCTTCTCAATAGCGGGTTCCGAAAAGCCGTGCTCAACTGACCTCATACGTTTGCCTCGCAAAGCAGCCACTAATTCCGCCAATTCTACCAGTTTTTGTTTAGTGAAGTTCGTTGAGTTGGTGGCTGTTTTTCTGCATCCCTTTACATCGAGGCAATAGGAATTGAGTCTTCATCAAGCGGCATGCTACTATTTCAGACTAAGGCAGCGAGACCACTACGGCTTCTATACTGTTGAATCCATAGATATAACAGGTAGAGTCCTTAACATCGAGGAGCATGCCGGCCGTTCCAACCTCAATGAAGTCTGTCTGAGGCGGATTTCTATCTTATGAATGCAAGTACGGACTTGGAGAGCCAGATGAGGGTGGGACGGATTGCCATCGCACTGAGCGGAGGGGTAGATAGCTCTGTCGCCGCGGCAATTTTGAAGGGAGCCGGGTGCGATCTGGTAGGTTTTTCGATGCAGCTATGGGACCAGAGACGCAATGGTCCCAATGATCCGCAAGGGGAAGGACATCCGCAGGGACGGTGTTGCTCCCTGGATGACCTCTTTGACGCCCGCAGTGTCGCAGCCAACCTGAATTTCCCATACTATGTCGTCAATCTGCAGCAGGAGTTTGAGGAGATAGTGGTCAAGTCCTTCATTGAGGACTACCGGAATGGCCTGACACCCTCTCCTTGTATTCTGTGCAATTCGCAAATGAAATTCGATCGCCTGATGCGCATCGCCGAAGAGGTCAACGCCGTCCAAATAGCGACGGGGCACTATGCTCGCGTACGCTATGATCCAGATTCCGGAAGATACCAGCTTCTCAAAGCTCTGGATCGGAACAAGGACCAATCTTACTTTCTATTTGAACTGAATCAGATGCAGTTGGCCAGAGCGATTTTTCCGCTGGGTGACCTGACCAAGCTTCAGGTAAGGGATATTGCCCGCCAGAACGGGCTCCCCGTGGCGGAGAAACCTGAAAGTCAGGAGATTTGTTTTGTGCCTGACAATGATTACTCAGGTTTCATTGAGCGCCACTATTGCGAACTAGTCGGATCAGAGGCTGCCGAGCAGGCGTTTCCGGGAGGAGAAATTGTCGACGGTGAGGGCAATGTTCTGGGTACTCATCGTGGCATCCACCATTACACTGTGGGCCAGCGCAAGGGCCTGGGGATTGCTCATCCGGAGCCGCTGTACGTCATAGAACTCCTCCCGGCAGAGAGAAGGGTGGTCGTAGGAGTGCGCTCCGAACTCGGCAGGTGCTCCTTTGGCGTGCTGCGTCCGAACTGGATATCTATACCGGAGCTGAAATCTCCGCTGAGAATATCCGCGAAGATCCGATCTCGGCATGCCGAAATGCCTGCCGAGATCACACCTCTGGAAGACGGATCCTTAAAAGTGGACTTTGATACTCCCCAGCTTGCGGTTACTCCCGGGCAGGCCTGTGTTTTTTATCAGGGAGATGAGGTCATGGGCGGGGGATGGATTGCGCGTTTTGCCGGCCGGCATAGCGGCCGACAATAGTTATCAGGAATGCCACTGACCGCGAATTAGTGAAATTCGTGGCAGGATTTTTTTGTCTGGGACAGGCCAATGGCCTCTGCAAACAACAAATCCAGATCAATTCTCATCGTTGCCGGCGAAGCTTCGGCGGACCGGTACGGCGCCCGTTTGGTGCAGAGATTGAGAGCTCTCCGCCCGGATGAGTCTCTCACCTTTTTGGGTACCGGCGGCGAGGCAATGCAAAACGCCGGAGTCCGCCTGCTGACTCACATACGCGATCTTGCCCACATCGGTCCGCGCGAGGCGATTGCCAGCTTCCGCAAGTATTATCAAACCTATCGCCGGTTGGTGGCGAGCGCAAAGCAAGTCAAACCGGCTGTCGCCATACTGCTCGATTTCCCGGATTTTAATCTGCGGCTGGCAAAAAAAATGAAACGCATGCAGATCCCGGTTGTCTATTACATAAGCCCACAGATATGGGCGTGGAGAAGCGGCCGGATAAAAGCTATACAGAAGTATGTGGACAAGATGCTGGTAATACTTCCGTTCGAAGAGGAGTTTTATCGGAAGCATGGCGTAGAAGTGGAATTCGTAGGCCATCCCATCCTGGAGGAGTTCATGCCGGACTATGGGCGCGACGCATTCCTGCGGGCATACGATCTGGATCCCGGGATCAAGACCATTGCAATTCTGCCCGGGAGCCGACGCAAAGAAGTGGACTATATTCTGCCCATATTGCTGCAGGCCTCCAAACAGCTTCTGAAAACGGTGCCGGCGCAGTTTATCATCTCCGCGGCGCCGACGGTCGAACTGAGCCATCTGCGGCAAATCATGAATACAATGTTGGGCCGGGGTCCGGAAGCGGTCCGCTTCAAATTGGTAACGGCAGACGCTCGTGATATTCTGGCTAACTCGGATTTTGCATTTGTAAAGAGCGGGACGAGCACGCTTGAGGCGGCATTGGTGGGTACGCCATTCCTCATTGCCTACCGACTTTCAACCTTGAGCTGGTGCATCGGCAACTTCCTGATTCACACTCCGATGAAGGGGCTGGTGAATCTGATAGCGGGTGAGCTGATTGTGCCTGAGTTTTTGCAGGGTGAAGCCACCCCGGAACGTCTGGCTCGGACCGCCCTGCAATATCTCGAAGGGCCAGAGAGGGCTGAGGCCATGAAAGCTCGACTGGCTGGCATACGAGGCCAATTGGGCCGGCGCTGCGCATCCGAAGCGGCTGCGGCAACAGTGAACGGCTATCTATAAGAGCACAGGAAGCATCCATGAGAACCGCCATCATTTCCAGACTTTTGTTATGTTCGGTCCTTGTCTGTCTCCACCCGCCAATCCAAGCGCAAACCAGGAGATCGACATCAGCCCCACCCAGGATTGAGGTTCAGAGCTACAAAATTGCAGTCGACCTCATGCCCGAGACTCATGAATTGAAGGCTGAAGCCATTATACAGATCATGCCGCTGGAAGAGACCGACAGAGCGGTCTTCGAACTGAGCGAAAACCTCTCCGTCCAGCGGATTCTAAATACCGCAGGAGTGGAGATTGATTTTGGTCAGGATGAGAGCGGGCCAGGCTTGTTGACCGTTCATTTTTCCAAAGCTTTGGCTGTCGGCGAACTTACCACCATTAGGGTCCAGTACAACGGCGGATTCGATCGTGATCGTTACAGCCGCTTTTATGCCCGCGATGAAAACAGCGCCTATATCGGAATGGAAGGCTCCTATCTTCTATATCAATCCAAATGGTTTCCTATCAACCGTTATCTAGGGGGCAGGTCTGCCGCGACAGTGGAGATTACGGTTCCTTTGGGAATGACTGCCGTGGGTCCGGGAGCGCAGCTGCACGTGATTACCAGAGGAATTACCGAGACATTTGGTTGGTCCACCAAAGCGCCGATTCTTCCCAACTCCGTCGTGGCCGGACAGTATTTCCAGAAAAGAGTGGAAACTCAGGGCTTCAGCATCGACTGTTTCGCCGGGGAAGCTAATCTCGATGCCATTCAGAAAAGAGCTGAGATCCTGGCTCCGATCCTTGAATACTATACTCAAACCTATGGGCCTTCCCTCCCCGGGCGAAATTTCCGGCTGGTGGAAGTTGATGACCGGCTGGCCTCAGAGCCCGGCATGCTGGGAACGATCTTCATTACGCATCGCGAGTTATCCGAAGCGACTCCGCCCGTGCTGCGGTTGGCGCGCAAAATTGCCTACCAGTGGTGGTCTGAGACTATCGGGGCGCAAACTGTCCAAGATATCTGGCTGCCGGAAGCGATGTCCTATTTGTCCGCAGCCGATTATGTGGGCCATAGCCAGGGAGAATCAGCTTTTAAAGAAGAAATTTCCAACCTTGCCATACTGGCACTGAAATTCGAAACCAAGGGTGCCATAAGAGATGGCAGCAGTCTGGGATATCGAACGGAGGCCTTCGAGTCAGTCGCCGCGGGAAAAGGCGCCTGGGTGCTCTACATGCTGCGAAAAATGATGGGCGAGGATAAATACCGTCAGCTCGTCGACGCATACATAGGTGAATTTGTGGCCAAGGGTGGGACGACGGCCGGATTCCGGAAACTGGCAGAACAGATATATGGCAAAGAACTGGGCTGGTTTTTTTCCGAATGGGTGGAGACCACCGGAGTGCCGACTCTGGAAACAGACTATGTCGTGTTTAAGACGGAAGACGGATTTCGGGTTTCCGGATCGGTCAAGCAGGACAGAGACCTTTTTAAAATGCCCCTTGAAATCAGCGTAATTACCCACGACAGGGAGGAACTGATAGCTATCGATCTGGATGGCAAGTCCACCTCCTTCGACCTCAACACCTTTTCGGCCCCGCGCCAGGTTGTATTGGATCCGGGCAATAAGATTCTCAGGGATTCCAAGGAACTGCAGACCTCTGTACAGCTCTCGCTGGGGAATGATCTCAAGCAGAAAGGCAACTTTGTCGAAGCTGTAAAAGCTTATGATAATGCCATCAAACTGAATCCCCATTCGTCGCTAGTCCATTTCAGACTTGCCGAGGTCTTTTGGGAGCAATTCAACCTTCAATCGGCTGCCAATTCGTTCCGCGACGCGCTTAACGGCGATAAGGATCCTAAATGGGTTGAAGTTTGGTCCTACATCTACCTAGGCAAAATTTACGATATTTTGGGACAACGGCAAAGGGCTTTGGCAGAGTATAACCGTGCTCTGAATACCAAGGACGAATACAATGGAGCCCAGGACGAAGCCAAGAAGTGGCTGGACGCACCCTTTACACGCGAGCGCACGACCATTGAAAAGGAGAGCCAAGACTAAGGGCAAACCATCATTGCTCCCATATCTCTGTCACTTTCAAGCTGGCATATAGTTGCTGACCGAATCGAAATGAAATTGGATTCTTGGGGAAGGACAGCACAAAAGATACGCGTGCCTGCGGGCACTCTGCTCGGCGCCATATTTCTGCTTTTTCTGCATCCTTCGATCCGTTCGCTCTGGGTCGGAGGTGTGGTGGCGTTCAGCGGGGCATTTCTCCGCCTTTGGGCCGCAGGCCATATTGAAAAGAGCATCTCCCTGACTCGGGGAGGACCCTATTCTTTGACCAGAAACCCTCTCTATCTGGGTTCCGCCATTATGGCGACCGGGGTTTTTATTGGTGGGCACGCCTACTGGCTCCTCCCCTTCTTCGGCTTGTTCTTCCTGGGTCTTTATTACCCGGTCATGAAGGCGGAAGAGCAGGAGCTGCTTCTCGGCCATGGGGAGCAGTTTCTGAAGTATGTTCACTCGGTGCCGATGTTTTTCCCCCGCTTTTCCAGATCCCCGGATGGCCCCTCAAGGTTTTCCTGGTCCAGAGCAATCAAAAACCGGGAGCACCGCACCTTGGCAGGCCTTGTCCTAATCGAAGTCTTTCTCATTGTGAAGTTTATCTTGTAGACCCGTCCCGCGGAGCGAGATATCATTGGACGGCGGGGGAAAAAGTTGATAAATTATTTCCCCGTATTTCTTTCTGAAACCTTGGTTTAGGTGGTAAGGCGCATCGGCTGACACCGGGGGACGGAGTGATACGTTGTTTTATCTCCGGGTTAAAAAGATGAGGATTGGAGTATTGGTGCATGTACACTGATAATCTGCTGCGGGACGACGGCAGAGCGAAATCCCGACTGGATTGGGTAGGATCTTCTCTCTTATCGGGAGTTTCGAATTTTGCCTGGAAGGCCTTCCAGATGATCAACCGGAGGCTTCCCGAAGGGGAACTCCCCCACCCCAAATGGGCGCCTGGCAAGATCCTCAGAAGCCGTGAGCGTTCAGCGCCTCCTCTGGGATTTCCACGTGAGACGGATTCACTTTGCCCGCGTTGTGTCCGCGAAATCCGAAAAGCTCTGACTGACGGCAAGGCCGATCTGTCCCTGCTATTGAATCAGAACCCCGGCGAAATTAAGGCCCAACTGATTGAGGAGGAGGGGCGCATCCTCATGAGGAAAGCCTGCCCGAAGCACGGCCCCTTTGAGGACGTCCTCTCTACCGATCCGGCGTTTACGCGCAAGGTGGAAAGCCTCTTTTTCGGCAGGGATTTCAGGGCAACGGAAGATGAGAACATACACCGGCATGGGTCATCTTCCGTTAAATATGGACGGGGAACTGTTTTGACCGTAGATCTGACCAACCGGTGCAACATGATGTGCGACCAATGTTTTATGGATGCCAACCAGGTGGGCTATGTTCATGAGCCCAGCCTCGAGGAGATCAAGGCCATCCTGGATCGCGCGGTATCGTTTAAGCCCCGACGCCAGGCGATCATTCTCTTCTCGGGTGGAGAGCCGACTCTGTCTCCTTTCTTCCTGGACGCCGTGGCCTATGCGAAAAAGATCGGTTTCTATCGCATTTTGGCCGCCACTAACGGCATTCGTTTTGCCCAGAGCGAAGAATTCACCGAAAAGGCCCGCGCAGCGGGGCTGCATGGCACTTATCTCCAGTTCGACGGAACCACTAACGAGAAAAACCGGCATCGCGGAGTCGGCAATCTGCTGGACGTCAAACTTCAAGCCATTGAAAATATGGCCAAGGTGGGGATGAAGACCACGCTGGTCACTACGATTATCAACACGATCAATGACGATGCCATCGGGCCGATCGTGGACTTTGCCATCAAGAATATCGACAAAGTCCAAACCATCGCATTTCAACCAGTATCCTTTACGGGACGCGACGAAGAAATCAGCGACGGGGAGCGCTACCGCCAAAGATACACGCTCTCGCAAATGGTTGCCGATCTCAAGCGTCAACTCGGCGGCGACTGGGAACCTATGCGCGACTGGTTTCCGTTATCCTCCTATAGCGCCTTCACCAGTGTGATGGATATTCTACAAGGCCCGGAGGCGCTCTGGGGCTGGAGCGCGTGCAACTGCCATCCCAATTGCGGTGTCTTCAGCCTGCTGGTCGTGAATCGCCGAACCAATGAATGGACCCCTTTGTTCAAGTTTTTTAATTATGAGCAGTTTATCCGCGACGTGGCGGTGATTACGGACACCGCGCGCGGAAGGGCTCTGACCGCAGCGCAACTCGGACTTTCTATTGTCCGCAATTTCAATCCGAGACTGGCTCCCAAAGGTTTTCCGGTCAGTCAGATCGTCAACCTCTTCAAGCCTGCTTCCAATAAATCGGACAGCGACCGGAATGACCGAATGAAGACCCGCTCCAGTGAAGATGAGTGGCGGGTGCTGTGCGTGGAAGGCATGTGGTTCCAGGACCTTTGGAATTACGATTTCCGTCGCACTGAGATGTGCGTAATCCCCTACGGCACGGAGGAAGGCGAGATCCCGTTTTGCGCCTACAACACAGGCGTGGGATGGCGGCAGATCGTTGAGGGCAAGCATCAAACCGCATCCCTTGCAGAATGGCACCAGACCAAGGGGCGGCATGAAATTTTTGCCCAGGGAAGAGAAGTGGAACTTAACTGAAAATTCCTTATTATGGTCCGTTCAATTTATCAACTTGCGGAGCTTCTGGGATTGCCGTTTCAGGGAGATGGCAATCGTTTGCTGACCAGAGTGTCCGGCTGGGAAAACGCGGACGATCATTCTCTGGTTTTTCTCGAAAGCCGGAACAAAACCGGCTCAGCGCTTGAGATCCCGCCAGCGGCGTGTGTGATTGCTCCGCAGGAACTGATTCCCCCGGAATTTAATGCCATTTGTTCGCCCAAACCCAAGCTGGACTTTGCGCGTGCCGCAGCTTTGCTGCAGCCCTTGCCCGCCGGGAGAGGTTATCGACATCCAACGGCCGTGATCGATCCAACTGCAGATGTGGCTCCGCATGTGGATATCGGACCGTGCGTTTCAGTGGGCGATGGGGTCAAGATTGGGCGGGGCTGCGTTCTCCATGCCGGAGTCGTTATAGGCAACGGCGCATCTTTGGGAGAGAATTGCACCCTTTATCCTCGAGTCGTGCTATATCCCGGAGCCAAAATAGGGAATCGCGTCATTCTCCATGCCGGAGTGGTTATAGGTTCAGATGGCTTTGGATATGTATTTGATGGGTGCGCGCAAATCAAATTCCCGCAGGTGGGCGAAGTGGTTATCGAGGATGACGTCGAAATCGGCGCCAACACGACCATCGACCGTGGCTCACTCGGAATCACGCGCATTAGCGCGGGCGCGAAGATAGATAACCTGGTACAGATTGCACATAATGTTCACATCGGCAAAAATGTCGTGGTTGCGGCCCAGACCGGAATTTCGGGCAGCACCGTCATCGAAGACCGGGTCGTGATTGGAGGACAAGTGGGTTTCGGCGATCATGCGCGCGTTCAAGCTGGCGCGGTTATCGGGTCCAAAGCCGGAGTCCTGCCAGGGAAAATTGTCAGAGGCGGCGATGTGTATTGGGGCGTTCCAGTGCGCCCGCTCCGGGAATTCAAACGTCTGAACGCCCTGTTTGGACGACTTCCCGAAATGAAGGAGTCCATAGATCGACTGAAGGAACAGGTCGCCCGATTGGAAGCTGCACTGAAGGAACAAAAGCAGGATTAGCCTGCTTGAAGTCTCAAACCAGTAGGGACCCCTCTTCAGAGGCGATGGATGTAATGCATAGAACCGGTTCGACTGCAGCGTGTGAGGAATTGCAGTGGATCTGCAAATCAACACTTCACGCTGCCTTCCCTTCGTTCCGGGCCGCGGAAATCGTGGCCACTTTTTATCCCTACATTGGGCTGACTCATACTTTCAGGCACCGGGGATCCAAGTGGGTGATGCGCGTCAGTGATCATTGCCAGTGTGCTCCCCGGCAGGTTCTGGAAGCTATTACGATCATCCTGGCGTGCAAAGTCATGCGTCGGTGTCCCCCTCAGGACTTGATCAGAACTTATCGACATTTCAGCGAGGAGGCCGCAATTCAGGCGTCTGTGCGCGAACGCCGTCGATTTCGGGGCAAAAAGCTCATCTCCGTCATGGGCGGAGCTTCCCATTCGCTCTCGGACATCTTTCAAGAGGTGAATCGCCTTTATTTCAACGATCAGATCGAAGTCAAAACCCTGGGATGGGGAACGCGGATCAGCTGGGCCCGTCTGGGTCATTATGATCCGATTCACCATACGATAACCATAAGCCCCGCGCTGGATTCGCCGCGGGTGCCACGTTTCGTGGTCGCTTTTGTTGTATATCACGAAATGTTGCATGGGCTTTTTTTTAGTTCGTCTTCGACTGGGCAGATGCGCCATCACCCGCCGGAGTTCCGGCGAGCGGAGAAATCGCACCCCGATTATCTGCGGGCCAAGAAATTTCTGACGAGGTACTGCCAGCAGCGCAAATGCTGATTAGGTCAGGCC
>JGI20214J51650_10001754_pt1 | contig 13815 bp, 9 predicted proteins | sample WetSurMetagenome_FD_51650 | JGI IMG/M metagenome (IMG submission 51650) | reverse complement strand
CTTGCCAAGTTCAGATTTAAGGCTGATCGTACCCTTCATTAAGTGAGTGAGTCGTCTGGTAATAGCAAGGCCAAGACCAGTACCGCCGATGTTCTTTTGATCCCTGGCCTGGATGAATGGGTCAAAAATTTCTTCCATTATCTCCTTGGAAATACCGGTGCCGGTATCTTCAACATCGATCCACAAATCCAGAAATTCTTCTGATTTCCCCTGGTTGTAATTCACAACCTGCATATTATCCGTGTGTACTATAAGCTTCACATGACCCTTAGAAGTGAATTTAATTGCATTGCCAATAAGGTTGAAAATTATCTGGCGAAGCCGGGGCTCATCAATATAAATTCCGGCAGGAGTACCTGACTGGATTTCAACTATAAACTTTATTCCCTTTTCAGAAGCTTTGAGGGCAAAAATTCTCTCGAACTCCATAAAAAAGAAATTTGAGTCGACAAAATCGTATTCAAGTTCCAGTTTCCCGGCTTCAATTTTTGAAAGATCCAGAATATCATTTATCAGCGTAAGAAGACTCCTGCCGCTGGATTTAATAGATTCTATATAATTTTTCTGTGTTTGTTCTTTGACCATTGAACTTAATAACTCAGTATAACCAAGGACAGCGTTCATTGGTGTACGAATCTCATGACTCATATTGGCAAGAAATTCGCTTTTCGTTCTATTTGCGTTTTCAGCTGCTTCAATTGCTTTGTTCAATTCCAACTCAATTCGTTTACGTTCGGTTATGTCAAAGAGCGTGGAGCGGCTCATCAAAAATTTACCATCATTATCAACAATGGCAGTTGCATTAAGGGAACCAAAGAAAGTTGATCCGTCTTTTCGGAGGTACTCAAATTCTGCGTTCTGTATCTCACCGTTCTTAAGAAATTCAGAGAAAGCTTTTTCGAATAATTCTTTACTTGCCGGAGTCATTATATCGCGCGTCCCCATTTTGTCTATTACTTCTTCACGGGTATAGCCAAGCCATTTTAACTCTGTGTTGTTAATTCTGACGAAAATTCCCTTTTTATTAAGCGAATGGTAGCCACATGGTGAGTTTTCATAAAGATCACGGGTTTCTTCCATTACATCCCGGAGTTCCTCGGTTCTTTTCTGTACCAATTCTTCAAGGTGGTCTTTATGAGCAAGCAATTCCCGCTGTATCTTTTTCTGCTCTGTAATATCCGAACTGATTCCAACCAGTGCGATTGGGTTATTATCTTTGTCAAAAATAATTGTTGTAAAAACCATTACCGGGAATTCTGTGCCATCCTTTCTTTTATTAATCAGTTCTCCCTGCCATCCCCCTTTTAATGTTGATGATAAGATTTCATCGATCAGTCCCGGAGGGTTAGAAGGAGACACTATTAAACCAACGTTCTTTCCAATTACTTCTTTTTCAGTATATCCGAATGTTTTTAACCACGATTGATTTACAAACGTTATGTTATTCTTCACATCAGTTATACTTACAAATTCATTAATATTTCTTAGTACCTGAGCGAGAAAGGATATTTCCTTTTCAGTTTTCTGGCGTTCAGTTATATCTGTAATAACAACAATCCTGGCTTTAATATCATTAAATACAATATCGTGGGAAGTCGTAATTATTGGAAAAACAGATCCATCCTTTTTCAAATGGTGCCATTCTCCGGTATATGAATGACCTTTCAATCCTTTTACCAGATCGACAATGGGGCCTTTTTCATTATTTGGATAAAAATCAGGAAGATGCATTAATGAAATTTCATCAAAAGAATAACCGTACAGGATCAGAAATGCTTCATTCACCGACAGAATTTTCAGGGAAGCAGGATCATAGATAGCCAGTGGTGCGGGATTCCGGTCAAACAGGTAACGATACTTTTCTTCACTCAGGCGCAATGAGCTTTCGATAATATTGCGCTCAAAAAGTTCATTTGTCAATTTCTCGTTTAATGTCTTTAACTTGTTTTCTGCATTGTCCCGCTCAATCTTACGTTGAGAAATCTGTGACAGAAAGTTATTAAACTGATCATACAGGATTCCCACTTCATCCTTTCCATGATATTCAAGATGCATAGTAAAGTCCTGATTCTGAGAAATTGTTTTTGTAAGATCAGCAAGTTTCAGGATTGGCCCTGAAATATATTTCTGTAACTGGTTGGCGATAAAATAAACAGGTATAAAAAGGATTATGAGCAGAATGATCATAACCAGCATGTTGCTGTTTAATTTTTCGTTAAGAGCGGCTGCGGATATTCTTAGATAGAGTGTCCCGTAATTCTTATCATCAAAAATTATGTCATTATAGACATGCAGACAATTTTTTGAGAAACCCGGTTTCTTCTTTTCCGGATCAGGGAAAATATAATTGCTAGTCAGAGAGTTGTGATAATAAGAAAATATTTTGCCATCAGAATTGTAAATACAGGCATCCATGACTGATGGCATGCTTTTTAATTTTGAAAGTACGTCTTTAGCTTCATCTTTATAATCAAACATAAGAGGCACAACGGAGTACTGGCCTACCAGTGCAGCATTGAGCCCTGCATTTTTTTTCATCTCATTTCTGGAGCTTAGCATATCAAAGATCTGATAAGCGACCAGTCCTGAAAGGATTGCAATTATGCTGGCAGACATTATAATGACCACCAGTTTCCTTCTTATAGGCTGATTTCTGAATCTTTTCATTCTTTAACCGGATTAATAATCTTTGATACTCTTAACAACCTGTAGTCTATTTTAAATCCTGCTTCCTGCATTGCTTTCTGATTTATCTCGAACCGGAGTTTATTCTCATATTCGTACATATTGACAAAACAGCCTGTTTCTGCAAATCCTTCTTCATTTGAGACTATCAGAACAGGCATTCCTTTGATATATGTAAGAATTCTCTTCAAATCGTTAATCTTGATTTTAGATATAAAAAGTAAATCACATATACCCGGATTCTGATTAGCTGTTAAATAATTAACAGTTACTTTTTTGTCTTTAATTTTTTCCTCTTTGTATAATTCCTCCAGAGTAGTTCCGAACATGTTTTGTCCAATAACAGTTATAACAAAGTCCGATGGTTCCCTGCTGTTGTGGGCAGCCTCCGGCCAGTCAATAAACATCGAGATCTTTTCAAGTGCCACAGCTTTCATCATTACCTCTGTCTGCTGGGAGAAAATATTGCTATTCAGGCATATCAATATGACAAAAAATAAAATTGATTTCCCGCGATCAATAATAAAAGGCAACTGAAAGATTTTCTTTCCCATTATCTGCTTAAAGTTTTGATATTAAACAATTTGAATAATTTTATAATACATCAAAAATTCAATTTTAGTCCGGTTGTCCAGGATATACCTGGATTTTTAAACTGCCAGGGCATACTGTATTTATTATTGGTAATATTGTATAGTTGTAAGAAGAAATCCAACATATACGAATTGTTTTTAACCACCTGCTGTGAGATATAGGTATTTAAAACCACACCCGGCTTATACTTAATCCGGTCCAGCTTTGATATTCCATCATAAAAACCTCCATTATAATTTACTGATGGAGACAGAATCAGTCCTGACCTTGTATTAAGATTGAGTCCGGCATTTAAAACTAAATTTGGAGAGAAAGGTATTTCGGCATTATTCTGGTCGCTGTTTAATTCATTTTTTACAACCGTCTTCATATAAGTTCCATTAGCATACCATGTAAGAACTGAACTTATCTTATGTGAAATTTCGATCTCGGCTCCACCGGCTGCCGTTTTTGTATTGATTGACTGAGTCTGCGAAGGGTTCTGACTTACTACGTTATCTACAATACCATCCTGCAGAACTGTATAGAATCCACGAATCCCCAGCCTGAAGTTTTCAGGGAAATTGAAATCAATACCGGCATCAGTTCCAATGCCTGTTTCCGGCTTAAGGTCGGGGTTTGGCAACTGTCCGTTTTTCCCCGGCACTCCCAAATCGCTAAGGAGGATAGTCCCTCCGACTGATTTAAGACCCGGCGTTGAGAAACTGCTTCCGCTGTTTATGTAAATTGAAATTCTATCATTGACTACGTATTTTACGCCGGTGCTCCATAATAATTTTTGCCACGACAATTCATTATCGTCAGGTGTATTTATGGCTTCAAGAACTAGTGTATTGTTAATAACAGCAAAGCGCATTCCTCCCCTGAGTGTAAGCCTGGAAACCGGACGCCACTCCTCCTGCATATATATTCCCCGCTGCATTGCTGCGGAGATGTTACCATAAATATGACGGCCTGCCAGCGGATCATTCCAGGTAGAATATTTTGCTTTCTGAAAATCAGCTCCAACAGTAAGAGAACTTCCTTCTCCATGTAGGATTGTCAATGAAATATCGACCGGTATTATCAACTGATTTACACCATTATCAGACTTGAGTGTATCAATTACCCCAAAGTTACTCTCCTGCCATGACCGGTCATATAATCGCATTCCAACATGCGATTGAAGGTTAATTCTGTCATTTAAAGCAATATCATATCCGATATTCATTGTACCATATTTGTTGTCATATCCTTTATATACACGTCCGGCATCTCCGGTGTGTAATGTTTCCTGACCATATAATGTAAGCTTCTGTTTTTCTTCCTTGTCCATAAATATTGTTAACCCTGCATAAATTTTCGTTTTCCTGTATTCGGGATTTTTTTTCATGTTCAGCCACGATCCCTCTGTGCCGTAATTAGTATAATCTGAAGTTTCAAAGGTCGAACCGAAGAAGTAATTGACCCGGTCAATTTTGTCCTGATGATAAAACTGGCTGTTGAGAGTATTGTAGGAGCCAAGAGAAGTCAGGAATGAATTTAATTGTTGTTCAACTTTGCCTTTTAGTATAAGGTTAACAGTTCCTGCAAGCGGACTCTGGCTTCCGGCAAAATCCTGAGAGAGAAAATTCGGGTAAATTACCGAAGCTGGTCCGCGTTGTACCTCGATATGGTCAATAGCATTCAGATCGAGTGACATAGGATCGACAAAAGCATCAACCGGCAATCCCTGAAGCATATAAGTAGAGTATTTTGGTCCTATACCGCCATAAGTTCCCCAGTTGGCATCGTTTCGGGAAAGAACACTTACCGATACTCCGGGTAATTTCGAAATAACTTCGCAAATGTTTCGGTTTCCCGACACAATAGATTCGATATCTTTCGCAGATATCACATCAACTTTCTGGGTCACATTGTTAACCGATTGAGCCGACTTTGATGGTGTTATAACCACATCAAGGAATTCGTCAAGGCTGAGGTTAAACAGTTTGTCTGCAGTTTTCATCCTGGTAGTGTCCTGGCAATAAATTGTGGGTAAAAAAGCTCCAGCCAGAAACAACAGGCCTACAAGTTTCTTTCTAAAAGTAAATAGCCTATACATTTGTCAAAATCTTTAAAATATTCTTTTCTTCAAAATCCTCGGTTTTGCTCAGAAAATAGTCTGCTCCTTCCTTCAGACAACGGCTTTTGTACTGCGGATAAGGGTAACTGGTGAGGATGCAGACTTTAGTTCTGATCTTTAGCTCCCTGATCTTCATTAATACTTCTATCCCATTCATCTCAGGCATCCGTATATCCAATATTACCAGATCAGCTTCTTTTTCCATTATCAGCTGTAATGCTTCCAAGCCATTTCTGGCTTCATATACCATTATATTACCACTGTTCCCAAGAAGTGCACTCTTGATCCTGTCTCTCCAAAGAAGTGAGTCGTCCGCAATTACAATTTTCATAACAGTAAGATTTACGCCTGAAGGCCATCAAGTATTAATGGTCACTGAAGTTTATAAATGCAAAAATAGACTGAGGGTTTAAGATACAATGAATCACTGCATTGCAATGTAGGGGAATTGATGATTATTGTGTAGGGAGTGGCCTACACCAGGCCCTAGTCTATAAGATCATTCTTTATTGCATAGATAGTCAGCTCTGCATTCTTTTTCATTCCCATTTTTTCAAGGATACGAGAACGGTAAGTGGTGACTGTCTTGTCAGAAATAAACATTTCTTTTGAGATTTCAGTTACCGATTTGCCTTTTGCCAGCTTAACCATAACCTGAAATTCCCTTTCCGATAGCTTATGATGTAGCTGGAATGTATCAGATTCAAAGGCGTCAAAGACAAGTTTTTCTGCAAAAGCTGATGAAATAAATCTTCCTCCTGATGCAATCTTTTTTATAGCAATGGTTAATTCTTCGAAGGCGCTGTCTTTTGTAAGGTATCCTGAAGCCCCCATCTTAAATGCCTGAATAGCATACTGTTCCTGGGGATGTACGCTGAGGATCAGAACACGGGACTGCATATTTTTCTCTTTCATTTTCCGAAGTACATCCAGTCCACTCATCCCTGGCATGGAGACATCAAGGATTACAAGATCATAGCTGCAATTTTTGATCTTTGTCCAGGCCTCATTACCTTCAACTGCCTCATCAATTAATGAAACCTCTTCAAGTGTTTTGACATATTGCTTAAGCCCTTCGCGGACTATGGCATGATCGTCGGCAATCAGTATTTTCACACTATATTTTTTTCTTCTCCGGAATGAAAACAGATAATAATGTTCCCTTTCCCATTCCTGATGTTATTTTTATTTTACCACCAAATTGTTTAACACGTTCACGCATGCTTATTAATCCAAGGGATTTGTGGGATTCAATTTTTTCCTTTGGGATACCCACTCCGTTATCGCGAATGGTCAGACTTATTCCTTTCGCTGTCTTATTAAGGTTGATACTAACTGAAGTTGCCATTGCATGACGTATCACATTAGTCAGGGTTTCCTGCAGTACCCTGAACAGTACGAGGTTTTTCTTAGAATCCCTGAAATCGGGGTCATCAAATTTCAACACGCAAAGGATGCCGGTTCTTTTCTCGAATTCTTCACAGTACCATTCCACGGCAGCAACCAGACCAAGATCATCGAGTATGCCCGGTCTCAGGTCAGAAGAGATACGCTGGACGGTTTTTATAGTATTTGAGATGAGGTCAATCATATCTTCAAGTTTCTCATTAGCCTCTTTGTTTTCACTAACATAAGAGTGCATCCGGCTCAGGTCAAGTTTTAGGGCTGTCATTGATTGACCCAGCTCATCATGTATTTCACGTGATATAGCAGCCCTCTCATTCTCCCTGACTTCATTGAGGTGCTCATTAAGTCTTTCGAGTAATGCCTTGGATCTCAGAAGCTTATCTTCCAGTTTTTTCTGGTTAGTTATATCTCTTGCTGCTGCAAAAACCCCCTGAATCTGACCTGCTTCATTTTTAAATAAAGTGGCATTATAGAATACATTTATTTTCCGGCCGTTTTTATGCCGTATTGTGAGTGGATAATCCTTAACCACTCCTTTGGAAAATACAATTCTGTAGGCTTCTTTAGCGTTTTCATTATTGGTAAAGTAGTCGGAAAAATCGCTCCCAATCAGTTTGTTACGTTTCACGCCGGTAATGCTCTCAGTGGCAAGATTGACATCAGTAATTTTCCCCTCTTTACTGATTGTAACAAGAGGATCAAGACTTGCTTCTATAAGGTTACGGACATAAAGTGCGGCCTCCCTTGCCTCTGCTTCCATTTTCTTGCTTTCTGTTATATCGTGGGCCGATGAGAGAGCGCCGGTAACATTGCCATTATCATCTTTAAGAACTTTGCACCACCAGCCTAAAAGCCGGGTTTCCCCATCATGTCTTTGTTGCCAGCTCTCTACATAGAAAGAGTCTGCAGTTCCATTGATTAGCGGATTTAAAATGTCGTAGATCTTCTGTTCACCTTTGAAATAATAAGATGCTTCCTTACCAATAACGTCATTACCAAAGAATTCCAAACCTGCCTTGTTTGCCCATGTATATACTTTATTATTATCCACTTCCATTATGATTTCAGGAACTGATGCAAGAATTGCTTCATGACGTAGTGATAGTTTCCTGAATGCTTCTTCAGTGTTTATACGTTCTGTAATATCCGTGGCGATAGCCATTACGTTTATAACCTGATCCCTTTCAAGTATAGGAACAAGATAATTCTCGTATATTCTTATCTCTTTATTGTTTCCAAAACCACGAAAAGTAAATTTCTGTGTCTGTCCTGTACGAAGACATTTTTTAAAATTTCTGTGATATTCTTCCCTGGAGTCATCAGAAATGAAATCATAAATGCTTCTACCTATCAGATCCTGTTCGGAAAATCCCTCCGCGAAGTGGTTTAGAAATAAATATTTTCCGTCGAGATCGTGCAAAGCAATGAAATCCGGAATGGTTGATACAAGTTTCCTCCATTTCTCTTCGCTCTTCCTGAGTGCCCATTCAGCAAATCTTCTATTAGTGAAATCATTAAATGTCACCCAGAAATGTCCTTCCTTGGGCGAAAAAACAACCCCTTCGAAATATTTGTCATTGAACTGAGAGTAAAGTTTGTAGTTCCTTGGCCCTTCTCCTCTGGCTACCGGGGCGAATACAGCCAGCCATTTTTTCAATTCATTGTTTGGAAGAATAGAACTTGCTGGTTTTCCTATAACCAGTTCTCTCCTGACATGCATTATTGTTTCAAATGATTTATTTATGTCGAGGGTCACATAATCGACAGCTTTACCCTTTTCATTGTAAATCATCTCATGAAAGGCACTCCCCTGTAACAAATTGCTGAAAAGCATTTTAAACTGATCTTTGCTGGTTTGCAGATCATCTTCATTTCCCTGTTGCCCTGTCACTTCCTTTAAAAATGACTCTTTATCTAATTCAAATTCCTGCTGCTGTTTTTGCAACTTTTTTTTGAGGTCATTTTTATACTTTCCGGGGTCATTCATTGTTCTTCAGTTTCTGGAAGACACATGCGAAAGCTATTTTTCTGAATTAATGATTACAGCATGGTTTAGAAGGAGGCTATTGATCTTAAGCCCCGATTTTTCAAGAGTATTCCGGTTCACTTCATATCTGATATAATTCCCATCTGAAAACATATTTATAATTACCCCGTTCATGCCAAATCCTTTACTGTCGCTGATAGTTAAAATTGGTTTGCCAGTAGTATAATTAAGTATTTTTTCCAAATTGTTTTTTTCAGATCCGGAAATAAACAGTATCAAACAATTTTTAATTTCATCAACAGAAGTAATGTATTTTATTCTTACGGGGTTTTCTTTAATTGTGGTCTTGCTGAACAAATCCTCAAGGTTCTTTCCAAATGTGTTCTTTCCGATAACAGCCAGAACAAAATTATCAGCGGGGTCGTCATTGCCGTTTTTTTCAGGCCATTGAACAAAGTGGGTAAATTTTTCTACGTAGCCTGCTTTTACAAGGGATTCTCTTGACTGACCGAATGAACAGGTGTTAAGAGCCAGAAGGATCAGAAAAACTGTAAATAAATGTTTTAAAAAATTGTTTCCTGAATAAAGGTTCTCCATCAGCCAGGTTTTATTTGCTATAAGAAAAGATAGTTATGATGATCGGTTTATTTGTTTTTAGCTCCAAAACTGTAAACGACATTAAGAGTAAAATTTCTCTGTGGCTGCCTGTATCTTCCGGAGAACCTGTTAGAAGGATGATAATATTCCTGATTTAAAATATTATTCATCTTAAGCTGCAAATTACAATTTTTCAATCCTATGAAAGAGACGCATCCGTTAAAAATAAGTGCAGCTCCAATTTTATCATTCCCGGTAGCAGGAATGACACCCGGATTCTTTCTGTTTCCCAGATAGTTTGCACGCAGATTTATTTTAAACAACTGCCTGAATAAATATGTACATCCAGCATTGGCAGTGTTCATCGATATTTCCGGGATAAACATATCGGCCTGATCGTGTGAGTCGTTATATGTATAATTAGCATATATATCAAAGTTACCCACACAATAATCTCCGTATAATTCAAATCCTGTAGTACTTAAGATATCCTTGTTTATCCATCTATCCACAGTCGGGCCTGTTTCTTTTGTCAACTTATCATTAATGGTATTGAGATACAATGAACCTCCAAAACTCAGGTCTTTATTTAACTGGTATGAAAGACAGAGTTCAAAGGATTTCATTTTTTCAGGTTTTAAGCTGCTGTTACCGGTTCCATAATTGTAATCCCAAGGTTTTGGTGATCTGAACGCTCTGTTATAGAGAACTTTTGCCGTGAATCTGTTCTCATTGAACACCAGTCCTATTCGTGGTACCAGAACCTGGCCATAATAGCTGGAAAAGTCATGACGTATACCACCAACGATGTTAAGCTGTTTAAATAAGGTATAAGTAAATTGCGCATAATAACTGACAAGATAATTGTTCAGAATGGGAGGTTTTGGCGGGGCCGGAGGTGCAATATCCTGTGAAATGCTGTTTGAAATTGAATATCCATTGGAAAGCATTTCAACTTCACCAATAACTCCGGCTAAGATAAGGAGGCGATCTGAGGGTTTAAAATTAAACTGATTCTCTAAACCGAATAACTGGTTGGGCCTGTAATAACCAATTTGTTTACCGGAAGTTGTTTCAGTAGCTTTTATAATTGCATAGATGGTATTGGGCATTACAGTTGAATTACGGTAATACCCAGTCGAGTTTAAAGACCATTTTTTATGACTACTGATTCTACATTTAATAAAAGCATTCAGGAACATTATATTCCATAAAGTGTTTCTGTCAAGATATATGTCGTTCACCGATTTCGTATTTGTAGTCGTTGAAGATCTCTTCTCCATATAATTAATACCGGCATCAAAACTTTTTACCTTCAGCCTTCCTGAAAAGGAGAGATCATTTTCGAAATTTTCCATATCATCGGTCCAGTTATTATCACCTTTGACACCTGCCAGATCAGCTTTCCCGGTGGTTTTATACTGACCTGAAAAGGAATAACCTATATCTTTTGAAGCGTTATAATTCCTAAGGTTTAAATCCAGCATTCCGGTCCTGAAATTTCCGCCAAGTAAACTGACCTGTCCAGACTTTCCATCCAGGTTTTTTGTAATGATGTTTATTATACCGGAAACTGCATTGGTGCCATAAAGAGCCGATGCAGGGCCATATACAACTTCAATCTGTTCAACATCTGAAAGGATGAACTGGCCACCGGCATAAAATCCTCCTGAGTTCAATTCATTGATCTGAACACCATCCACCATAAGCAGGATAAGATTATTCTGATTTGGAGCTCCTCTTAAGAAAACATAACTATTGAAACCAATAATGTTTCTGAATTGAAATCCCGGGAGGTCAGAAAGAGCCTCTTCCAGAGTAAAATAGCCACGATCCCTGATTTGATCCGCAGTGATTACATGAACTGAAGCCGCAACATCTTTTATCGACTGTTGTGTTTTTGATGCAGTCACAACACTAACACCCATTAAGTCTTCAAAAGACATGTTCAGGACATCTTCTGTTTTTAATGTGTCCTTTTCCTGTGCAGAAACTGTAGACAGAATTGCTCCGGCAGATAGCAATAGAAGAAATATTATTACCCTTTTCATTCTGTTGGTTTTAAATAAATCCATTTAAATACCAAACAATCCTTGAAATCGGAACCTTACTGTCATCAGGAGATTATCAATTATATAATAATAATCATTACAGACAGGCTTCCCAGGTAAAGATATAAAATAATGAGGAATTAAAGTTAAGCTTATCTATATTCAAATTTTTGCCTTTAAGAAGGTCTTAAAGCCCCTGTCAGGAAAGGGTTTAATATATACTTTCCCTTCTTTTCATCAGGCTCTCGTCTGAAATATAATCATCATAAAGGGTTTCCTTGTCGATCATCCCTTTCGGGCCAATCTCTATTATCCTGTTGCATACCGTCTGAATGAACTCATGGTCGTGCGATGACATCAGGATATTACCCTTAAACTTCATTAATGTATTGTTGAAAGCCTGGATTGATTCGAGATCAAGATGATTCGTCGGGCTGTCAAGGATCATTACATTGGCATTGCGGACCATCATTCGGGCGATCATGCAGCGAACCCTTTCCCCTCCGGAAAGAACATTGACCTTTTTATAGATCTCCTCACCCGGGAAAAGCATTTTTCCAAGGAAACCTCTGAGGTAGAGTTCACTCGTATCATCAGAATACCTCGCAAGCCAGTCAACAAGTGTTATATCGTCCTGAAAGAGCTTTTCATTTTCAAGAGGAAGATAAGCCTTTACTATTGTCTGGCCCCATTCGAAAGACCCGTGCTGTGGATTGTCATGACCTTTCAGAAGTTCAAACAGGACAGTCATTGCCCTTGTATCCCTTGACAGAAATGCAATCTTGTCGTCTTTATTCACAGTAAAATTCAGATCCCTGAACAGTGTTTTCCCCTCGAAAATTCCGGTAAGCCCTTTTACAGAAAGGACTTTGTTCCCGGGTTCACGGCCGGGGGTAAAAATAATTCCAGGATATCTTCTGGTTGAAGGTTTGATCTCCTCTATATTCAGCTTCTCGATCATTTTCTTCCGGCTTGTTGTCTGCTTTGATTTTTTGACATTGGCTCTGAAGCGTGCGATAAACTCAAGCAATTCTTTCTTTTTTTCTTCAGCTTTTTTATTCTGCTCTGTTTGCTGTCTCAGGGCAAGCTGACTCGATTCATACCAGAAGCTGTAATTTCCGGAAAAAAGCTGTATCCTGCTGAAATCTATGTCAATTATGTGGGTGCAGATAGAATCAAGAAAATGCCTGTCATGCGAGACGACCAGTACTGTATTTTCAAATTCAGAGAGATAATTCTCCAGCCAGTTTACAGTTTCAAGATCGAGGTCATTGGTTGGCTCGTCAAGTAAAAGATTATCTGGTTTCCCAAAAAGGGCCTGGGCAAGAAGTACTTTTACTTTTTCTTTGCCTGACAGTTCTTTCAGCAATTTGTAATGGTTCTCCTCCTTTATTCCGAGTCCGCTCAAAAGGCTAGCTGCATTGCTGTCAGCATTCCATCCGTCGAGTTCGTTGAATTTTTCCTCAAGCTCTGAGGCCCTCATTCCGTCTTTATCCGAAAAGTCAGATTTCAGATAGAGCTCATCCTTCTCACGGGCAATGTCCCAAAGAGCTGCATGACCCATTTTTACAGTGTCAAGCACCGAGCATTCATCGAATTCAAAATGGTCTTGTTTCAGGACAGACACCCTTTCACCAGGACCAAAGGTTACAGATCCGGTGCGTGATTCAACGTCTCCGTACAGCATTTTCAGGAATGTCGATTTCCCTGAACCATTTGCTCCTATAACGCCATAGCAGTTGCCGGGGGTAAAGATCTGGTTGACATCCTGAAATAAAATGCGCTTCCCAAACTGAATGCTTAGATTTGAAACTGTTATCATGGGTTTAGTAAATTGTTAATGTAAAATACACCTCCTTAATGGCTGGAAACAAAACAGGGTAAATGGCCAATGAATAATCCTGTCTGCCAGAATGTTTTTACCCGTAAAGTCAGTTCATCCTTCGTATAATTACGAAGTATATTTTCTCAGGCTAAACCAGGAACCACCGTTATAAACCTGTTCAAATCCGTTTGATTTCAAAATCATTAATGCGGAAGCGCTTCTTGCTCCTGATGCGCAGCAGGTAATTACGGGCTTGTTCTTATCTATCTTTTTAAGGTTCTGCGCCAAAGTATCAACGGGAATGTTAATTGAATTCAGGAGATGTCCCGACTGATATTCACCTTTAGTCCGGACGTCAACAATAACTGCGCCACCTGAGATTACTTCCCCGAGATCCAATTTTTTCCCGAATAACTGTTTTAGAAAATTCATGATTTATCCTTCCTGATTTTTGTAAATTTTTAAAGCGCAAATATAATGTACAAATCGTCACAACAGTAATATTATGACCTATTTAAAAATAGTGCAACTGAGTGCAAATAATTTGACTTCATGAAATTGAATA
>JGI20214J51650_10001753_pt1 | contig 13816 bp, 10 predicted proteins | sample WetSurMetagenome_FD_51650 | JGI IMG/M metagenome (IMG submission 51650) | reverse complement strand
TACAGCGACATGATCGGTCCGGAGCGGTTCCAGCGATACATCGCGCCCGAATACGCGACTATCAGCACCATGATTAGGGGTTCCGACAAGCTGCTTGCCGTCCACATGGATGGGATGCTCAGGTCTTTGTCCGCCGAGATCGGCGCCGCCGAGTGCCACATCATCGAGGCCATGACGCCGCCCCCGATGGGCGATTTTTCTATACGGGAGGCCCGCGTTGCGTGGCCGAACAAGGCCCTCTGGCTCAATTTCACCAGCTCGATGCATATCGAGGCGCCGGACGTCATTGCAGAGCACACCCGCAGCCTGCTGGCTGAAGCGGGCGCGACGCGCGCTTTTGCGATCGGTGTCACCGAAGATGCCCCGGTCGCGGCGTTGGAAGTCAGCCTGGGCGTGATCGCCCGCGTGCTCGAAGAACACGGTGCCGGGTCGTGACTGGAGGCCGGAGCCGGCATCTTGGGGAGGATCACGAAGGTCTTCGCCCAGGCCGGATACTCCGTCCGTCTGCAGGTGCGGAGCGTTCGTCCGGAGGGTCTCGACGAGGAGGAGCAGAATGACGCATTACAGGTCGGCCGGAAAGTGTCCCATCGCGATCGTCGGGGCCGGCACCATGGGGGCGGGGATCGCACAGATCTTCGCCCAGGGCGGACACCCCGTGCGGCTGCAGGCGCGGAAAAAGGAGACGCTGGAAGCGGCGCTCCGGCGCATCCGCGTGAATCAGGATGAGCTGATCCGGCACGAGCTATTGACGGCAGCCGACGCCGAGGCGGCGCGCGGGCGCATCACCGTGACCCAAGACCTCAAGGAAGCCCTCGCAGGGGCGGCTTTCGTCAGCGAGAACATCCCCGAGCGACTCGACCTGAAGCAGCCGCTTTTCGCCGAGCTGGACCGGCTGACCCCGACCGAGGTCATCCTGTCCACCAATACCTCCAGCCTGCCCATCACCCAGGTCGCCGGCGACACAAAGCACCCCGAACGCGTGGTCGGCTTCCACTGGTTCAATCCGCCGCACCTGATTCCGCTGGTCGAGGTCATCCGAGGCGACCGGACGTCGGATGCGTCCATGGACGAGACCTATCGGCTGGCTCAGGCCATCGGCAAGTCCCCCATCCGTGTGCAGAAGGACATCCCGGGCTTCGTGGGGAATCGGCTCCAGCGCTCGCTGGAGCGCGAGTTCTTCTATCTGGAGCGGATCGGCGCCTGCAGCGGCGCGGACCTGGAGGTGGCTTTGAAGCAAGGCCTGGGCTTCCGCTGGTCCGTGGTGGGGCCGCTCGAGCACGCGGATCTGGCCGGCGTGGATACGCACGCGGCCACCGTGGCGCTCCTTTTCCCGCTCCTCTCCACCGACCCCGCGCCACCGCCCCTCTTCGCGAACCTGGTGGCCAAGGGCCGCCTGGGCGCGAAGACCGGTGCGGGAGTCTACGAGTACGGCGCGGGCGAGGTCGAGCACATCCTGGCCCGACGGAATGCGATGCTGATCGACTTCATCAAGGTACTAAAGAAACACCCGCCGCTGCGCGCGCCACAGGCCCAGGCCGGATAGCGGGCGCCGACTCTTTGTCCTAACCGTTGCCCCGCCGACACTACCCACATTCCATTCGGTTGACGCCGCCCGTCGCATGTGGGAAGCTCCCGCTCCAGTTGTGGCACAGGATATCAGCGAAGTTTTCATTGGTCCCTTGCAAGGAGACAATCATAAGAAAGGAGCGACACCGTGCCAGGCGTTGATGATGGAATTCGGTTTCCCGCACCGAAGCTGCGGGCGTGGACGGAGCAGGTGTTCCAGAAGATCGGCGTGGCCAAGGACGATGCGGCCCTACTCACCGACTCGCTGATCGAGGCGAACCTCCGCGGTGTGGACACCCACGGCATCACCCGGATGCTCTGCGTGTACGTCAAGCGGATGCAGGTGGGCGTGGTCAATCCCAAGACGGAGCTCAAGGTGCTTCGGGAGCATCCCTCCACCGCCCTGATCGACTGCCGGAACGGCATCGGCCAGGTTGCGTCGCACCACGCCATGCGGATGACGATCGAGAAGGCGAAGAAGACGGGTGTCGCCTTCGTTGCCACCACCCATTCCAACCATTACGGGGCCGCCGCCTACTGGGCCATGATGGCCCTCCAGCATGGGATGATCGGCTTCTCGGCGACCAACGCCCCGGCCACCGTCGCGCCCACGGGCGGGCGCACCGCCATGCTGGGCACCAACCCGTTCGCCATCGCCATCCCGGCGGGCCAGGAACAGCCCATGGTCCTGGACCTGGCCACCACGGTGGTGGCGCGCGGCCGCGTCCTGCTCTACGCCAAACAGAACAAGCCGCTGGAGCCCGGTTGGGCCTTCGACGCGCAGGGCCGCCCGACCACCGACGCGCAGGCCGCCCTCAAGGGACTCCTGGCCCCCATTGGCGGTTACAAGGGCTACGGCATCGCCCTGGCGATTGATATGCTCTGTGGCGTGATGACGGGCTCCAGCTACGGGGCGCACTTCCCCGGGTTCCTGGCCGACAACCTGAAAGACCCGACGGACGTGGGCAGCGTCTTTGCCGCCGTCAACGTCGAGAGCTTCATAGACCTGCCTGATTTCACCGCCGGGATGGACAAGGCCATCCGCGAGATCAAGGCCTGCGAGAAAGCCGAGGGCGTCAAGCGGATCTATATCCCGGGCGAGATCGAGCTGGAGACCAAGGCCGATCGGTTGAAGAACGGGATCCCAATCCCGGATGCCGTGGTGAAGGACTTCACGGCGTTGGGGACAGAGCTCGCGGTGGCGTTCCCGAAGGCCTAGCCTCCAGGATTCGCGAACACGGCTCGCGAATCCTGCGCGAGTGACTCAAGCGAACGGATGAACGCGCAAAACACGGCGGCCGATTCCCGGAACAGGGCACGTTCCCAGCGGAGAGCGTGAGCCGCACTGGGAACCGGCGGCGCCGGATTACATCCAGGACATGCACGAGAGGCGGGTATATGAGCGTTCAGGCAGAACTGGTGGCGATCGGCTCGGAGCTCCTCCTCGGGCAGATCCTCGACACGAACACCGCATTCATCGCGAAGCGCCTGGCGGAGATCGGCGTCGAGGTGGTCCGCACCGCAACCGTGGGGGATTCACTCGAGCGGATGGAGGGCGTCCTCCGGGACGCGATCCGGCGGTCGCAGATCGTCATCACCACGGGCGGGATCGGCCCTACGGAGGACGATCTCACGCGCGAGGCGATTGCCAAAGTGACCGGGCGGCCATTGACCTTTCAGCCGCACCTCATGGAGCAGATCAGGGCCCTCATCGAGCGCCGAGGGTTCACGATGGCCGACAACAACCGGGTCCAGGCCTTCATCCCCGAGGGGTCGATCCCGATTGAGAACCCCAAAGGGACTGCCCCTGGCTTCATCGTGGAAGGAGACGGATACTGTACCGCCACGCTCCCCGGCGTCCCATCGGAGATGCACTACCTTTTGGACGCGACCGTGCTCCCCTATCTCCGCACGCGTTTCGGCCTGACGCGAGAGGTGCTGCGGTACAAGGTCCTCCGCGTCTGCGGACTCGGGGAGAGCGCCATCGGGCTCCAGATCAAGGACCTGATGAAGGAGAGCAAGAACCCCATCGTGGGGACGCTCGCCGCCATTGGAGACGTTCGCATCCGGATCGCCGCACGGGCGGACAGCCCCGAGGAGGCTGACACCCTGATCGGCGCCATGGAGACCGAGATCCGCCGGCGCCTCGGCATCCTGATTTACGGCGTGGACGACGAGACGCTCCAGGGAAACACGGCGGCTCTGCTTGCGCGAAANGCCGCGCGCCTGGCCGTCGTCGAGACGTTCACGGGAGGCGCCATCGCCCATCGGTTTGCCGGCACGGGCANCCCGGTATTCTCCCAGGGCGTCGTCCTTCCCGGCGTGGAGGCGCAGCGGGGATTCCTGGGGTGTTCGCCGGACGCGTACGAGGCGCTCGCTCAGGAGCCCGCCCGTCTCGCCGCAGCGTTGGCTGATACGGCGCGATCCCGGTTCGGCGTCGACGTGGCTCTGGCGAATGTCGGATCATTCCGCCCCGAGGAAGGCCGCTCCGAGCAAAAAGGCGAGAGTCACAGCGTGCTCGCGACCGCGAACGGCCCGATCCCCAATGTACAAACCCTCGGCGGCGAACTCCCCATGGTCCGCGAACGGGCCACGATCCTCGCCATCGACCTCCTGCGGAAAACACTTCTGGCGGAATCGTAGCGGGGCGCAGTGCCCTGCCACGGCCCAGGCCTCTAAGTGCGCGAGGATCTTCCTGATAGCCCAGATGGTTGTCGAACGATTCGGGACGGTCAAAATCCCAGCAGGCGGGGGACCACATACGTGATCCATGGCACGTAGGCAATGAGCAATGTGCCCACAAACATTGTGGCCAGGTAAGGAAGCAAGAGCGTTCCTGTGCGGGCTACGGTGGTCTGAGCGATATTCGCGGCCACGTAGAGGCCGACTCCGATCGGAGGCATAAACAGGGCGATCCCGGTAATCGCGGTCATGATGATACCGTAGTGCAACGGGTCGATCCCCAGTTGGTTCCCGATGGGAACAAAGATTGGGATAACCATGAGCATCGCCGGGAGTCCATCGAGAAGAGAAAACAAAAATAGAAAAACGAGGATGCTCATGAAGAGAAAGAGGTCTCTCCCGTAGCCGAGGGATTGCATCCAGCCCGCAATAGACTGCGGTAATTGTTGAATTGTGAGGAGCCACGCGAAGATGTTCGCGGTTGCGATGAGGAGCATGACGCTCCCTGAAATGAGACCGGTCCGTGCAAGGATTCGCCCCACATCTTGCCAGCTCACCTCACCGTAGACGAATACGCCCACCACTAACGCGTAGGCCACGGCAACGACCGCCGCCTCGGTGGGCGTGAAGGCCCCCCCCAGAATGCCCCCGAATATGATAATGGGCATCAGGAGTGCCAGCCCCGCCTCCCGTAACGCCCGGGCGATTTCCCCCAGACTTGCCCGGGGCTCCCGCGGAAGATTGTCACGGCGTGCCTGGATGTACAACTGCACGATGAGCATCGTCGCCATGACGGCAGCCGGCAAGAAGCCGGCCGCAAACAGGGCCGCGATGGAGACTCCCGTGAGGCTTCCGTAGACGACCATCATGAGACAGGGGGGCACCAATATCCCCATGCCGCTGGCCGCGCAGACGATGGCGGCGGCACGCTCGGGGGTATAACCCATCCGGGTCATGGCCGGAATCATAATGGAACCAATGGCGGCGGCATCTGCCGTCGTGGAGCCGGAGATCCCGGAAAAGAATATCTCGCCCACAACAACCACCATGCCGAGACCGCCACGCACGTGGCCCACCAAGACGCGGGCCAAATTGACTAGACGTCGGGAGATACCGCCGGTATCCATCAGGTCTCCGGCTAGGATGAAGAATGGGATGGCCAGCAGGGTGAATGAATCGATGCCGCCAAAAATCTTCGACGGAATGACCACGAGGGGGACATNTCCCTTCATGAGCAGGCCAATCAGGGCGGTCGCCCCCAAGGTGAAAGCCACTGGCACACTGAGCACGATCATCATGCCAAACGATATGAGCAGCACAGGGATCATGGCTTTTCCCTTAAACCTCAGGACACGACTTTGGGAACCTCGTCACGCGTGCATTGGACCATTGTAAGAGGCGGAATATCNAGACGGAGTCCGCGCTAGGTGCTAATGAGAATCCGATGCCGAAGAGCAGGGATGGGCCCCGAACCCTCNCGTCACCCAATGCGCAACGAGATGCCACAGCATGAGGGCCGCCCCCACCGGAATAGCGGCATAGGCCCAGTGCATCCGTATCTGAAGGCTCGGCGCAAGCTGGAGAGAGGCCTGGTTGGTTTCGCGGATACCGTACAGCAGAAGCGTCGCAGCAAATATGGCAATAATCGCCGAAATCAGGATGGCTACTCCGGTGCGGCCGGCGGCAGGAAACTTCCGATAGAAAAGGTCGAGACCAAAGTGGCCGCCGGTGCGGACGGCCGCACCGGCCCCCACCAAGGCAACCCAGACAAAGAGATATCGTGCCAGCTCTTCCGACCAAACCAGTGGGTCGTTCAGGGCATAGCGGAAAACGACCTGAAGGAGGGTGGTGAGGGTCATCACCGCCACAGATGCTCCGAGAAAAACCATCTCGGCCTGCGCGATTTTCCCGTCAATCCGCCCGATGTGATTTCGCAGCTCGCTCATCGCTATTTGACAGCTTCGGTCACCTTCCGGATCAAGTCCTTCCCCAGCTTCCCCTCGAACTCCGGATAACTTTTCCGGGCCGTGTCAATGAACGGTGCCAAGTCCGGTTCGGTCGTCTGAACGTTGCCGGCCTTGAGCAGTTCGAGAACTTTTCCCTCTCGCGCCGTCCTGTTTTCAATGAGCGCTTTTCGACCCTCCAGCGATGCCTCGATAAGGATATTCTGGATATCCGCGGGGTACGTGTTCCAATGTTTCTCGCTGAGGAACAGGGTGTTCACCAACATGATATGCCGTGTGATCGCAAGGTTCTTCGCCACCTCGAAGTGCTTGGTGCTGTTGTAGGTGATCAGGTCGTTCTCCGCTCCATCCACGGTCCCCTGCTGGAGGGCGGTGTAGAGTTCTCCGAACGCCATGGGCGTGGGACTCGCGCCCAGTGCGCGGAAAAGGGTGATGTAGGACGGAGAAGGAATGACCCGGATCTTTAACCCCTTCAGATCGGCTAACGACCGAATCTGTTTCCGCGATGTGTAAATATGCCGGAAGGTGACCTCCCAGTGATGCACAACGTGGAACCCGGCTTTTGCCGCTTTGTCAATCAGCTCCGCCTTCACGACGGGCCCATCCAGGAAGCGATAGGCGGCATCCTGTGAATTCACGAGGTAGGGAAGATCCAGTGCGCCGTACTCCGGCACGAAATTCACCAAACTCGTGCTTGCTTGGATCGTGCCGTGGACCACACCGCCCTGCACATTCTGAAGGACCTCGCGATCGCTCCCAAGCTGGCTGCTCGGAAAGATGTTGATCTTGATCCGGCCCCCGCTCTTCTCGGCGGCCACCTGTGCGAACCGGAGTCCGCCAATCTGGACCGGATGTTGCGGGTCAAGAACATGCCCGATATTTAACGCGTATTGCTCTCCCGCAAAGACACCCGTTGTGCTGAGAGCCATCGTGATTCCTGCCATTCCGAAGATGAAACCCCACAGCCGCTTTCTCGCCATTTCTGCTCCTCCCTCTCCTTAGAGCTTCGCGGACAATACTCGTGGGTTGCGTGGATCATAATGTGTAAAAAGCGCGGGCAAAGACTCTCATGCGTGAGTTGTGGCGGGTGTCCTGTCTCCGAGTGCGACGAGGAATTCGCGGGTCCCTGTATCGCGCCTCCGGCGCCTGGCGCCTGCACCCACGCGGTCGCGCGGGTACCCGGAACGGCGCGACGATCCGGCGGTCAGCCGCCTCTCGACTCTCCCGGGGCCGCGTCAGGCTCGGCCTTCCCGCGTCCCGCTCGTAGTCCCCGGGGTGGGGGAGTATCCGGCGCATGGACTGCGCCTGTCAAGGCAAAACTGAGGGCGGCCGGAACACGCCGGGAGCGCGCGACGACGCCGGAACCACATACAGCCAAAATGGACTGCGCGGGAACGCGCGGGGTTCCTGATCATACAACGACGGAACTTACGGACGTGCTGTGAGCCTGGGCGTCATCGTCGTCAACAATAAGTAAGACGCTTTCCAGCCCCGCTCGCGGGGTTGGTGCAAATGTCGGCCCGCGCCCGCGAGACGTCGTCGAGAGCCATGACCTCGAAGAAGCGGGCGATCCTCAGCGGCTTCCCGGATCGATCGAGGCCGCGAACGCCAGCAGTGCCTTCTCAAAGCACTCGGCCGGTGGGTGGGTGATCCCCGCGCCAATCATTCCGATGCCAGCCTCCTTGTGCGCGATGGCCGTGCTGATCACCGGCAGGATGCCGGTCTGCACGATCTTGCGAGTGTCGATGCCGGTGGCGATGCCGCGGAAATTCAGGAGCGGGATCGTGACGTTGGGGTTCTCCGCGGTCGTGATCTCTGCCATGTTGACCGAGAAGCCGATCGCGTCGTCGATCGTGCCGCCGACCAGCGCCACGATCGCGGGCGCCGAAGCCATCGCAAAGCCGCCGAGGCCGTAGGTTTCGGTGATCGCGCTGTCGCCGATGTCAAGCCCGGAATCCTCCGGCTTGTAGCCCGCGAACATCGGTCCGATCACGCTCTGCGCCGGCCCGGTGAACCATGTGTTCCCGGACATTGCGCTGATCCGGACGCCGAATTCGACACCGTTGCGGCACATGGTAGTGACGATCGTGCTGTCCGCAATGCCGTGGGCGGCGTCCAGGGCACATTTGCACAGCGCCATCCAAGTCGGGCCCGAGAAGTAATCGCTGCTGGCCACAAAATCGAAGACTTGGCGCTTCTGGGCGGCGGAGAACTCCGTCCCCAGGATGTGCGGCGTGAGGGTCTGCATCAGTAACGCGGTGCCGGCGTTGTTCCGGTTGTGGCACTCGTCGCCCATGTGCAGCGCCTGCGACAGCAGGAGCCGCAGGTCGATCTCGCCGGCACGTTCCATCGCGGCCTGCAGGATCGGCCCGAGCACGTCGCGCATCCACTCGAGGCGCTCGATCACGCTGCCGTCGTTGGCCCCCATGCGCAAAATCTTGGCCATCTGTTCGCTCAAGTTCGTGTACGCGACGTTGCCGTAGGTCTTGTTCCTGACGACATGCATGTACATCGACGCCGAGGTCACACCCGCCATCGAGCCGACGCAATCGTGCTCGTGGCAGGGCGAAAAGGTGATCGCGCCCGACGCCGCGACGCGGGCCGCATCGCCGAGGTCCCCGGCCAAGGCCTCGAACACCAGCGCACCCGTCACGGCGCCCTTCATGGCACCGTTCATGCGTTCCCAGGTGATCGGCGGCCCGGCGTGCAGGATCGTCGTCTTCGTCATTCCCGGAACGACATCGATGGCGCGACCGAAGCCGACCAGCACCGGATGCGAATTGATGATCCGGCTGACCGCTTCCTGGTTGGCGGCCTCGATTCTGCGGGCGATCGAGGGGCTGGCCAGCCGATCGAGTGCCGCGACGATCTCGGCTTTGCCGCCGCCGGGTGGATGCCAGTCCACCTGAACCGCGCGCGCGCCCTGCTCGACAATGGTGTCCTTGAAGAGCTCGACACCGACGTTGATGGCGTTGACACCCCTGAACAATTGACCGATCCGACTCATCACCGTGCACCTTTCTCGACAAAACCCCGGGCCAGCAGTCCTGCGTTCGTGCAGCTGCTGGCGATGGTGACCCCGGCTGCGGCAAGCTGGCGAGTTTGGTCGCCCAGCGAAGGCATGTCATCCTCGGTGCCCAGGACATAACCCAGTATCTCGAGATGCCGGCCTTCGCGTGCGGCAAGCGCCTTGCTCTCCAGAATCGCGGGCAGCGTGACACCCACCGGGTCGTCGTGCGCACCGAAGCCCAGAATGAAGTCCATGACGATCACCCCGACCGCTGGATCCCTGGCCTCCTGCAGGAACCTCGCGATGCGCAGCGATGGATCGATGATCGGATGAGGCCTACCGCGGGTGAACTCATCGTCGCCGAAGTCGACGAAAGTATGGTCCCGGCTCTGGCCCACATCCTGCAGGCGGTGTGCCGGGTCCTTGGCGATATTGCTGTACACATTGGCGTACTTCTCCCGGGCCAGGAACATCACCTCATCGCAGAGCGTCCCGCCGCACAGCAAACCGCGAATGTACTTCTGGCCAGATGTGAGCTTGCCACGCACCTCCTCGATCAGCGGCAGGTTCAAGGACCGCTTGTTGATCTCCTCTTCCTTCTTGCCACCAAGGATGACGGCCTTCAACGCAGCCTCTTTGGTCGTGCGCGCGAACTGGCCACCCGCGTGAACGACGGTCTCCTCGGAATCCCCGAGAAAGCAAACGACCACCGGTTTGCGGCAACCCCTGATCTCGGCAAGGACCTTCTGTGCAACACGTTTCGCGGGCGGTTTCGATATGAGGACGATCACGGCTGTCGCAGGGTCTTCGGCGAGCGCACGCATGCCGTCGATCATCATGATACCGCCGACCCGCTCGGACAGGTCCCTGCCGCCAGTTCCGATCAGCTGGGTAATCCCGCCGCCGAAATCGTGGATGCGGACGCTGATCTCCTGGCTTCCCGTGCCCGACGCGCCCACGATGCCGATGTTGCCCCGGCGCACCGCGTTGGCAAAGCACAGACCGACATGACCGAGGATCGCAGTGCCGCAATCCGGACCCATGACCAGCAGGCCCTTGGCGTGCGCGGCCTGTTTCAGCTCGATCTCGTCCTCGACGCTCATGTTGTCGCTGAACAGCATGACGTGCAGGTCGTGGTCGAGCGCCTTGCGCGCTTCGCGGGCTGCGTGCTCGCCGGGTACCGAGATGATTGCGAGGTTGGCTCCAGCGACGTGACGCACGGCGCTGGCGAGCGTCGCGTACGTAAGCCCACCACCTCTGCGCGACGTGTCACGCATCCTGAGCAGCGCCTCGATTTCGGTCAGCGCGCTTTCACAGCGCTCAACCGTAGGCGCCTTGATGACGATCACCAGGTCGCCGCTCCTCGCATCCTCGACCTCGGGCGTGAACAGCCCGACGTTGCGCAGGACGCCCTTGTTCATCTCCGTCCCCATGACGACGACGGCCTGGTCTATCCCTTGGATCCCGTTCGCCTTAGTCGACAGGGACATCAGCGACACGGAGTCGAAATACGTGTTCGCGCTGATCACCACTTTGACTGGCATGATCGCAACCCTCTAGTTGACACATTGAATAGGACACTGGACCCGATCCGGGCGGCACCGGCAGTGTTGCGTCCGATTCCGACGGTCACTGGCATGCCCGCGATGCTCCGACTTGCAGATTGAGTTCGATACCGGACAGGATCCCGGCGACGAGGTCGGCGCCCGAGGTGGATCCGATGGCGAGCACCCGGCGCAGCGGCTCGATGAGGCCCTCGGGGGTCCCGTACATCAAGGACTCGATGAGCGTGACGATCGATTCGCGGACGCGGCCGGCGGCGGCCTGGGTNAGCGCCGCGAGGCTGATTGCGTTGGTCGATCGCTCGGCACCGGCGACGACGTCCGTGCCGCCGCCCAGCCAGCCGTGGCATGGACTGCCGGCAATGTTCAGCACCGCGAAAAGACCGACCAGGAAGTCGTCACCGGAAGGCGTCAACCCTGGCCCGAGCCCGATCATCGACTTTGCATGCCGGCAAGCGCACGCGTGATTCGCCTGCGACAGCGCCTCGATCAAGAGCGTGGCTCGATGTTCGAGGGCCGCCGTCACCTCGAGGGCGAACTCGGTTTCGGCGCCGCCATGCGCGACCATGCCGCCCCTCTCGCCGTGGCGGTCGAGATACGATCTGGCGAGGCGCAAATGCGTCCGTAAGCGCCCGTTCGCGCCGGGATAGGTGGACAAACCTCCTTCCCACGCCGACGCCGCCGCCAGCACCACGGTGTTGCGATGGCCGACGCGCAACTCCCCATCGGCGCAGCCGACATGGGCATTTACGGCGATGCCCGTCGTGCCGAAGCCGGCGATGTCGACAATGGCCGTGTTCGGCCCGTTGTCGAGGTCGCGGCAGGCGAGCGTGAAGAGTTCGCCGCCAGCGTGCTCGATGTTGACCACCCCTTCGAACACGCTCTGCACTCGCCCGTGAAACCGGCCCGTCTCCAGCCTGCGGAGAAACCGCGCGTCGACGGTGCGGGCATGAAGCGCGTGGCCGGGATAGATTGGCGCCCCCGGCCTGCCACCGCTCGACACGGGCGGTGTCGACGAGGGTATCCTCATACCTCCCTTAACCCCGGCTCGGTGCGCGCTGGGCACCGTGCGTGTCGTCGTGCCGCTGCAGCAGCGCCAGCGACTGCGCCTTGTGCGTGTGGTATAGCGGATTGGTCGGGTCCGCGGCGATCGCGTTCTCGATCGCCGCGATCGCCTCGTCGTGCCTGCCGAGCGAGCGCAGGCTGTTCGCCTTGTGGAAGGAGAAGTCGTAACGGTGCGGCTGTTGTCCGAGCAGCACGTCCATCTCGGCCACCGCCTGCTCGTGACGGTTCAACTCGCGGAGGTAGTTCGACTTGTGGTAACGATGGAACGCCGCGTGCGGCTCCAACCCGATCCCAGCGTCGTACTCGCGCAGCGCGTCTTCGGGGCGCTTCATCGAGCGCAGGCAATTCGCGGCGTAGAAATGGAACTCGAGCGCCTGGCGATCGAGCGCGAGCGCGCTGCGATATTCGACCAACGCCTCGTCGTAGCGACCCGATTCACCAAGCAGGTAGCCGCGGTAGAAGTGCAGGTCGAGCGGAGCGCAATCCGACTCGCGAGCGTCGACGAGAGTCTCGAGCGCGGTGCTATAGTCGTAGCGGCGAATCAGCGAGCGCACGCGGGCGATCACCCCGGTATGCGATGTGCTCAACTTGGCTTGCTGGCCGAAAATCCGCAGTACGCGCAACTGCCCGAGCGCTTCAGCGTGCATCAGCGCCGAGCGCCCGACGCGATCGCGCAGGTGGACGTCGGCCCCGGCCGCCACCAGCGTGGCCACGATGTCACCATACAGCCGGCCGCCGTCGCCGAGGATCACCGCCTCGAGTAGAGCGGACCAGCCGAGCATGTTCGCATGGTTGACGGCGATGCCGGCGTCCAGACAAATCTGTACTGTTCTCAGGTACCCCTTCTCGCTCGACGGCAGCAGGGGGGTGCCGCCGAAACGATTAACGCTGCGCAGATCGGCATTCGCGTCGATCAGGGCGCGCAGGATCTCGTGGAATCCGTTCGCGCCGGCGCAAAGGTAGGGCGTCAACTGGGTGTCGTCACGCGCATTGACGTTGCTGCCGGCCTCGATGAGTCGCTTCGCGATGGCCACATGGTTGGCCTGCACGGCCGCCATCAGCGGAGTGCGGCCGTGGGCATCGCTGTAGTCGACGGGTGCGCCTTCGAGGAGAAGCCGTTCGACCGTTCCCTGCTGTTGCCGCTCGACTGCGGCCAGCAGCGCGGCGCCTTTATCTCGATCGCTCATTTCAATATCGTCCTTGGGGCGAACAGCCGTGCTTTCCCATCGATGCTCCTCATCATTCGGGTTGAGCGCCGATCGGCGGGCCGCATCGCCTAGCCCTTTGCCGCGCGCAGCCCGGCCAGGACATGGTCCGAGTGCGTGACGAAGCCGAAACACTTCTTCACGTTAAAGATCGTGGCCTCGGTGCAATAGTCTGGTGACGTCGTCGCGCAGCAATCCTCGACCAGAACGCATCCGTAGCCGAGGAAGTTGGCATCCTGCAACGAGCACAACACGCACTGATCGGTGTTCACGCCCGCGAACAGTAATGTCTTCACGCCGAGATTACGTAGGATGCTGTCGAGCGGCGTGTCCCAGAAGCCGCTGATGCGATACTTGTCGACACTAATATCGCCTGGCTTCTTTTCGAGTTCGTCGACGACGGCGGCGGCCCAGCTGTCCTTTTCGAGCACATGGGCACCGCTTCCCGGCAGCGGCTCGCCCAGGCCGATCCCCACGCCGGAGGGCTTGTATAGGTGTAGCTGGTTCGGGGGCATGTTCATCAGATCCGGGCGATTGCCCCAGTTCACCCAGATGATGGGGACCTTCGGCCGGCGTAATCGAGGCAATAGCCTCTGCAGCGACGCGATAGGCGCCCGATCCGGGGAGTAGTCGACCCCGAGGTGATCGACCCATCCACCTTTCGCGCAGAAGTCGTTCTGCATGTCGATGACGATCATCGCCGTCCGCCGCAGATCCATCGTGACGAGTTGGGGTTCGGCACGGATGGTCAGTAGCGCCGGG
>JGI20214J51650_10001752_pt1 | contig 13817 bp, 11 predicted proteins | sample WetSurMetagenome_FD_51650 | JGI IMG/M metagenome (IMG submission 51650) | reverse complement strand
GCCCGGGCGAGAACCGGCGGCTGTTCGACCGGCATGGCGAGTGCGCATGAAAAGCGAGTTCATCGTGACGTTTTCCTCCTCAGACCAGCAGGCCGCGCGCGACGGCATCCTCTTCGCGCTGACCGAGGTGGACTCGGCCTATGCGACCGCTCCGATCAGCCACGTGACGACCAACCTCCTGGAACAGCTGGGCTACCTCGCCCCCAATGCCTTCGGCGGGCGAACCATCGACCCGGAGGTCGATGAGCTTTTCTCCGCCGCGATCGAGATCTTCAACAAGAGCGAGCAGGCGGGGCCGGGAGAATACCCCTATGTCGGGGAGGTCGAATCCCCCACCGGCACCCACACCGTCTGGATCAGCCCCAACAGCACCGCCGGAAAACACACGCTGCATTTGCCCGAGGACTGCTGACCGGCCACGGCCCGGTGCGAGGCTTGACCGCCGCCGCAAGGCGGAAGCGCTCACGCTGTGCCGGAGGATCGAGCCTCGCACGTTTCTGGTGCGCGGGGCAGTGCCTTAACCTTGCGATGGGCTTATCAAGGAGAGTCGGATGCAAAACGATTTGGTTTTCAACATGATCGCAGCAAAGATAGACCAGCTGCCGACGCTTCCGGGGGTCGCCCTCCGGTTGCTCAAGGCCGTTCAAGATCCTGACCCGAACTTGAACGAGATCAGCCGGCTCCTGTCTTCCGACCCTGGCCTGACCTCCAAGATATTAAAGCTCGTGAACTCTTCTTTTTACAGTTTGCGGGCGCCGGTCACCACGGTCGACCATGCGATCAAGCTGCTGGGTCTCAATACGGTGAAAAACCTGGCGTTGAGCTTCAGCCTGATAGCGGGTTTCAACAACCGCAGCGCCAAGGCGTTCAATTTCACGCGGTTCTGGAAGGATGCCCTCACCGGGGCGATCTCCGCCAAACTGCTCGCGGAAAGACTGCAGCCGAAGCTGGCCGAGGATGCGTTCTTTTTAGGGCTTCTCCAGGACATCGGCTCCCTGACGCTGGCGTGTTGCCTGCCCGACCAATACGGGATGGCGGCAGCGGAAGCCGAGAAGCCCTTCGGGAGCTATCTCAGTGCCGAAAGCCAGGTCTTCGGTTTCAACCACATGGAGGTGGGCGAATACCTGACCAAATCCTGGGGGCTGCCGGAAGGTTTCTTCATCCCGATCGGCCACCACCACAGCCCCCAACTGGTCGAGGACAACAAGGCGGATTGTAAAAGCCGCGCCAGGCTGCTCCACGTGGGATCGCTCTATATCGATCTCTTCAACTCCGCCGACATGACACTCGCTTTGAGCGCCATCGACCACAAGCTCAGAGAATACGGTTTTGCCGATACCATCGACCCTGTCGACTTCGGGAAAACCATCCAGCTTCAGGCCAGGGAAGTCTTTCCTGTTTTTGACATCGAGCTGAAAAGCGACCGGGACTACCTGGAGATTCTTGAAAAGGCCAAGGCCGAGATGTCCCGGCTGTCGGTCAACATGGTCAAGGAGTTGCTCGAGAAAAACAGGGAGATCGATTTCCTCCGTGAGCAGATCACCCTGGACGGCCTGACATCCATCAGCAACCTCAGGGGGTTTTACGAGTGTCTGAACCGCGAGATGAACCGGGCGATCCGGTACAAGAGCCCGCTGTCCCTCATTTTTTCGGATATCGATCATTTCAAGAATCGTCAACGACACGCACGGGCATCTGGGCGGCGACCATGTGCTCAAGGCCGTCGCCGCCTGCCTGAAGAGCGAACTGCGGCAGTCCGACTTTCTGGCCCGGTATGGGGGAGAGGAATTCGCTTTAATCCTTTCGGAAACCGATCTCGAAAATGCCATTCTGGCTGCTGAGCGGCTGAGGGAGAAAATCGCGTTGCAGAAAATAACTTACAAGAATGCCACGATTTCAGTTACCATGAGCTTCGGCGTGGCAGCGCTGCCTGTAGGCAAGAAGCCCACAGCGGAGGAGTTTATCAGGCAGGCCGACGAGGCGCTCTACCGGGCCAAGGGGGTCGGCAGGAACCGATGTTGCGTCGCCGGCAGGGAGTAGAGACGATGCGGTGTTTATTTTGAAAGCAGCGACCGGAACCGTGACGGAGTCAAAAAGGAAGACCCGGCCGAAGCCGGGTCTCTGGATACACCCACCTGATTTTCTTGATGGCGCCCAAGGCGGGACTCCAATAATATTAATCAATATCAATAAGCTGTTGAATTCTATGTGAGCTAAAGCAAGTTTAAACGAGTTTTACTTACCCCCTGGCTGCAAAATCACAAATGAACTGCAAATGGCTTTTAGGCTCTTACGGAGAGGTGATTGTGGGGCTACTACCCCAAAACGCCCGTTCGGATATGCTCAAAATCAAGCTTACTCGAAAACACGAAAGCATCCAGAGCCAGATGGGAACCGACATCCTCTTCTGAAATGCTGCTTTTCACGATTGGTATGTCTTTGAATCTCGAAAAGCTTTCCACGACAGATTCGTAGTAGCAAGGCACTCGCATCACCGTACCGCTTAGAATTACGACTTCTGGGTCCAACAGCATTGCTACCGTCCTGAGCGCAATTCCGAGGTTAGATCCAGCAGCCTGAAACGCGCTAAATACTCTGGCGTTCCCACCGTTTGCTTTTTTGATGGCCTCGCGTAAAAGCGCAGCATCAGCAGCGCCATGGCCAGCCTTGACTCTGCGCTTCCGGATCAGGCGCAGCTTGGTCAGAATAGCATGGCCAGATGCTACCGTGTCCAGGCAGCCCCGGCGGCCACAGCTGCATAGTTCCCCTCCCTTAACAAAGGGCAGGTGACCGACCTGCCCGGCTGCATTCTGTTCACCCCGGACAACGTTCCCGTCAAGAATGAACGCTGCTCCGATCCCCAAGGACGCTTGAACAAGCGCAATGTTCCGCTTCCCTCTGGCAGCACCGGCCTGGTATTCCGCTTGGAGAAGGGCGCGAGGACGACTTTCGACATGAACCGGAACCCCAAGCCCACCTTCCAGAACACCGGCAATATCGACATCGCCCCAGTCCAGATTCGGCGCAGTGATGAGGTGCCTATTCCGTGTATCAACCACACCGGCCACAGCAATTCCGGCTCCCAATAGGCGCCGGCGATCAATACGATTGGCCTTGACCAACTGATCGGCGGCTGTCGCCGCCAGTTTGAGAGTTTGAACCGGAGGTGAGCTGAAATCGAGTTCCAGCTTCCGCCGCGCTAAGACATCGCCACGTGCGTTTACAAGACAAATGGACTGAGAGTTTGCTGAAATGTCAATGCCGAGAACGAACGCACCGTTAGCCGCGATTTGCAGATTTATCGAAGGCCGGCCTGGTTTTCCGTTTCCAGACGGATCATCGGCCTCCACCAACAACTCGACATCAATCAGTTCCCGGCATATCCGTGACATGGCCGCCTCAGTTAAACCGGTCATTACCGATAGGTCGGAACGGGAGACTTGNCTTCTCTCCCGTATCGCCGAAAGGACCAAACAGCGGTTCTCGACCCGCATGCTACGAGTCGTCTTAGAGACTCGAGAGTCTTTTAGCATTCACGTACTCCGATTTCAGGGGGTGGAACTTCGCCTGCGATGGATTGCAACATGCTGCTTTCATGTTAGAATATTTAATTGCAAACGGCAAGCAAAATATTAGTTGCTATCGGTAAGAAACATATGTATAAAAGTTTCTGACTGAGGTAGCGTTCGCTAAGACCAACCCCAAGCCGATTCAACAACTCACCAGCAAGGAGGTATGAGTGATGCGGATCACATGCAAACTGGTCACGGCCATGGTTGCGGTATTGGTCTTCAGTTCTCTTTCTTTTGGCGCCTATCCCGAGAAGCCGATTAACCTGATCGTGCCTTGGGGAGCAGGAGGCAATGCTGACGTTCAGGCGCGTATACTTGCAGAAGCATCCAAGGAGTTTTTGAAACAACCCATTATTGTCACTAATAAACCTGGTGGCGCGACCATACCGGGCTTGGTGGAGTCACTTCAGGCACCAGCGGACGGTTATACGTTGATCTGGATTGCTCTTCCCTCTGTTGCAACACAACCCTACCTCAAGAAAACACCGTTTACCTTTGCTGATTTTACCCCAATTGCAAACGTATCTGAGAACTCGATGCTCCTATATGTGACAAAGGATTCACCCTGGCAAACGCTGGATCAGTTCATCGCCCACGCCAAGGAGAATCCGGTCAATGTGTCGTGCAATGGTATTGGGGCATTGCCGCACCTGGCTGGGGCAGAATTGGCTATGAAAAGCGGGGCCAAGATGAAGTTTCTGCCGTATGAGTCTTCCGCGCACGCAGTTGTCGCTTTGATCGGGAAACACATGGATGCCGCTATCGGGCACGAACTCCAGGCGTTCACTCATGGCGAACAGATTCGACCGCTAGCAGTATTTGAAGAAAATCGACTTGAGAGCCTGCCTGCTGTGCCAACCGCTAAGGAACAGGGGTACAACGTCATTGGCTATGTCCGTGACGGAGTGGCAATCAACAAGAAGGCTCCCAAGGAGGCAGTCGAAACCCTCGGGGCTGCCTTTAAAAAGGCGCTTGAGTCCGCCAAATTGAAAGAGGACTTTGCCAAGAACAACATACGTAGTCGCTATCTCGATTCTAAGGATACCTACAAAATGTGGCAAACTGCGGCCGAACTGTACAGCAGCATCATCAAAGAGCTTAAGCTCGGTGAAAAGTAGGCTTGGGACCGCATCCAGCCAGAGACCTTTTGGGGTGGTGTCCACATGAAAAATCGTAACTTGCTTAGCTCAGTAGCTGCAGCCATTTTTGGTGCTTTTGTTTGCATTGAGGGTTATCTGCTTGAAATCGGAAGCCTTAAAGATCCTGGTTCCGGGTTTATCTTTTTCTGGCTCGGATTCATAATCATTGCCCTGAGCTCGGTTATTTTTTTGCAATCCCTGGCAAGCCATTCAGCGGTGGGCCCGAAGCGGTTCACAGGTATTAAACAGCTTATCGCCATCATTCTATCCCTCACTCTTTATGCAGCCGCATTCGAGAGCGTTGGGTTCGTGGTCTCCACCCTGTTGGTCATGCTATTCCTGTTCAAGGCCATGGGGTCCCAGAGTTGGAAGACCGCGGTCATAGCAGCCTTTCTCAGCTCCATCTCAGCCTACCTCATGTTCGATGTATGGCTGGGATGCTCTTTGCCGGTCGGCATTCTGCGGATGGGGTGATCCCATGGACATACTTCAATATCTCGGATTGGGCTTTGGTATTGCGATACAGCCTGTCAACCTACTGTATTGCTTTGTCGGCGTGTTCATTGGAACGCTGGTTGGGGTTTTGCCCGGTATCGGGCCCGTTGGGGCAATGTCCCTGCTGCTGCCAGCCACTTTCAAGGCAACACCAGAGGCCGCCATCATCATGCTGGCCGGAATTTATTACGGCTCCATGTACGGGGGCTCCACGACTTCGATTTTGGTCAATATCCCAGGGGAAGCCGCATCGGTAGTAACGTGTCTGGATGGTTACCAGATGGCGCGGAAGGGCAGGGCGGGACCTGCACTCGGTATGGCAGCATTGGCCTCCTTCATTGCCGGGACTTTTTCGATCATCTGCCTCATGTCATTGGCACCTCCGCTTTCAGCGCTGGCGCTCAAGTTCGGCCCTTCAGAGTATTTCAGCATTTTGGTTCTGGGGTTGACTTTGTTGATCTATTTGGCCCAGGGCTCACTGCCCAAGGCACTCTTGATGGCTTGCGTCGGATTAGTTTTGGGCCTCATAGGTACCGATTCAATTAGCGGTAATCAACGGCTCACGTTTGATCGTCTGGAACTGTTCGACGGGATAGGCTTGACGCCCCTAATCATGGGACTCTTCGGGGTGACTGAGGTCCTCCTTAATCTCGAGGAAAAACTGGATCGCTCAGTGTATCGAACGGACATCAAGAGCCTGTTTCCAACCCGTGAGGACTGGAAGGCCAGCGCTATGCCGATAGCGCGAGGCTCGGTGGTTGGATTTTTCATGGGGATATTCCCAGGACCGGGAGCGGTCATCTCTTCTTTCCTTTCCTATGCTTTGGAAAAGCGTACCTCAAAAAACCCCGAGAAATTCGGCACAGGCACTATCGAAGGAGTTGCCGGCCCGGAGGCCGCAAATAACGCCGCTGCCGGAGGTGCGTTCATACCGCTGTTGACTCTTGGTATCCCGCCGAATGTTGTAATGGCAGTTCTGCTGAGCGCGCTCATGATTCACGGGGTCCAACCCGGCCCTCTTATGATTGCCCAGAACCCGAACCTGTTCTGGGCCATCGTGGCCAGTATGTATATCGGAAACATCATGCTGCTTGTTCTGAATCTGCCGTTAATCGGGCTATGGGTACAGGTTCTGAAAGTCCCCTACAAACTGCTCTTCCCGCTTATTCTCCTGTTCTGCATCATCGGGGTATATAGCGTCAGCAGCTCGGTTTTTGACATCTATCTGATGATCGGATTCGGTGTATTGGGATATTTGATGCAGAAATTCGAGTTCGAGGCGGCCCCGCTCGTTTTGGGATTTGTGTTGGGGCCTCTGCTTGAACACAATCTGCGGAAAGCGCTGATCATGTCAGATGGCAATTTCGAGATTTTCCTAAAGCCCATTTCGTTCGGTGCCCTTGCCATCGCCGCCGTGCTGCTCCTCACATCCTTCCTGCCGGCTCTCAGGAAAAAGAGGGCTGCAATTCCCACCGAGTAGACGATGCCCGTAGAGCTTTTTAATGACCTGCAAAAGCCGTTCTCGCTGCTGATCAAGCCCGCGTCGGCTGATTGCAACCTGAACTGCAGCTATTGCTTTTACAAGAGTAAGTCCGACCTATACCCGGATAGCCCTGTCCACCGGATGTCGTATGCCACCCTGGAACATGTGATCGGCTCGTACATGAGTACGATCCAGCCCCAATACGGCTTTTCTTGGCAAGGCGGAGAACCCCTGCTCATGGGGCTTGATTTCTTTGAGAAAGTCACAGAGCTCCAGATGAGATTGGGGCGACCCGGTGCGAGCGTCGCCAATGCCGTTCAAACCAACGGCATGTTGATCACCGACCCGCTGGCGCAGCACTTTAAGAAATTCAATTTCTTGCTGGGNGTAAGCCTGGACGGTNCGGCCGAGATGCACGACCGGTATCGCTTGACCCCAAATGGGAATGGCACGCACGCGAAAGTATTGGAGGGATTGCATACTCTACAAAGGCACGGTGTTAAAACCAATGTGCTGACATTGGTCAACTCTTTTAACGCAAGGCGCCCACAGGAACTCTACCAGTATCTTGTTGGAAACGGGATTCAGCACCATCAGTACATCCCCTGTGTCGAGTACGGCAAGAGCGGATGTCTTGAGCCATACGGATTGCCGGCAGGTCTTTGGGGCGACTTCCTCTGCGGGATCTTCGATCTCTGGTATCCGAGGGATGTTGGTCGTATCTCGGTGAGGTATTTCGACTCGCTGCTCTATTTCCTGGCCACTGGAATCTACAACTCCTGTCACATGGATCGGGCATGTGGCAGCTATTTGGTGGTGGAATACAATGGGGATGTGTACCCTTGCGACTTCTTCGTAACACCCCAGCGCAAGATCGGTAATGCAGTGAGCGATAAATGGACCGATCTGATCAGCAACCCAGGTTTTCGAGAATTTTGCAGCAGCAAGGCGGAATATGACCTCCACTGCAGGGGGTGCGCCTTCTTAGATGTCTGCTCGGCGGACTGCCTGAAATTCCGGCCTTCTGGGGTGACCGGGACGAGTAGGAGCTTGCTGTGTGAAGGATACAAGCAGTTTTTTGAGCACGCCCTNAATAAACTCAAGGTACTGGCTGCCTCTCTGCGCGGAGGAGAAGGTAAAGGAACCATTCATCCTCGGAGAAACCAACTTTGCCCCTGCGGAAGTGGGCGGAAATACCGACGGTGCTGTGGGATTAGCAACCCGAGTGCAAGTGGGACTACGAACGTCATTCAATAAGAGGGGTGAAATGATTAAACGGAATAGCTCGGTCACCAGCAAAAAGCCCAACATTCTCATAATCTATCCTGACCAGTTGCGCGCTGATGCGATGGGGTGCGACGGTAACCCGGTCATCAAAACTCCTCACTTCGACAGGCTTGCGCAAGAGGGGGTTAGATTTGAGGAAGCTTACACCTCTTTTCCGCTGTGTACTCCCTTTAGAGCGTCGCTGTTCACCGGCAAATACAACCACAGCACAGGCGTGTTTGCGAACCATCACCCCATCCCGTTGAATCAAGACTTTCTGGCCGAGAAAATGAGATCAAACGGATACCAGACGGGATACATAGGCAAATGGCACCTGGAGGGCGGAGAAGCCCCCGGATTCGTGCCACCGGGGGAGAGACGGTTAGGGTTCGACTATTTTGTAGGTTTCAATCGGGGGCATTATTACCAGAACTCGATTTTTTATCGGGACTCGGGCCAGCCCTACCACTGTCCCAGGTACGAGCCAGACTACCAGACTGACCATCTGCTGCAATTTTTAAAGCTCACCCAAGAGTCTAACGATACTCCATTCTTCGGAATGATCTGCTACGGGGCTCCGCATTTNCCCTTCAATATGCCCGATTACCTAAAGAACCTGTACCGACCAGAAGAGGTGCTTATCGGCCCGACAGCCGGAAACATCGACTTGCAGAGAGAGGTGACTGCCGACTTGATTTCCAAGGGATTTCCGGGTGCCAGCGGAGTATGGGGGGTCGGAAACGGTGAAGGGGTAAGCTGCGACGATGAGAAAGCGGTCCGAAACTACCTTTCGCTATATTATGGCATGGTCGCCAACGTCGACCACAACGTAGGGGTGATTTTGAACTGGCTCGACGCTCAGGGGCTTGCTGAGAACACGGTGGTCATTCTCTTNAGCGATCATGGTGATATGGCTGGCGAGCTCGGGTACCGCTGCGGCACAAAAAAGACCCCGTATCGCCAAGTGTGCAGGGTCCCGCTCCTGATCCGTTACCCTAAGCAATTCCCCGCAGGGAGAAGGGTTTCCAACCTCGTCGACGTCTCCGTCGATACAATGCCGACCCTGCTTGAACTCTGCGGAATTGCCATCCCCCAATCGGTTCAAGGCCTCAGCTATCTGTCCCAGCTATACGGCGAGAGCAACCCTACTCGCAGTGAGGTCTACTATGAAGTGAACAAGGAGCTTGAAGGGCCGGAAAGGTTCCCCATCCCTGAGCGTGGTGTACGCACAGCCGACTGGCTCTACACCCGAACGCAGGATGGACCCAAACTGCTGATCGACCGAAGGAATGACCCCCTCGAGCTAAATAATCTGGTGTCGGACCCGAAGAACAGGGACCAGATCACTATCCTGGACTCCAAACTTGGCGAGCATATGCGGTCGACAGAAGATGATTGGAGCGCCGAAGCCATATTTCCTGCACCAGGATTTCTGACGCATGAGGAAAAGACGGAAAAGCAGAAAGCGCTTCTCAGGGAAGCAGTCGTAGAATACTGAAGAGAGCACGGTGTTGCAGCCTCAACCGGATCGTTCCTAACAGGAGGGAGAATGAAGATACTGGTTACCGGAGGTGCCGGTTTCATCGGCACGTACTTGATCCCGTCGCTCGTCGAACGCGGCGCCGAGGTGGTTGCGCTGGACCTATCCGCGGCTCCGGCCGCACTCGCGCCGGTCATGGACCGGATCACTTACGTCCGGGCAGACCTGGGGCAGAGCGACGACATCTACCGGGCCATGCTCAAGTACCGGCCTGACCAAGTCGTGCACCTGGTCAGCCTTCTGGCCGGTCCATGCGAAGCCAACCCGCCTCAGGCCTTCCGTGTCAATTTCAACTCTACGCTGACCCTGCTGGAAGCGGGCGCGATCATCGGACTGAAGCGCCTGGTGATGACGTCTTCCATTTCGGTGTTCGGGCGAGGCTGCCGGGAGCCGGTTCAGGACGACGCGCTCAAGGAGCCAAGCAACATCTACGGCCAAACCAAGTTGGCCTGCGAGCACCTGCTGCGGTTCTACGCCCAGCACAAGGGGGTCGATGGGAGAGCCCTGCGGTTCACCTGGGTGTTCGGGCCGGGCCGTTCCACCGGGATTACCGCCGCCTATTCCTCACTGCTCCTGGACGCAGCCGCCCGCGACCAGGAGATCGACGTGCCGAACCCGGAGGAAACCGGCGACTGGCTTTACGTAAAGGACGCCGTCAAGGCGCTGCTGCTGCTGTTGGACGCCCCCGAGGCGCCGCAACGCATCTACAACATCGCCGGCGGCGTCCACTCCATTCGCGACGTGCTGAACATTGTGAAGAGACTGAAGCCGAAGGCGCGGATTGTCATGCAGCCCGCCGGCAAAATCCTGTCGCCGTACCCGGCGGCCTACGACGATACCCCGGCCCGGCGGGAGCTCGGCTGGCGGCCCGACTACACCATCGAGGCCGCGGTGGCCGAGCACCTGAGCGTGGTCGGCGGTCGGAGCGGCTGAATCAGACCCCTCGCGCTGACACGACCCGGAAACCCAGAAGGAGGAAACGGATATGAAGGAAATCTTGTTGGATTACGGCGACGCGAAGATGCCGGTCGAATTACCCGATACAGCAACGGTCGTTCAGTACGGGAAAACGTATATCGACCCGCCTGCGGTGGACCCGGCAGAGGCGGTCCGGAATGCCTTGAAAAAGCCGTTAGGGTTCCCACCGCTGCGCGAGTTGTCCGGACCGAACAAAAAAATCGTGATAGCTTTTCCGGATCGTGTCAAAGGCGGGTTCCACGATCAAGCGCACCGCAAAGTGTCCATCCCCATCATTGTCGAGGAGCTGTTGAAAGGCGGCGCCAAGATCGAGAACATCACCCTACTCTGTGCCATGGGTCTGCACCGGCAGAACACCTTGGACGAATGGTATGCCTACTTGGGAAAGGACCTCGTCGACCTGTTTTACCCCGGGCGGATCGTCAACCATGATGCCGAAGCGTCGGACCTGATGGATTTCGGCTTTGATGATATGGGCAACCGGGTGCAATGCAATCGGCTGATTGGCGAGGCCGACGTTCCGATCGTTGTCGGCCATTGCGCTGGCAATCCATACGGCGGGTACTCCGGCGGGTACAAGATGGTGGTGACTGGCCTGGTCGGGTGGCGCTCCACTGCCAGCCATCACACCCCGGCGACCATGCACCGGGACGACTGGCTCGGCTCTTCCACGAAGCAGCACATGCGCAAACAGTTTGCCTCCATCGGCAAGGCCATCGAAAAAGGGATCGGCAAGAAATTTTTCGCCGTGGATGCGGTCATCGGGCAGAAGTCCCAGGTTCTGGGTGTCTGGGCCGGCGCNATCTCCGAGGTGGAGCTGGCATCTTGGCCTTTGGCCGACCAGCGGACCAACGTTCATCTGGACATGTCCGATCCCGCCGACATCCTCGTCTTCGGGCTGCCGCGCAACTTCCACTATGGCCCGGGCATGGGGACCAATCCGATTCTCATGAGCCTGGCCATCGGCGTGCAGCTTTCCCGGTGTTGGGGGGCTTTCCGGGAAGGGGGTGTCATCATCGCGCCCACCATTTGCGACGGCTGGTTCAACGCCAATTGGTTTCCCTCTTATGAAGAGACCTATAACAGCCTGAAGAATTATGTTGAACCCGAGGACTTTCTTGCTTCTGCCGACGCTGAGCGAATATCCTCTGACCCTGAATGGCGGTTCCGGTATTCAAATAACTACATGTATCACCCGTTCCACGCCATGAGCATGATCAGCGGCGGTGCCGTGCCCCGGAAAAGGACATCGGGCGTGTTCCTGCCGGGCACCCAAAAACCGGACTATGCCCGCGGGATGGGATTCACACCCGCGAAAACCTTCGCCGAAGCCATGGAACGAGCCTTCAAGGTCGTGGGCAAGAATCCGAAGATTCTGTGCACGCCGGAATGTTTCTCGGGTGGCGTTACGGTTCACCTGCACCTTAAAAGGTAGCCGACCCGAAAGGCCGGGAACTGAAATTTTTTGCTTGAGGAAGCTATTGTGAAATGGTGAATCAAACACGTCTTGAAAAGGTGAATCAGCCCAATATCCTTTTTCTGTTGAGCGATGAGCATGGCTTCCGATACATGAGCCACGTTTCCAGGGAAGATGGCGGAGAGCCTGTCAACACGCCTAATCTTGACCGACTGGCTGATAAGGGTGTGCGCTTTACGGATGCTTACTGCCAGATGCCCTTGTGCACCCCTTCCCGCCTCAGCATGCTCACTGGTTTGGAGGTGAGGCGATGCGGTGGATGGTTCAATGAATCTGCTTTACGGCCTGAGCTCCCGACCATCCCGTCTCTGCTAAGCGATGCAGGATACGAAACTTGTCTCGTCGGCAAAATGCATTTGTACGGTAAAAATCAATTCGCAGGGTTCCATCAAAGGCCTTATGGTGATTTCACTGGGAAAACCGGGCACCAATGGGAACCGCTGGGAAGCAAAAAAACCGGTCCATATGCCATGCGGTTTAGGACAAGTGAAGCAGGTGTAACTGAAATACCGGAAAGCTTGATGCAAGAACATGTCGTGGCCGAGGAAGGATTGTCATTCGTTCGAGAGCACAATCACAATAATCCCAATAGGCCCTGGTTCCTTTGCCTTTCCTTCAGCCGCCCACATTTCCCCCTGACTGCACCTAAGCGACACTTTGATCGCTACTGGCCTTACCAAGTTACCAGACCTTATGTTCCAGCTGCCGGTGATGCATATAACCACCCAATGAGTGTGGAAATGAGGCAAGGGTTCAAGGCTGACCAAATCTCCGATGATGAAATGATGAAAGCAAGAGCAGGATATTTTGCCTGCGTCGACTACTTGGATGAAATCCTCGGCGACCTGTTAGTCAGGATGGAAATCGCAGGGCACTTGAAGGATACAGTTGTCATTTACACAAGTGACCATGGTGAAATGGCGGGAGAACATGGGGTCTGGTGGAAACACGGGTGGTATGAGGCATGCACCAGAGTCCCTTTGATAATATCCTTACCTGAACAGCGCTACGGCAGTATGCCGGCAAGGGTAAAGAGGACTCCAGTTGGACTGACCGACATCTTGCCTACGATTTGTTCTCTCGCATGTGCCGATTGCCCTCCAAATGTCGACGGCATTGATCTTTCGGGATCTATATTTTCTGAAGAGGAACCAGCTGATCGGCCGATCTTCTGTGACAACCTTGTACCCCGTTGGGGGGAAGGAACCGAGTTTCGCATGATTCGCAGGAATCGGTACAAGTACGTTCACTTTAGGAGCGCGTCTCCCCTCATGTTTGACTTAAAAGATGATCCAAAGGAATTATCGAACATTTATCTGAACACTCCTGGTTACGCGGAAGAGGCTAAACGAGAACTCATTAGTATCGCCGAAAAGTCTATGGATTTTGAAGAGGCTGAAAGAGAAAGATTAGTTAGAGACTCAGCCCTGAAGGAATTGAACCACCTTGTAACGCCTGAAAGTACGGGAAATCTCTACTTCATGAGTTCGGGAAAGGTAGTCAACGCAGAAGATGCCCTCTGCAACCCCACTGTAGTTATCGAGGATGGGTTTCGGGACCTGATGGGCCGGCCAAAAGTATCAGGCTGATAGTGCATGCACCCTACCTGCCTATAGAAGCGGTGCTGGGTTGATAATAAAATTTGTGCCTCTTCGCCCAAAAAATGCAAATAATCTGCAACTGAAACACGAAGGGTCCCAGTAACCAACTGGAACCCTTCATTATACATCACAGATGGTGCCCAAGGCCGGACTTGAACCGGCACGGCTCTCGCCACTACCCCCTCAAGATAGCGTGTCTACCAGGTTCCACCACTTGGGCAAAAATCGGTATCGACTCCCGGCTACTGCTTGGCCGGGGTTTCGGG
>JGI20214J51650_10001751_pt1 | contig 13823 bp, 13 predicted proteins | sample WetSurMetagenome_FD_51650 | JGI IMG/M metagenome (IMG submission 51650) | reverse complement strand
CTATGGGGGTCGCCGCCGCCTATAATTACCGCTTTCTTATCAAAATAAAGCAGACCTGGAGCTGACTTGCGAGTAGCGGCAATCCGCGTTTTGAAACCTTCCTCTTGTAATTTCTGCGTGAGTGTTCGTGTCGCTGTAGCGATGCCGCTCATTCGAGAAAGTAGATTTAGCAGTGTTCTCTCAATTGAGAGGATGGTTTGGGCGTCGCCGGAGATTTCTAATAAAACCTGCTTGTTTCCGATTGCTGAGCCATCAGTGACTTTTGTTTCAATTTTTAAATCTAAAGACTCGGCAAGGATAACGGCTTCTTCAATACCGGCCACCGTGCCAGCCTCTTTAGCTAAAACTATTGCCCTTACCATCAAATTGGGTGTAATTATAGCTTGTGCGGTTACGTCGCCAAGCCCAATGTCATCAGCAAGCAATTGCTTTAGCCTATCTTCCAGAATTTTCCTTGGAATAAACATACTTGTATTTTACCGCTTAAGCTTTTAAACTGCTTGCTTCTGCCCCCAAAATGAGGGATGGTTAAAATAAATCGTTACCTTAGCCATAAAGCGTATGCGACTGTTATTGAGCTGTGCGGAACTCGGTTTAGGCCATGTTTCAAGGATAATACCATTAGGTAAACGATTGGAAAAGCAAGGCCACGAAATGGTTTTTTTTTCAGGCGGCAAAGCATATGAGATGTTAAAGAAAGAGTTCCCTCATGTCCGCAAGTGTACGCCAATATCCTGGTATGAGAATGCTTCTGGTATCCTCACTTCAGCATCACTAATCAACCTCTTGTTTCCTCTTCCTCTGTTTAACATAAAGAAGAACAGGCTTGAAATAAAGAACTCAAATGCCTGGGAAACTATTCATCGCTACTACGATTTAAGAGAAAACATCCGCGCCATTGCACCTGACCTGCTTATTGCGGACGGCGACATAAATGCGTTAAGGCTTGCTGAGAGATGGGGGATACCCTCACTTTACATAGCTAACACGATAAGGCCAAGCTACGGCTTCTCCGCCTTCCTTAATCCTGGCGAACGACTTGTTGAACGATATGTGAAAAATTGCTCCAAAATAGTCATCCCAGATAATCCACCGCCCTACACGATTTCAGAGTACAGCATTGGCGACGTGAAAAAGATGGGTTTAAGTAGTAAAGCTGAATATGTGGGAAGTTTCGTTGACACAACCCCCGACAGAGGTGGCAAAGAACACATTTTCGCCCCCATCAGTGGACCGCCCGGAACAAGAAACAGACTAATCAAAATACTCTTGCCCGTTCTGGAAAAACTCAAGACCAAATGCATAATTAGTCTTGGCACACCTGGAAAAAGGGTTTCTACAAGAATTGGCAACTGTGAACTTCACACTTGGCTTTCGCCCGAAGAAAGAGAACAAGCTATGCAAAACGCGAAGTTTGTTGTTTTCAGCGGAGGACATGCAACTTGTTTCGAAACCATCAAATATGGCAAACCAAGCATTTGCATTCCAACTCAGCCTGAACAGCTAGGCAACGCGGTTAAGCTTCAAAACTTAAACTGTTCAATAACCGTTAAAAACAAGAAGCAACTGGAAAAAGCGGTTCAAAAAATGGAAAATGAATTGGAAACCTTTGACAAAAACATGTTATCCCTCAGCGACTACTCTAGTAGGTACAAAGGATTGGATAGAGCAGTTTCGATTGTTGATGAAATGCTTGAACGCATAAACACTATTTAGTTAGGTTCATGCGTTTTACCATGCCGTTTGGGGTTTCTTCCTCAAATATAATTGCTTTGAACTTGGACAGTTTTACTCCTTTTGTTAGCCAACTATCTGGTGGCAATCCAGCTTTGACGCAGCATTGGCAGAGGAATTCTTCTTCGCACCAGCCCCACTCCACGGGTACCTGAGGCAAAAGCAAGCCTTTGTAGAATCCTTTCTCAATGATTAAGCCATCTTCGCCAACTTTAATCTGCTTAACATACTCTTTGGGATTAGCCACTTCCACTGGTTCTGGAGGCGTTAACACGCTGACTTCAAAAACAACTCTATCTAATTCCCTCAGCGATAAAGGCTCAAATCGTGGGTCTTGTGTTGCAGCATTAATGGCTGAATCAATTACTGCTTCTATAAGCGGGCTAGTTGGGTAAGGGTAGCCTATGCAGCCGCGAAGTTCTTTTTCGCCACTTCTAGCGCTGTTAATAGTTACAAATACGCCACAATGCTCGAAAAGTTTTTTGGGTGTGTCTTTTGGAGGCTCAAGTTTTTCCGCGTCTTTAAGGTATTGCTTGACCGTGTTTCTTGCTAATCGAATTAAAAATTCCCCTTCTTTTTGAGTTAACTCAAACGGCATAATATTTCCCCTATCAAGTTATTGCCTGGGACAAAGCTTCTGCTATGTTAAAATTAGAAAGGAAAATTGTTTTAAAACTTTGCTGATTCTTCAGCTACGCCTTCCTTAGTTATAATAAGGAAATCAATGCCGTCGCCGCTCATTGAGTCTCTGCTGATGGCTGATTTTATTGCTCTCGTAACAAGATCCTTTGCCTGTTCTGCAGTAAGTGTTTCTTTGTAGCCTTCTTCTATGACTCCAATTGCTATTTCTGTTCCTGAACCTACAACGGCATACTTGTCAGGTAAGAGCGAGCCCAAAACATCTAACACGTAAATTGATGGTCCTTCTCCGTCTAAGCCGCCTACTATTGTTTGAGTGATTAAAGGTGCGTATCTGCGGTTGAACAGTACGTTTGCCATTAGCTTGGCTGCTGACCGTACACTAATTTTTCTTCCCACGTCCATACTGTATAGGTTAGCCTGTGCTTCCATTTCTTTTGCGAGGATCTGCATGTCTCCAATGAGCCCTGCACAAGCTACGCCGATGTTGTCTGTAACTTTGAAAACTTTTTTGCCGCCTTTACTCATGATGAAGTAACCATATGTGACTCTTTTTTCAGCGGCTAAGATTACTCCGTCTTTGAAGACTACGCCGACGGTGGTTGCGCCAGGCATCCAGCCGATTCCGCCTTGCTGAGCTTGTTGTTGGCTTTGCAGCATTTCGGGCATTTGTGGAATTTGAGGTATTTGAGGGAGTTGTGGTCCGTAATTTTCCATAATTTTCGCCTTTTCCCTTTTTATTACACAAGACAATGTATTAAGCTTACTTATAACCAATTCTAGATGTGTGAGGAGACACGTATTGGGTGAATCTAACCCTGTACGATGTCAAGAATGCGGTAAACCCGTAGGTTACATAACTATGCTTGGACAGGGATTATTGGGAATCCAGCAACCCATGGAAAACGTCAAAGTAGTTGCTATCTGCATGGATTGCAAAGGCAAAACTAGCTTTTACCGGGGAAACTTTTAACATATTCAACGTTTATTAAATTTGCAAAGTGCAAGGGAAACTAGATGTTGGAAGTCTATAGTTTAAACTTTAGCGACCTCTGGTTCAGCGTTGCTTGCGACCGCGAACAAATTGCTGCGTCATCATTTGGTTCAACCCAGCAAAGCGCAATTTCCAAAATTTTGGAAATGATACCATTTGGCGTTCCGTTTCAAGCTTTTCATGAGCCCTCGCTTTTTGCCAGATCAGTTCTTGCCAATTTAAGAAGCCTCTATGATGCTAAGAAAACTGACTTAGACTTTTCTTTAGCAATGGGCGAGTTGCCTGTTTATACCCAAAAAGTGCTCAAAGCAACCCTTCAGGTTCCGCTTGGTTATATAACAACCTACGGTGCCCTTGCCAAAGCCGTGGGTGGTGGACCTCGGGCTGTTGGAAACATCATGGCTTCAAACCCCTTTGCGCCTCTTGTTCCCTGCCACAGAGTTGTTAGGGCAAATTTCAAGATTGGAGGCTATGGTTTGGGAGGTTTCAGAGTTAAAGCTGAGCTATTGAGCCGGGAAAAGCAGGGTTTTTCAGAGCCTAAGGAAATAATGGTGAATGGGCGTGGGCTTGAGGTTTTTCCTGTTGAGTATGTGCTAAAAGGCTTAGATTTACTCTTTTAGCTATTGTTTTTTTCTGTAGAGATAGGCGGATGGGCTTTAATGTTAGCGCCTTGAATTCAATCGTTGAAGAACAGAAGACAGAAGCAGCTTCTTGGTTGCACAAACGATAAAAGCTTGTAGGTTTAACGAGAAAGGCGAGGAAGAAGTGTTGGTTAATCGAGGCTTGTATGTTGGTAGGTTCCAGCCTTTTCATTTAGGTCACTTGAGCGCAATCAAGTCAGTTCTGAAAGAAGTGGATGAACTGGTCATAGTTATCGGCAGCGCCCAGTACAGCCACAAACCCAGCAACCCATTCACGGCAGGCGAGAGGCTTGTTATGATTCGCCGAGCATTACAAGACGCTAATGTGAATTATAGTAAAGTTTGGATTGTGCCTGTTCCAGACGTTCATTTGCACATGCTTTGGGTCAGTGCCCTGGAAGGTTACACACCAAAGTTTAATTCGGTTTTCACTAATGAGCCATTAACAAGAAGGTTGTTTATGGAATCCGGCTACAGAGTGGTAAACGTTCCATTCTTTGATAGACAAATTTACACGTCAACTTATGTGAGGGAGAAAATGTTGGAAGGCGACAGTTGGACTGAGCTGGTTCCTAAAGGCATCGCTGACTTCATCAAAGAAATAGACGGTGTAAACAGACTTAGAGATTTAGCCCGAACCGACAAGGTTTGCTAAACTACAATTTTTTCTTTGGAAGCCAGATTATAATAGCGCCAAGCCAAAAGATAAGTAACTATGATAACTATCAAATTAGCAAGCAAACCAAAACCTTCATTTGCGAATTCAGCTAAAAAGTTGTTTGCCATATGAAGCCCCATAGCTAACAGGTAATAAGGCAGAGGATTTTTCTTGGCTATGCCATAGCCAACTATTGCGGCGCTTGAAGCATGGAAAATAACGCCGGGAATTCGTACTACAAGCGGTACACCCAAAAGAAAAACATATTCAATGAGCTCAGTAATTCCAAATCCTAACCCAAGCAAAATACCAATCGTTACAATAGACCGCTCAGTTTCACCGTGTCTATAAAACAAGGGAAAAACTTTGGCTAACTCCTCAACAACTGGCGCTATAAGAACTAAGGATATCACTACTGGCACAAATGAGGAAAGCTGCTCAAAAAACAAGGCAAATGGAAAACTTATGACAATGCCTGAAATTAGAAAGAAAATCAGTTCTTTGAAGCTTGGTTTGTGAAGTGGTATAGTACAGTAGGACTGCTGCGAATAGGCTTTTTCTTCCATAAAAACAGGCTTCCTACGAAATAATAAACAAATAACTTGCTTATCTGTGTTTTTGCTACGTTAGAATCCTGCGGTTATTAGGTCTGAAGGCTTCATTACTTCTCTTAGCAGCACGGTTGCGTAGCAACCTCTTAGTAACGTGAAACTTAACTGTACCTGGGATTCACCGTCAACGTTCGAGATATTTTGCAGTTTGAAGTCTCTGACTGGTGTGAGAACTGCCCGCAACCCCCCTTTGCCGCCGACTCGGGATAACTCGTTTACACGCAAATCCTCTAGAATAATTCCCTCTTGCTCCAAAACCTCGCCTTCAATTTTCCCCATAATCCCTTGCGAAAGCTTCTGCCGAATACCGATAATGGGCAAAGCAACACGCGTTCTTCCCGCTTTAACCTGCTCATTAACTGCCGATACAGATTCGTCAGTTACCATTTTTGCGACATTATTCAAAGGCAAACCGTTTTGCTCGATACCAACCACGAAATCTCCAACCTCAGCCCAGTCTAAAAACAAGCCGTGCTTAAGACGCTCGCTAAGAAAACGGTTGAACAAGTAGGATTGGTGGGCTTGAACAAATAGTTCTTGAAGCTTCACGGGTAAACGCTGGAAGGCGCCAACGAAATCGCCCGGGAAATCAAACAGGTGCCAGAGCATTAACCTTTCGAAACGGAGTTGTTTTGGAAAATTCCTCATTGCCTGTGTGAAATCACGTATTTCTTTCAGTTGTTGACGCGCTTGTCTTGAAGCAGGATGCTCGTGGGAGCTGGGTTTGGCGAGGAAAAGCATTGCCGCCTCTTCAAAATTGCCTTGAAAGATGGCTTTTCCGACAAGGTGAGTTATAGGGCGAGTGGTTCCGAAGCGTTGGTGTCCGTAAAAGTTTGGCATACCACCTAACGCTTTAATCTCATTAATTGCCGCGGTGATTCTGCTTATTGTTGTGGCTTTCTTTAGTTCTATGTTTTTAATGTTTATTGTGAAGTGGTTGCCTAGTAGATAGTAGGTGGAGAGGGCTTCTCGGACATAGCCAATAGGAATCACTTTTATATCCTTAACATTAACTTTAGCGGCGTCCTCCAATATACCGCCGTCAATGGTCATATGTTGTGCGGTGACGGCTTTGGCGTCTTTAATCCCAGCAATCTGAATCCTGCATTGTTCTATACCGAGTGCAATGGCAACGTTTTTGACTGCGATAAAAGTATCCCAGTTTCGTTTAACCAAAATGCAAAGCAAAAATCTCTGCTTCTCAAAGGTTGAACCTAACACTTTCGCTGTCACAGGGCTTTCTACGGGTGCTTTAGAACCGTCAACCAGCACCTCTTCGACTTTAAAATCATCGATTTCTCTACGAATGCTTCCGCCGACGCCTAAGCTTTTTGTGGAGTAAACTTCCATGCCAAGTTCTTGGTCAAGCGTCGAAACTGACACTACAATCGCCCTAAAGCAGCGGCAGCTTGCCAGTTAACCTATCAATCTTATCGTTTGGAGCTGGGCCAATCCCGAGACACGTTATCGTGCCCTCGGGGATTTCTGTTAAACCCCTGTCAATAATCATCGCGTGAGGCAACCCCATTTCGTCTGCAGCCTCTTCCAATTCGCCAAGTTCCTTCTCTCCTGGAACCTTAACTGCGATTTTTCGCATTCCCTCAAACATCCAGGCTTCCCACCATTTCTTGTGCGTTTGAAAAGCAGCTTGCGCTGAACAAATCGCGGCGTGACCTGCTTGCGCTGCAATTTTTCCTTTGCTCATCTTCAAATCGGTTCGAAAAACGAGAACCTGTTTGTAGTCAAATTCTCCCATTAGCTTTATCCCGCCTCTATGTGTGCACTTCAAGATTTTAAGGATTTGCGGTCAAATATAACCAGGCAAAATAGGTTAGCGCAGCTACCATTGAAGGCTTGCGCAAAGCATTAAGAATCATTTTCCCTTGAAGATCAATCTCATCCACATCACTCAAAGCCCTGTCCACGCCCAGCATGCCGCAGTATCGGAGTAAGTCATCATACCTGTTGTCAGAAAGCGAATCGAGAAATCTCCTAAGCCTAAGCATCACGCTGAAATCAAAGCTCAATGTATCAGAGCAGCNTTTTTGGTATCTCTGCAGTACCTCAGAAGAGACATCGCCACTTTGCAGGGCTTGGTTTGCGGTTTCAGCAGCGATTTTGGCGCATGTTAATCCGAAAATTACTCCCCCTCCGGTAGTTGGTTTGACTTGTGATGCGCAGTCGCCGATTGCGAGAAAGCCGTTTTCGTAGGTTCTCTTTATGGGTCCGCCAAGAGTTATGGCATGGTAGCCTATTTGAGTGATTTTTGCATTTCCAAGCTGCTTAGATGCAACGGGATGCCTTGTCATGAGTCGTTTGAGGTATTCTTGAGGGTTGCCGCGGTTGGTTGCTAAACCAACTTTGGCGGTTCCATCAAGCTTTGGGATAAGCCACCCGTAAAAACCTGGCGCATAAGAGTTGCCAAAGTAAACTTCAACTGAATCAGCCTCAGTATCCTGGATGCTGTCGACTTCGGCTTCAACAGCGTAAATCAGTTTTTCAGATCTGAGCGCCTTTAATCCTGCCTGCCTAAGAAGGCGAGAGGAGACGCCTTCGGCATCTAGAACGATCTTGCATTGAACAGTTTCTTGGGTTTTGGCATTTGGTTGTATGTTGACGCCCTTCACAAAGCCATCCTGGGAAATTAATGAAAACACGTTTGTACTGACGTGAAATTGAGCCCCAACTTTTTGGGCTTGTTCGGCTATGTACTGGTCAAAGCGAGCCCTGTTTAAGGAGCAGGTTACTGGCTTTTTGAGGTGGAGAGAAAATTTTGTTCCGGCTGGTGAGTAAAAGTTGGCGGTTTTAAAAGTATTCTCAACTATGCCGGTTGGAAGTGGATACAAACCAATGCTGCGTAGGCTTCGGATGCTTATGTGCCCTGCGCAATGAGATGGTAAGCCTATTGTGGGATGCTCCTCAAAAACAGAAACATTAACGCCCAGTTTAGCCAAGTTTAAAGCTGCATAAGAGCCAACAGGCCCAGCTCCAATAACTATTGCGTCTGGCATGGGTTCTGTTGACTGTACTGTTTTGTGTGTAGTCATCGTTAATGTTACTGAACCAGCTCAACGCGGCGTTTTCCACGAGACATGGAAGACGTGCGGACTTTTCCGCTTACTTCGAGCTTTAGCAACATATCATTAAGGTCACTATAGCCTAAATCTTCAAACTCGCTTTTCAACTGGTTAAACAAATCGTCGTCTGACATGTCGCCTTTCTTTGTTAAAATCTCGAGAGCAACGAAGTATATTGGTCTGGTTTTCCATGTTTTTACAGTAGGCATACGGTTTCCTTCTAAGCAACTGGAGTTGCTGGCTTTTGTACTTGTCGTATTTGTTGCATGAAGCTCTTGTACCATTTTTCCATGTCAGGCGAGATAGATGGACCCATTTCTTTGAGGGCGTCTTGGAAGTCTTTCATTGTAACAAGCTGCGAATTAATATCTCGTCTTAATGTATGCATGGCTGCTTCTCTGCAGAGGGATTCTATGTCAGCGCCACTGTAGTATTTGGTCATAATAGTAATCTGGTTTAAGTCAACATCTGGAGCGATGGGCATGCCTTTGGTGTAGAGTTTGAGTATTTGCAAGCGGCTTTTTTCGTCTGGTTCTGGCACGTAAATTAACCTATCGAATCGGCCTGGACGCATTACCGCGGTGTCTACCATGTCTGGGCGGTTGGTTGCAGCGATAACTACTATGTCTTGCAGGGTTGTTATGCCATCCATTTCTGTCAACAATTGGCTGATGACGCGTTCAGAGACGCCGCTATCCGACATTCCCATGCCACGCCGTGGCGTTAATGAATCGATTTCGTCAAGGAATATAACCGCGGGAGCCGCCATTCTTGCTTTGCGGAATACTTCCCGAATGGCTTTTTCAGATTCGCCAACCCATTTAGAGAACACTTCGGGACCCTTAATCGAAATGAAGTTAGCTTCACTCTCTGTTGCTACTGCTCGGGCAAGAAGCGTTTTCCCACATCCGGGTGGACCATAAAGTAAGATGCCTTTTGGTGGTCTAATACCAAGTTTGGTAAAGATTTCAGGGGTCTTGATAGGCCATTCAACGGATTCTTTGAGGTGTTGTTTCACATCGTCTAGACCGCCTATATCATCCCAGTGGACCGTTGTTACTTCAATGTAGACTTCACGCATGGCAGTTGGGGTGACCTCTTTGTATGCGCCAACAAAATCATCCATTTTTACTTCCATTTTTTCTAAAACAGCCGGTGGAATACGTTCTTCTTCAAGGTTGATTTGCGGCAGGTATCTGCGAAGNGCTTTCATGGCTGTTTCTCTACCAAGAGCAGACAAATCGGCTCCTGTGTAACCATGGGTCATATCAGCNAGTTTCTTGAGATCAACATCTTCGGCAAGCGGCATACCTCGTGTATGAATTTGGATAACCTCATATCTTCCTTTCTTGTCGGGTACACTGATTTCAATTTCCCTATCAAACCTTCCTGGCCTACGGAGGGCTGGATCAAGGGCGCCTGGACGGTTTGTTGCTCCGATAACTATTACGTTTCCTCTACCTGAAAGACCATCCATCAACGCCAAAAGCTGTGCGACAACTCGTCTTTCAACTTCGCCTGTGACTTCCTCTCGTTTAGGGGCAATAGCATCAAGTTCATCGACGAAGATTATGCTTGGAGCGTTCTGTTGAGCTTGTTGGAAGATTTCTCGCAACCGGGCTTCTGATTCTCCGTAGAATTTACTCATAATTTCTGGTCCGTTGATTGAGTAGAAGTTGGCTTCTGATTCGTTGGCGACCGCCCTTGCAAGCAGGGTTTTACCGCAGCCTGGAGGACCGTGAAGTAGTACTCCTTTTGGTGGTTCAATGCCTAAGCGCTGGAAAAGTTCGGGATGACGGAGAGGCAATTCAACCATTTCTCGGACGCGCTGGATTTCTTCGTGTAAACCGCCGATGTCTTCGTAGGTGGTTCTGGGCAAGCCTTTTCCTTCGGGCGCAGGTTCATTAAGTATAGTTAAACGTGTTTCAGCTGTAACTTTTATGATGCCATGTGGTCTGGTTTTTGACACGGTGAACGGTATGGCGTGACCTAGCATCATTACGAGAGTTGTATCGCCTTCCACCAAGGTGCGTTCCATAAGACGATTCTTAACAAAATTAGTAAAATCCTCATCTACGTTGAGTCGCATATCAACTGGCGCAAGTGTAATGCTTAGTGCTGTTTTTACCTTGGCTGGCCTTACAACTACATACTCGTTTATCGCTACGCCACTGTTTTTGCGTGTGAAGCCATCAATGCGGATGATATCGCGGTTTTGGTCTTCACTGTAAGCTGGCCAAGCAATAGCCGAAGTAGTCCGTTTGTTAATAATCTCGATTACGTCCCCAGCACTAATGCCCAGTTTCTGCATGGTTCGCTGGTCTATGCGGGCAATTCCTCTACCCACATCTCTTTGCCGTGCGTCTCCAACGCGTAATTGAACTTCACTCAAACAGAATCCTCCAAATAATCTAGAGCTAAAGGTATTCGTTGATAAGAACTTTTATGACTATATAAACTTTAGAGCGTAGCGCCTGAAACATTCAGGTGCTTCTTAATAGAAATTTGAGGATTTTTGTTTGGAAAATCGCCCTTAGTCGCGACTTGTTCTGCGGATGTTGAATGCTTCAGCTTGACTTACACCTGGAATTCTCGCGAGTGAAGTTTCAAACTCTTCAACTAAACCCTGTTTGTCTTCTGGGAAACGAACTTGAACAAGTAGCGCTTTAAGTCCAAAGGCAACATCTTCCTCACCCCAGCCTTCGATTGAGCTGGATTCTGGAAGAATGGATTTGACTTTTATTTTAAGAGGCTCAAAGTCTTGAACTATGTCTTCTGGAAAAACTTTGTAAACTACGAGTATAGCGCCCATTAAACTTCGCCTTTTATGGTCCTTGGAATCCGCATTTCGGGCATTTGTATAATCTGCCAAACTTGCGGCATTTGCCATCTCGCTTGATTTGGATTTCACCACAGTTTGGGCAAAGGAATTTAGTTGATTCGCCGGCTGGGGGAATCGGTTTGCCGCAACTTGTACATGTAACCATGGATAGTGATGTTGCTCTTTCAGTCATAACTTTGCATCTCTTGCGGTGTTAAAATGTAAGGCTTCCTTATATCTGCTATGCTTAACTCTATAACTTAACCTCCAGTCTCTTAGCGATTTTCCTCTTAGAACTCAAACACTTTTTGTTTTGCGTCGAAATTAAAATGTTTGGAACAAAAACAATTCTCTTGCAAGTACGCCGATTAGTTATAGTTTTGACCTAAACGTTGCATCAAAGCAAGCCTAGTTTTTTGCCCAAGGAAGGCAACTTGTTTCTTTTCGCAAGTTTATTAAAGTCTCTTTCGCCTACTTTATTTAGTGATAAATTTTGGGCGTAGACTTCAAAGACCTCGTTCCGAAAACTCCAATCAAACTGGAAGATTTAAGCGGCAAAATCATAGCAATTGACGCTTACAACGCCATATACCAGTTCCTCTCAATCATCCGCCAGCCAGATGGCACTCCACTCAAAGACAGTACAGGAAAAATCACCAGCCACATCAGCGGCTTATTTTATCGAACAAGCAACCTCGTAGAAATGGGGCTCAAACCAATCTACGTTTTCGACGGTATCCCGCCAACCTTGAAAGCAGCCGAAGTTGAACGGCGCAGGCAAGTCAAGGTTCAGGCGATAGCAAACTATGAGAAGGCGGCCGCGAAAGGCGACACTGATAAGATGCGGATGTTTGCACAGGCTGCAACAAGCATGAAAGATTACATGCAGGATGANAGCCACAGACTTTTGGAGCTTATGGGTTTGCCGTGGGTTCAAGCTCCATCCGAAGGAGAAGCCCAAGCAGCCTACATGACCAAGAACGGAAATGCTGATTACTGTGCTAGCCAAGACTATGATTGCCTACTTTTTGGAGCACCAAAAATGTTAAGAAACATTACAATTTCGGGTAGACGTAAAAGAGGCAACGTTTACATCGAGGTTGTGCCTGAAGTTATGGAGCTCCAAAAAACACTTAATGAGACAGGTCTAACATATGAGCAGCTAATTGATGTAGGCATACTTGTCGGCACAGACTTCAACCCAGACGGCATAAAAGGTCTCGGACCGAAAACCGCCCTAAAACTAATCAAGCAATACGGAACATTAGAAAACGCTTTGCCCCAAATAAAAAATGCGACATTTCCAGTTGAGCCCAACTGCATCCGACAGATTTTCCTGCATCCAGAAGTAACAGACAACTACAAGCTNGAGTGGAAGCAGCCAAACGTCGAAGGCATAATCGACTTTATGTGCCGTGAAAAGGAGTTTTCGGAAGATCGCGTCAGAAAATCTGTAGAGCGCATGCTTGAGGGCAGCAAGAAACAGAAAGCCAAAGTTTCGCTTGAGAAATGGTTCGGTTAAAAAAGGAGAAGTTACTTGACAGTAACTGACTTTGCTAGGTTTCTGGGCATGTCTGGGTTGTAGCCTTTCGCAAGCGCAGTGTAGTAAGCGAGCAGTTGCAGTGGCACAACATAGGGTATTGGCGAAAGGATACTGGGTATGCCTTTTGGAACTTCTATGAAGTCATCTGATAAGGATTTGATTTCTTCGTCGCCTTCCTCCATCACCGAGATTATGTTGGCTCCTCGGGCTTTCATCTCCATAATGTTTCCAATCACCGTCTTGTGGGTCTCGTCTTTGGGGCAAACGAAAATCACTGGAAAACCGTTTTCTATGAGGCTTATTGGTCCGTGTTTGCTTTCGCCCGCTGGGAATGCTATTGATGGAATGTATGCGATTTCCATTAATTTTAGTCTACCTTCATATGCGGTTGCTGTGCTGATGCCTCTGCCGAGGAAGAAGAAAACTTTTGAATCTTTGTATTTTTTGGCTATATCCTTGATTTTTTGCTCTTGAGTATTAACAATCGTGCTCACAGTTTCTGGAAGATGATCAAGTTTTTCTTCAAGGCAATCTATCTCGTCTTGGGAAATTTTGCCACGCTTTTTTGCCAGTCTAAGAGCAAGTTGGGCTAAAACTGAAAGCTGCGAGGTGAATGTTTTGGTTGCTGCAACCCCGATTTCTGGTCCTGCCTGTGTGCCTATGTAAACTCGTGAAACACGAGTTAGGGTTGAACCAATGACATTAGTTAAGCTCAGTATTGTTGCAGCACGCTGTTGGGCGCAAGTAACAGACCCGATAGTATCGGCTGTTTCGCCAGATTGGCTTACCGCAAGGATTGTGCTGTCGATGCTTACGGATTTGCCATGTTGTTCTACGAATTCTGAGCCGTAAACTGGATATGTTGGCAGAAATGCAAGTTTGGAGAACATGTACGAAGCTGCCAAGCATGCATGGTAGCTTGTTCCACAAGCGACAAGAAACACCTCGTTAGCTCGGTCAAGAAAGGTCGAGAGCAAATCCAAATAATGATCTTGCATACGCAACGTATTGCGAAGGGTTTCCGGTTGCTCATGGATTTCTTTAATCATAAAATGCGGATACCCTTGCTTAACAGCCATTTCAGCCGTCCACTCAATAGTCACAG
>JGI20214J51650_10001750_pt1 | contig 13826 bp, 12 predicted proteins | sample WetSurMetagenome_FD_51650 | JGI IMG/M metagenome (IMG submission 51650) | reverse complement strand
CACCGCCACATGTCCCGCGGTGCCCTTGTGGCTCTCGGCGAGTCGAGGCTGCAGCCAACCGGAGGCCAATTCTTCATTCAACCAAAATCGATTGATGCCGTTTGCCTCGGCAAGATTTCGAGGAATGCCGATGTCAACCACATGGAGCTTTCCCGCATAGTCCTCGCCGGGACTGATCACATGCCCTATCTTGAGAAACCCGAACGCCGCCGTGGCGAAGGCCCGGACCGCCGCTCCCAAGGGCTTTCCCGTGCCGGCGTCGAGCCCGGATGGAACGTCCACCGCCAGCAGCGGCACGGAAAGGGTATTCAGAGCTTCGATAATCTGCCGATAAAGCCCTTGAACTTCGCTCTTCAGTCCGGTGCCGAGAATGGCGTCAATGACCGCATCATTTTGAGCAATCCATTGCCATTGGCAATCGAAGTCTTTCCCTTCATCCCACACGACTATCGGGATATTCATTTTTTCCAGAATACGGAAATTGGTGAGAGCATCTCCCTGAAGGCGATCCGGGGAGCGCAGACAGACCACGCGCACGGCCGCGCCCCGGTTATGAAAGATTCTAGCGAGAACAAACCCATCCCCGGCATTGTTTCCGGCCCCGGCGACAACGACGATACGCCTTTTGGGCAGGTCCGGCAGCACCTGCAGAAAGAAATCCGCCGCTCCCCGTGCGGCATTCTCCATCAGGACAATTCCAGGGATGCCGATCTGCTCAATGGTTTGTCGGTCCAGCCGGGCCATTTCCGAAGCGGTCAGAACACGCATTACTTTCTCCCGGAAGAGTGTTTGGCGGCTAGTTGTCATGAGCCGGTGCAGGTCGGAAGAAGCAAGTCACCGACCACAGATGACTGAGGTTCTCCCTTTTGCCAGAGTGGGGTTCAGGTCTCCAAAATCACCACAGCGGCGCCATATTCGCCGTCGTCGGTAAGGCTCACGTGCCAGGAGTGAATCCCGAGGTTCCGGCAAAATTCCAAGGCGCGCGAGGAGAGGTGAATCTCGGGTTTTCCCAGGTTATCGTTTTGCACCTGAATGTCCGTCCAAAGCACCGGTGAGCGCATCCCCCTTCCCAGGGCCTTGACAAAAGCTTCTTTGGCGGCAAAGCGGATAGCCAGACACGCATCCTGCTGTTTTCTGCCGGCACAGGCTGCCAATTCCACCGGCGTGAAGACGCGCCTGGCAAAACGCTCGCCCCAGCGATTGAGGGCTGCGCCCACACGGACGCTCCGAACCAGGTCGATACCAACGCCGTAAACCGCCATCTTAACCATTCACCAGCGCAATCATTTCCTTCACCGCCCGCTCGATTCCCACCAAAACGGCACGTGCGATGACGGCATGGCCGATACTGAATTCCTCGATTTCGGAGATCTTTCTGAGCCAGAACACATTACGATAATCTACTCCGTGGCCCGCATGCACGCCCAGTCCCAGCTTCCGAGACAGTTTCGCGGCAGTTACTACCCGCTCAAACTCCTCCTGACGCTTCGCAAAGGTCGCGGCCTCCGTAAATGTCCCCGTGTGGATTTCCACGTAGTCCGCCTCCAACCGCTGAGCACTCTTGATCTGGTTGGGATCGGCATTGATGAAAAGGCTTACCGCGATATCGCCGTCGTGCAGGGTTTTGATGACGCCTTTGAGTGACTCCTCGTAGAGCGCCACGTCCAGGCCTCCCTCCGTCGTCAGTTCCTGGCGTTTCTCCGGGACCAGAGTAACAATATCCGGTTTCATGCGAAGCGCGATCTTGACTATCTCTTCGGTGGCCGCCATCTCCAGGTTGAGTTTTGTCTTGACCGTTCGGCGCAATACCTCCACATCCCGATCCTGAATGTGCCGGCGATCTTCACGGAGGTGCACAACGATACCCTGCGCCCCGGCAAGCTCCGCCAAAGCCGCTGCCATAACCGGGTCCGGTTCACTCACTTGGCGAGCCTGCCTTACGGTAGCTACATGATCAACATTGATTGCAACTCTAGCCACGGTTTCCCCTTTTCCTTACCCATCAGCTTTGGTCAGATACCAATCCAGATTCTCCCGAGAATGCCCGAGCATTTCCAGGAGTTCCATAGATCTATTTGCCATGCGGCAGGCCTCTTCTTCATTGGGTTCGTGATCATATCCCAACAGGTGTAGAATCCCATGCACAAGCAGAACATCGATGACCGTCGGCAGGGAGCAGTGGTGGCGCCGACTCATTTCGAGAGCGGTAGGGGCGGAGATCACAACATCCCCGAGAAGCTCCGGCAGAATATCGCCGAATTCGCCTTCAAGCAGGGGAAAGGCAAGCACATCGGTGGTGGCGCCAACCTGCCGATACTGCCGGTTGAGGCGTTCCATCTCCTCGTCATCCACAACGACGATGCTTAGCTCACTATTAGTGAATCCCAAGCCGTTTAAGATCTCTGCGGCCACCTTCTTGAATCGCCGTCGGTTTATCACGATCCGGTCTTGGTTCACGCTGAGCCGAATCACTGGCATCGGTTTTTCCCTTTCCGTTGGTGCACACGATTGGATATTCAATGCGTCGGTGATGTACCGTAGCCAGGATCTGATTAAAGTGCTTGGCAATGTGATGGAGGTCTTTCAGCGTGAGCTCGCACTGGCCGAGCTGACCGTCACTGAAAACGTTGTTGATCAGGCGATTCACCATCCCCTGAATTCTAGCCGGAGTCGGGTCGTTGAGGGAGCGGCAGGCCGCCTCGACGACATCCGCCAGCATGACCAGACCGGCTTCTTTCGTTTGAGGTTTGGGACCGGGATAGCGAAAATCATCAACATCCAGGGGAGGCAGCTCGGTGCCCTTTGAGGTGCGACCTTTTTGACGCGTTTCCTGAGCCTTCATGTAAAAGAACGAAATGAGACTCGTTCCGTGGTGTTGGCTGATGATATCGATAATAGTCTTACCCAGGCGGTGCTGCCTGGCCATCTCGACCCCTTCCTTCACATGGGAAATGAGAATCAGGCTGCTCATGGAAGGCGCGAGCTTTTCATGGCGATTTTCGCAGTCGAACTGATTTTCGATAAAATAGACCGGTTTTCTGATTTTGCCGATGTCATGGTAGTAGGCGGCGACCTTGGCCAGCAACGAATTGGCGCCGATGGATTTGGCGGCCGTTTCGACCATATTGCCGACGATGATGCTGTGGTGATAGGTACCGGGGGCCTGCATCATCAACTCCTGGAGCAGCGGTTGATCCATGGTGACCAGTTCCAACAGTCTGATATCCGTCGTGTAGCCGAACAGCATTTCCGCCAGCGGTGTAAACCCCGTAACCAGAATACCCGCCAGAATACCCCCAAAAAAACCGAAACAGACATTGGTTGTCACCTGAAAAAACGCCCACTGATCTTGCAGCAGGGCGCCCAGAACAATCAGCACGATATTGCTGCAGCCCACCAGCAATCCCGCCTTGATCGGAATGATGCGATTGCGGCAGGAACAAACCCCGTGCGCGGCAACAAACGAGCCTATCAAGAAATATAGGAAAAGGCCAAGGTCCTTGCCGAAAAGCAGTCCGGCAAAAATGCAGAGGAGCAAGGAAAAATTGAGGGCCAGGGTAATCCCGAAGAAGATGCACGCAATCATAGCCCCGGCACTAACGGGGATCGCGCAGATGAGGGTTTTCGCGGACATACTGACGGAAGTGTCCCCGATGCTGTCTCCGAGCCAGATGGTAAAGCTCCCGATGCTGAGCATAAAAATGAGTACGATTCCCAGAAACAGAAAATCCTTGCTTTCCATACGATGGGAAGGGAAATGCCGAGTGGCCACATAGGCAAAAACCCAGATGCAGCCACCACTGAAAAGAAACAAAGTGACAAATGCCAACCAACGGTGGCCGTAGGATTTCCCCTGCTCCTGGCCACGCAATTTTAGCAGTTCGTCGGGTCCGATACGCTGCCCCTCACGAACCAGCATTTCGTTTTTCATGACCCTTAGGAAGACGGGTTTCACCGACGCATAGGCGTCCTCTCTGCTCTGCTCCGTTTCTTTCAGGTTGAAGACCAGGTTGGGTTGCACCAACTGGGTAGCCAAAGAGACAATGGCGATGATTTCACCGGCATCGCCCTCATCATCCAAGACCTGCACTCTGATGAGCCTGCGAGCCTCATCCAGGTCCTGCAGAGTGAGAGAGGAGGTCGAGAGAATTTCCTCTTGCGAGAGGGCCTTTCTGATGAGGATGCGTTCTCCCTGGCCCTGGGGGAGCTTTGATCTACTGGAGACAATTCCCTGTTCGAAAATCCAGTTCAACAGCTGCACGATGCGCTCTTGAATTTTTTTGTTGAACTGCCTCTCAAGGAGAAAAGAAAAGACCTGTTCCGATACCTGAAACCCAAGAAAAGCTTCAAACTCCTTCTTCTTTTCGAAGAATTTCCCTCGAGGAACACCGGCCTCGGAATCAGACGGCGGGGTAGAACCGGAAGCGGAGGCCTCAGCCTGTTGCTCTTCCCGGTTTTCGACGAGTTGCCGGAGCCCCGCCGTTTCCTCCCGCATCGCCTGGAAGGCGACTTGCAGCCTCTCCTGAATGCGCTGCAAAACATTCTCGTCCAGATCGTAGACAATAGCGGCCTGCCTGGCTGCCTCTTCCCGCTTTTTCAGCGTGGCTTCCCGATCTTCCACGAGGAAATCCCGTTTTGCCTTGATATTCTGAGTTGCGATGTCACCCAGTTGATAAAACGGGGTTTCCACCACAAAGGAGGGAGTGAGAAGGAAGGCAACGATGAGACTGAATCCGGCCAGAAGAAGGATCTTCTGCTCTTTGGCCCTGAGGAGTACGGCCGGGATGTAGTTCTTGACGGGAGCCGCCTTGGGCTTGTGTTTTGGCTTTTCGGGTTCTCGTTTCTCCTTTTCCATCGGTGTCATTTCTCTGTAAACAAAGTCATGGCCTGAAGTCTGCGTTCTTCTGCACGTTCGTAGGCGAGGATGATTTCCTGCACGAGCCGGTGTCTTACCACGTCGCGATTGCTGAAAAATACAAAGCGGATATCACGAACCTCCTTGAGCAACTGGATTGCCTCCACGAGGCCCGAGGTCTTATTTTCCGGAAGATCGATCTGGGTGATATCACCAGTGATCACGGCTTTTGATCCCAAACCAAGGCGGGTGAGAAACATCTTCATCTGCTCGCTGGTGGTGTTCTGAGCTTCATCCAGAATCACAAAGGCGTCATTGAGCGTGCGCCCGCGCATAAAGGCAAGCGGAGCAACCTCGATCGCCCCTCGCTGGAGCAGACTGGAAGCCTTTTCATAGTCCATCATATCGTGGAGGGCATCGTAGAGAGGGCGGAGGTAAGGGTTCACCTTTTCGGCCAGATCTCCCGGCAAAAATCCGAGCTTCTCCCCTGCTTCAACGGCCGGACGCACCAATACAATGCGACGCACCTGCTCCTTGGTCATCGCGGCAACTGCCATAGCCATAGCGAGATAGGTTTTACCGGTCCCCGCCGGGCCAATTCCGAACACCACATCGTAATGGCGGATGGCCTCGATGTATTCCTTCTGCCTGACGCTTTTCGGGGAGATGGTTCTTTTGTTGGAGGCAATAAAAACGTGGTCGAGGAAAATGTCCTTGAGGTTGCGCTGAAGGCTCTCGCTGAGAATCCGGATCGCGTACACAATGTCACTATCGTATACGGGATATCCCTTTTGAATCAGCTCGGCAAGCTCTCTGAGGAGGCGTTCGGTGAGTTCCACATGAGGCGCATCACCGGCAATGCTGAACTGGTTTCCCCGCAGGTGGACCCGCACATCCAGCTGTTTTTCGATGATCTTGAGATGGCCGTTGCGCTCCCCCGCAAGCTGCTGCACCAATCGGTTATCTTCGAAAGAGATCTGCACCGTCGTTTCTTCGGTTTTGTCTCTTGCAGCTGATTGGGCCAAGACTATGGGCGTCCTCTGAACACCAGATTAAGAACCGACTTCAAATTGCCGCTCTTTTTCCCGAAGCGGGCCTATATCTATCATGCCCTTATCAGTCTGGCAATACTCTCTTCTGGGTACGCCTGAAAGCCGAAAAACGGCGACTATCAAAGCATTACCAGCGTCATCTCAGGACCTTGTCTTGCCCTCTACGCACACTCAATGAATCAGGAGTTTGACAAACCGGATTGATGTGATACCATAACTACGCTGATGGCAGCCGTTAGGGGTGCTCAGATTTCTGGGCTGAGAAAACACCCTTTAAACCTGATCCGGATAATACCGGCGTAGGAAAACGGTTGTGAGCGACGATCGTTTCTCTGTTCGCTCTCGATGACCGTTTCCAGGATGCTGGAGACGGTTTTTTTATGTCTGAACGTTTGCGAGTGTTCAGTCCAGGACTTTGCGCCGCAAGATCATTTCGCAGGGAGGTCAAGATCCCATGAATGACTCATTGATTATCGCCGGACGCGTTTTTCACTCCCGACTCCTGATGGGAACCGGAAAATTTGCTTCCCCGCAACAGATGAAGGAGGCCATGGAGGCATCGGGAGCCGAGATCGTGACCGTTGCGCTGCGCCGCGTGGAATTGGAAAATCCTCAGGACAGTATCCTGAGCATCATTGACCCCGGCAAATATCTTCTCCTGCCCAACACTTCGGGCGCGCGCGATGCCGGTGAAGCGGTAAGGCTTGCAAGGCTGGCCCGAGCCGCAGGATGCGAACCCTGGGTGAAGCTGGAAGTGACTCCCGATCCCCATCATTTGCTTCCGGATCCGGTGGAAACCCTTAAGGCAGCCGAGACCCTGGTCAAGGAGGGGTTTGTGGTCCTCCCGTATATGCCAGCCGACCCTGTGCTCGCCAAGAGACTCGAGGAGGTCGGGACGGCGGCCGTGATGCCGCTTGGGTCCCCCATTGGCTCCAAACAGGGCTTGCGGACCAGGGATCTGCTGGAGATCATCATCGAAGGAGCCAACGTTCCGGTGGTCGTGGATGCCGGCCTGGGGGCTCCTTCCCATGCCGCCGAGGCAATGGAAGTCGGCGCCGATGCCGTTTTGGTCAACACCGCCATTGCCGTGGCAGGTGATCCTCAAGCTATGGCTGAAGCATTCAAAAAGGGCGTGGCAGCCGGACGTCAAGCTTTCCTGGCAGGCATCGGGCGTCCCCAGCGAATGGCCGAGGCTTCCAGCCCTCTTACCGGGTTCTTGAGGTGAACAGCGCCATGGAATTTTACCATGAGCTCCAAAAATACCCCTGGGATGAGGTCGAAGCCTGGATCGAAAGTCGCACCGCAAGCCACGTGGAAACAGCGGTCGGGACGCAACCGATGCAACTTGAGAACTTCCTGAGCCTCCTTTCACCCGCTGCGGAGCCCTTCCTGGAAGAAATGGCTCAGTGCTCGCATCGGCTTACCGAACAACGCTTCGGCAAGGTGATCAACCTTTTCGCCCCGCTTTATCTCTCCAACGTGTGCACCAACCGCTGCGCCTACTGTGGCTTTAACGCGGATAATCCCGTTGCCCGGTTGACACTCACGCCTGAGCAGGTGGAGACTGAAGCCAAGTTCATTCACGAAATGGGGTTTCGCCACCTTCTCCTCGTCTCCGGCGATTCGCCTCATATCGTCACGATGGAATACTTGCACGCTGTGCTGGAAAAACTCCGTCCCCTGTTCGCTTCCATTTCCATCGAAATCTTTCCCCTCGATGGCGGCGCGTACTGCAAACTCATCGAACACGGCGTCGACGGCCTCACCGTTTTTCAGGAAACGTATCATGAGGACCGCTACCGGGATTTTCACCTGAGCGGGAAGAAACGTGATTTCCGGTGGCGGCTGGGGACCCCGGAAAGAGGAGGTGACGCCGGATTCCGCCGACTCGGGATGGGAGCGCTTCTGGGGCTCTGCAACTGGCGGGTCGAAGGTTTTTTCCTCGCCGACTCGGGATGGGAGCGCTTCTGGGGCTCTGCAACTGGCGGGTCGAAGGTTTTTTCCTCGGACTCCATGCCCGCTACCTGCTACGCACCTTCTGGAAGTCACACGTCAGCATCTCTTTTCCCAGGCTGCGCCCGGCGGCAGGAGCTTATGTCCCTCCATCTCCGGTTTCCGATGCCAACATGGTGCAATTGCTCACCGCTCTCAGGCTCTTCCTGCCTGACGCCGGAATGGTTCTCTCGACGAGGGAATCTCCCGTATTTCGCGATCATCTGGTGCCGCTTGGAGTGACCTCGATGAGCGCCGGTTCGCGGACCGAACCCGGGGGCTACGCCCATGACAGCGACGCCGAACCCCAGTTCGAGGTGGCAGACGAACGTCCTCCCAGGGTCGTCGCCGAGATGATCCGGAGCAAAGGCTACGACACGGTCTGGAAAGACTGGGACCCGGCTTTTCTCCATTATTCGAAAGCAGGTTAGTGGCTCATCATGAAGATCATGGTCAATGGACGAACAAAAGACTATTCGGGCCCTCCTCTGCTCATTGGTTTTCTGGAATTGCTGGGAATCGACCATCGGGCGGTGGTGGTCGAACGAAACCTCAGGATTGTAGCGAAGAGCGAGCTGGCAAAAGAACCCGTCCAGGATGGCGACTCACTTGAAATCATTAGATTTGTGGGAGGTGGTTAGATGAACCGGGAAGAGAGGAAGGCCAAGTTTGTCGAAGTGGACATCTACCCCGTCACCTGTGAGCGGCTCTCTGCCGGCAGGTCCAATCTGGAGGTCCTGAATGGCGTCATCCAGGGCGGCGCAAAGATCATACAGCTGAGAGAAAAGGAATATCCGCGCAGAGATCTTTTTCACCTGGCCGTAAAATTTCGAGATATCACCGGCAATGCCGGAATTCTGCTGATCATTAACGATCATCTCGACCTTGCCATGGCGGTGGAAGCTGATGGGGTGCACCTGGGCCAGGATGACCTCCCTGTGGCCGTTGCCAGAAGACTCGCACCGGAGCTCTTGATCGGAGCTTCCGCACATTCCCTGGCGGAGGCCTTACTGGCCAGGAGCGACGGCGCCGACTACATCAATATCGGCCCCATTTTCCCCACGAAAACTAAAGCAGGCATCGAACACTTCCTCGGGCCCGACGCCATTGGCACAATCGGCCCGCAAATCGGGGGACCGTTCACGGTGATGGGGGGCATTAACCAGTCCAACATCGATGAGGTTCTTTCCCGTGGGGCCCGCCATGTAGCGGTGGTAACAGCCATCACGCAGGCATCCGATATCAGTGAAGCCGTGGGGTCTCTGGGACGACGCATAAGGAGCAACCGCAACAGCTTGTGAGCAGACCGAGGGCTGAACTCTCTTCACTCGAACTTCCAAGCCAACCCCCATGAGCATGCGGGTCACAACCAATGGGTGACCGTCTTTGTCATTCCAGCATTTGCTTCCGGCTGGAATCCAGTTTTTTGAAGACCCGGACCCCGGCGAGAGCTTGTCCCCGCAGGCTTTAAGCGGGGAGCATGCCGGGGTGACGGATTGGGGGATTTCATGTAAAATTGGTTTCCCGATTCTCGTGAAATGCCGGCTGTTGGCTGCACCAAACGTGCGCTGAGGATTTTTTCAGGACCATTTCACCAATTGTGTTATAGTTCGACCGCTGGCGGATTCTTCGGATTTCTTGCTATCATCTGCACTATTCAGTCGTTCCCTCCTTTCTAACTAATGATGTGATCCATGGGGGCGGGACGACGGTTTCTGATTATTCGGGTGCACTGGAGGATTCTGTGAAGAAAAGCTTTTTCATCAAGAGGCGTTGGGTAGTCCTTATCCTGGCTGTTGTTTGGTGCTATCCCCTCTCATCGGTTGCCGACTCGCCAAAGGGAAACAGCAGCAACTCAGCAGCTCTAAATTCCCGGCAATCGGGTGAGCCGAGCACCGTAACCCTCGATGAGCTCATTCGGGAGGCTGCCGCCAACAACCCGGCGATCCAGGCCGCGCAATATACTGTCAGCGCCAAGAAATCCCTGGTCTTGCCGGCCAGGACACTCCCGGACCCGACCATCACCTTCTGGCATCTGGGCGGTCTCTTCCCCATAAGGTTGATGCCCGGTGACCCTTCTTCAGCGAGGACCTTCGGCATCGAACAGGATATCCCTTTCCCCGGAAAGCTCGGCCTGAAGGGCAAGGTTGCTTACACGGAAGCTGAAACTGAAGAATGGAATCATGCTCTTACCCATCGCCAGGTGATTGCGGACTTGAAACAAGCCTACTATGACCTTCACCTGTTCTATAAATCCAAAGAGCTTCTCGGAAGAAACAAAGACCTGTTGCAGAGCTTTGTGAAGATCGCGGAGACCCGCTATCAGGTCGGCCAGGGGAATCAGCAGGATGTTTTGAAGGCGCAGGTAGAGATCGGCAAACTCATCGACCGCTCGGCAATACTCGACCAGCGGGGATGGATCGCCGAGGCCCAGATCAACAACCTGCTTTTCCGCCTGCCCAACACTCCGGTCGGCAAGCCCGCCGAGTACCAAAAGGCGGAGCTGACGTATTCACTCGAAGAGTTGACCGAACTGGCGCGGGCGAATTCTCCCACCTTGAAGATCCAGGAAAAGGAAATTGGCCGCAGGCAGTATTCGCTCGATCTTGCAAAGAAGGAATACTTCCCGGATTTCACGGTAGGTTTCACGACTTTTGATCGAGAAGGAAACCCCCAGATGTACGGCGTTGAAGCCAAGGCTAGAATACCGCTCTACTTCTGGCGAAAACAGAAACCCGAAGTGGATGCGGCCAAGGCGAATCTTGCCGGTGCTCAAAGAATGCGGGAAAGCGCCGCTTCTTCAGTCAACTTCCAGATTAAGCAAGGTTATACGGTCGCGACAACCTCGGACAAGCTCGTCCGACTTTATTCCAGCTCCATTATCCCCCAGGCAACATCTTCTCTCCGGTCGGCGGTTGCCAACTACGAGACCGGCAAGGTGGACTTTTTGTCGCTTATCGACAGCGCTACGGCGCTGCTTGAATACCAACTTAAGCATTATGAGGCTATGACCGAGTTCCAAAAGGCTCTGGCTCTGATGGAACCGCTCGTTGGAACCGAGCTGACCCGCTAGATTCCGGAATGAGGAGATGTTGAGGAATTTGTGGGGATATATCGAGCGCGGCGACCGACCTGCGATGGCTGCGCCACCTTCTCCGATTCCGTGCAGCTTCAGGACACAGGATGTCAATCTGGAGGAAAAATATGCTTCCACACAGAAGGTTGAAGGGTTCACGTCGGAACCCGGAGTTGACGATTTTGAAAGGTCAAATGGGATCTGTGGCTTGGTTCCTCGTGCTGCTCATCGCCCTGGGGGGCGCACTGGGAGTAGCTTACATCTACCGTGACCTGCTGGGTGATACGAAATTGGGTCAGCTCTTGCATCTTCACACTGAGTTATCCTCCAAACAGACTTACTACTGTCCCATGCATCCCCAGATCCAGTCCGACAAGTCCGGCACCTGCCCCATCTGCAACATGAACCTGGAAAAGAAAGCTCCCGAGAAGGGAGCAGCTCTCACCAAAGCGAAAGGGCTCTACTACTGCCCCATGCACCCACAGATCCAGTCCGACAAGCCCGGCACCTGCCCCATCTGCAACATGGATCTGATCAAAAAACAGCCTGAAGAAGCTTCGATGACGGAGGCGCTCTCTTCCGGAAAGGTCAGGATCAATCCTGAGATGCAGCAATTGATCGGAGTAGAATACGGAGAGGTGACCGAGCAGCCGTTATCCAAAAGCCTCATGACGGTGGGTCGGCTGACCTATGATGAAACCAGGATCGCACGCATTCAAACGAGGATCGAGGGTTGGATCGAGAAGACCTTTGTGGATTTCAGCGGCATGTTGGTCAAAAAGGGCCAGCCTCTGATCAGTGTTTACAGTCCGGAGCTCTTTTCCGCCCAGCAGGAGCTGATAATCGCCAAGCAGACCATGGAGGCCCTGGCAGGCAGTGAATTCAATGACATCAAGACCAATGCTGAATCACTCTATGCTGCCACCAAAGAACGACTCAGACTGTGGAATATCTCCGATGGAGAGATCAAGCAGATCGAAAAGAGAGCCACCCCGGTCAGGGCTTTGACTTTCTTTTCACCCATCGACGGGTTCGTAATCAACAAGAATGCCTATCCCGGGCAACGCATCGCCCCCGACACCGAACTTTACACCATCGCCGATCTTTCCACGATCTGGGTTTTGGCCGACGTCTTTGAGTACGAAATAGCCCGCATCCAGTTGGGACAGACTGCCATCATGGAACTTTCCTCTTTTCCCGGAGAGACCTTCAAGGGGGTTATTTCCTATATTTATCCGGTGCTCGACAATGCTTCCCGCACCCTTAAGGTTCGGCTGCAATTCCCCAATCCCGGCTTCAAATTGAAACCGGACATGTGGGCCAATGTCACGCTGAAAATCGATTATGGTCATCCGCTTTCGGTTCCGGCAGGCGCCGTTCTCGATTCCGGAATCGAACAGATTGTTTTCGTGGCCCTTGGCGACGGCTATCTTGAACCCCGCAAAATACGATTGGGAGCCGCGGTCGACAACCGTTATATCGTGCTCGACGGCCTGAAGCGCGGAGAGAAGATTGTCACCTCGGGGAACTTCCTCATCGATTCCGAAAGCAAGCTTAAATCGGCTCTATCCGGCATGGGGAGTCCCGAGCATGCCGGACACAATTAGAGCAGACGCGGAGATGGAGAGACGGGGAGCTAATTATCGATGATCAATCGAATCATTGAATTCTGTGCCAACAACCGCTTGCTCGTTTTTCTTTTCGTAATCATGGCGGTTTTCGCCGGCCTGTACTCCATGAAGCATATCGCTCTCGATGCCATCCCCGATCTTTCGGACACGCAAGTCATCATTTACTCACGATGGGACCGCAGTCCTGACATTATGGAAGACCAGGTAACCTACCCCATTATCACGGCCATGCTGGGCGTGCCCGGGGTGAAAGATATTCGCGGATTCTCGGATTTTGGCTTCTCTTACGTCTATATCATCTTCGAGGATGGGACCGACATCTACTGGGCCAGATCGCGTACCATTGAATACCTCAGCACGATTCTTCCCAAGCTTCCTCAGGGAGTGCAGGTTGAGCTCGGAAGGGATGAAACCGCGATCGGGTGGGTGTTTCAGTATGCCCTCGTGGATACCACGGGAACCCGCAATCTTGCCGAACTGCGCACGCTGCAGGACTGGTATCTGCGCTACGAACTGCAATCCATCCCCGGTGTTGCGGAAGTGGCTCCCATCGGCGGATTCGTCCGCCAATATCAGGTCAATCTTGACCCCAACGCCCTGCTCGCCTTTAACATCCCGGTCGAGCGCGTCGTCGAGACCATTCGTGCCGGGAACAACGACGTCGGCGGACGGCTCATCGAGTTCTCGGGCCGAGAATACATGGTGAGAGGCCGCGGTTACATCCGATCGGCCGCCGATATCGAAAACATCGTGGTCGGGGTCAACCCCAATACCGGCATCCCGATTCTCGTGAAACACCTGGGCAAGGTAGTCTTGGGGCCTGACATTCGCCGCGGGGTTGCCGACCTCGACGGCCAGGGGGATACGGTCGGCGCCATAGTGATCATGCGCTTCGGGGAGAATGCGCTGAAGGTCATCGACCGGGTAAAGACCAGGCTTGCTGAAATTGAGCGCGGTTTGCCGCAGGGGGTTAAGATCGTTACAACCTATGACCGCTCGGACTTGATCGAACGTTCCATTGAAACCCTGAAAACCACGCTCATCGAGGAATTGCTCATTGTCAGCCTCGTCATTCTCATCTTCCTCTGGCATATCCCAAGTGCCATCATTCCCATCCTGACCATCCCCATTGCCGTCATTCTCTCTTTCATCCCCATGTACGGCATGAAGATAACCGCCAATATCATGTCCCTGGGAGGGATTGCCATCGCGGTCGGGGC
>JGI20214J51650_10001746_pt1 | contig 13837 bp, 11 predicted proteins | sample WetSurMetagenome_FD_51650 | JGI IMG/M metagenome (IMG submission 51650) | reverse complement strand
TTAATTAAACTGTCCGAGTTAGCATTTGGGCCATTTTTAAACTTAGTCCTGGGTCCAATTTTAAATGATGGATCTCTGCCTCAAAGTTGGTAAGTCCTTAGTTAGTAGATTTATTTAACTCCAATACATTTAAAAGCCTCTGGATATTTAGCCAACGAGTTTAAATCATCTTCCTTAAGTTCAATGGGTAATCCCCATCCCTTATAGAATGTGAAAGCCTTGTTAATGAATTCTTTATTAATTTCAGTTGAATAAGGAATAAAGTACTGATTCACATCATTAGCATGATTACTATTTATATCGAATACTTTTACCTCGCCAAAACAGTTGAAATCCATTCCTTTAAAATCTACAACCTTCGTTATTGGGTCATATGGTGGTTGCTTTGTAAATATCTTACTCTCGCCGACAATTGTTGGGGTTTCAAAAACCTTAAAGTAAATGCGCATATTCGTGATATCATACACGATACTCCATTTAGTAAACAATGACTGGCTAACCCTATTTAGAGTTCGAAATGTGTAATCTATTGTGGAATCATTAGAAGAATGTGCATCATTGATTTGTTTTGCTGCTGTACAAAAATGATAAAGTGAAGGATTTGATAGTGTACTGCCACTATTATTGTAACATCTCAATGACTCTTCATATGTACTATTTGCCAAAGCCCTAACCGGTAAATCCTTACCTGTGAAACAGACCATCTTACCATTTAGGAACTCAATAGCTGCAGAATTCCCAAAACGATCACAGATTAAAAAATGGATTTTGCTGTTGTCCTCAATTCTTAGGAATGTAACGCTAGCTATCACTTCATCAATTGTTGAGCAGTTATCCAATTGATATTGAATCCACTGAAATGCACCGATAGCATAACGGTCATCTTTGGCAGGATAAATAGTTTCGTCCAAGGTCATATGTTCTACTACTAGACCGCTTTCGTTAATACCACCAAAGGGTAATTCTCTTCCTACCTGATTGAAAGTTATACTTCCGAATTTTGAAACCCATTTTATAGCTTTTTCAGACGGATTTACTATCGCAACTTTTTCAATATTTCTTGGGTTTACAATAACCAGTCCAGTACCAGAATACCAGTCTAGATTGCGGCCAAATATTATCCTATTGCCTTGTCGTAAGACAAAAGTCGTACACGGGAAAGCTGTGGAAAATGTGAAAATTGCTAAGATGCAAACAACGAATAGGTAATGAGGTTTACGAATTTTCATAAGCTCTTTTAATTAAAGACGTACAAATTCTAAAACTGTTACAGTTGTGTTTAACAAATTGATTTGTTTCATCTGGTTAGATTAACCAGTACTAAGAATTATTATACTTAACCGTTAGCATTTGGGCTAATTTTATTATTACGTATCTGTCTCTTTATAAGTAAATTGTCTCGGTAAGGTTCTCCGCCTGAATGCTAACAGCCCGGCGGTTTAATGAGTTGCCGTCCGTGTCAGGGTTGGCGAGTTTTTTGCCAGTCCCGGTAGACGGTAGTTAGCTTCGGGTCACGGTGAAGCCGCGAGACGGTACCAAATCCCGAAAGACGGCAGTAAAGTTTCGTGTCACGGCGAAATAGTCTCGGTGCGAGCAAAAAGCGAGGCACCAGCGCGTCGGCCGACAGCGCCAACGTAGTCCCGGTAAACGGCAGGAGGGAGTGCGCCGAAATTTGGTAAAGGGTGCAATGCATTTCGTTTTGATGATCTGATAAAAGAAAAAAGAGCGTTCGGGCCCATACTTTGCCGGTCAGCTTCGTAAGGTGACCTTCTGGTCCCCGCACGAGGCTGCCCTGGCGCTGCGGAAGCCAATTAATTAAACCGTCTGAGTTAGCTGCTGGGCTCATTTAAGAACTGTCCCGGTTGCAGAAATTGTCAAGGTAAATCAGCATTTTAAGTCATGGTAAATGGCACAATTGATCATGATACAAGAATTGTCTAAACGGTGAAAGGTCTCTTGGTTCTCTTGTTCTGATCTTCATTTTGTTTCTTATAGACAATCAGTCTTTGGATTTATGAGGCTGGTATGTGCAATAAGCTTTCCGACTGACTCTCCGAGTTGTAGGGATGGGCTGGAAGGCTCTTTACGCAAAACTGTAGATTATCTTTAAAAACAGATTTCAATCTTTGCATAATGTGCCTGACAGCGAAGGGACGTTTATATTTTCATGTTTTATCTTTATCTATAATTTAGGTCAAATATTTCTTTGCTAATTGTGACGGGACTTTTTGTGGATTTGTCCAATCAGCAATACTTGGGTTTGTGGCAACAATTATTATTTGATCTTCCTTGTTCTCAAATACTTGTGAGCTCCACCTTCGGTCGTTTTTTTCAATGAATTCATCAATTAATTTATTTGCCTGAATCTTCATCCTAACAAAAAATCAGCGGAATCTGTGTGAGATAAATTACTCAATACGAAGTGCCTGTGACGGGTTGTAATTTGCAGCTTTTATTGTGTGATAACTTATTGACAACCAACCTACAGCAACACCAACCAAGGTAGCAAGGATATAGATTAATGGATTAATTCCAACCTTCTGAGCAAAGCCTTCAAGCCAGTAGACCGATCCGAAATATGCAATAGGATATGCAATCAGAGACGATATTATAATTAACATAACGACCTGCTTCGAAAGCAGAATCAATACAGATTGGTTCGAAGCACCGTAGGTCTTCCTTATTCCAATCTCCCTTGTCCTCTTATTAGTAATGAATGTCACAAGTCCGGTAAGTCCAAGACACGCAATAAATACTGCAAGTACTGAAAAAATAAGGAAGATCTTGCCTGTCCTCATTTCAGAAGAATAGAGGTTATTCCACGAATCTGAGAAGAAGTCATACTGAAATGGCTGTTTTGTTGTGAATGTCTGCCAGATCTTTTCAATATTCTTGATTGTTTCATTCATATTGTTACCGGTAAGCCTAACAGAAGCATACTGATCGCCCCCGCCAGATTTAAGCACAGTAAAACATACAGGTGTAATTGCCTTATGCATAGATTCTATATTAAAATCCTTAATTACACCAACAATCTCCATTCGCTGGAACTGCTGAGGGCCAATTGGCTGCAGGATAAATTTGCCAACAGGATCTTTAAATCCAAGTGATTTCACTGCAGTTTCGTTAATGAGAACAGCAGTTGAATCAGTACTAAATTCAGATGAAAAGAAGCGTCCGGCAACCAACTTAATTCCCATAGCCTGAGGAAAATCATAGCTCACTTGAGTCTGATTCAGAAGGTAGGTGCTTTTTTCTGGATCATTGTCTTTATAGAATGCACTATTATTAAAGGGTATTCCTGGAACAGCACTTGAAAAACCTACTTTTTCAACTCCCGGAATCTGAAGAAGCTGATCCCTAAAGGATTTCGTCTGTTGGGGAAAGACATCAAGCCTCCGGATAACTATAAGGTTTTCCTTTTCGAAGCCGATATCTTTTTTTGTCATGAAATTCAACTGGTTATGTACAGTTATTGATCCGATAATTATTACAATTGAAACTGTAAATTGAATTATGACCAGTAAGCCTCTCAGTTTCTTCGACATTGAGCCTGGACTCATTGTTCCTTTTAAGACTTCTCTTGGATTAAAGGAAGCCAGAATAAAAGCCGGATAAAAACCCGCTGAAATTCCAACAATAAAAATAAGTCCAGCAAAAAAGATGACTCCTTTAAGATTACTGAAAATATTAATTGAGATCTCTTTTCCGATAAGCTGATTAAATGGATGAGAAAGAGCAAAAAGCAGCAAAAGTGCAAATAATGATGATACCGTTACGATTAATAGTGATTCGCTTAGAAACTGCGCAATCAGCCCCGAACGGCTTGCACCAGCAACCTTTCTTACTCCTACTTCTTTTGCCCTTCCTGCAGATTTTGCGGTTGCAAGATTTACATAGTTAATTACTGCAACAAGAAGAATCAGCAAAGCAACAATTGCAAAAATATTAACAGTTGTCAGAGAACCAGGAGATTCAAGGTTGTATTGAGTAGCTCCTTTCAAATGAATATCTTTCAAAGGTTCTATTACATACTTCAAATCGTTACCCGCTTTTTTGAAATCCTCTGTTGTAATCCCTAAAATCTGTTTCAACTGCGGGCCGACGTATTTCTCCACCATTCCCTGGAATTTGTTCTGGAGTTGATCAATATCTGTTCCATCTTTTACGGTTATATATGTGTAAAAGCTGTGGCTTATCCATATCTGGCTGTTGGCCTGATCGGGTAAGGAACTTAGCGAAGCAAGAATATCGAATTTCATATGGGAATTTTCAGGCACATTCTGAACAACACCTGTTACCGTATATAAATTAGTATCAGCTTCAACACTCATTCTTTGTCCCATAGGATTTTTGCTGCCAAAATACTTTCTTGCATAGTTTTCAGAAAGAATAATTGATTTTGGTCGTTCGAGCGCCGTTTTCGGATCACCTTTCAGAAGTTTAAAATCAAATACATCGAAGAATGTTGAGTCTGCAAACAGAACTCCGTCTTCATTAAACCTGTTCTCCTCATAACGGATTAACAATGCTCCCATCCTCATAAGCCTTGTTGCCTCGAGAACTTCAGGATAATCGTTCACCATGGCTTTTGCCATAGGGGACGCTGTTACTGCCTGATCAAGAATACCTCCAGCCATTTGCCCCATAATCTTAAGTCTGTAAATATTTTCATAATTCTTATGGAACCTGTCATAGCTAAGTTCATTATGAACATATAAGGATATGAAAAGGAAACTTGTAAGTCCGATCGTCAGACCTCCCACATTCAAAAGTATATAGCCATGCTGTTTCCTCATGTTGCGGAAGGCATTTATAAAAAAACTTTTTATCGTTATCATATTGTAAGGTGTTTAAATTAAGTAATAATTGTTTTTAATTTAAAACCTTAAAATTAGAGTTACCCAAAATGACTGACGACTCACAATGAGGGATGAAACCAGTTTTACAACGCTCCTTGCGTACTGATATTCAATAAATTGAAATAGATGAAACCCTTTAATGAGGAATGATACCTGTGATTAGTACTATTTTATACTATTCAGATAATCGCTGGGGCTTTTTCCAACAATCTTTTTAAAATTCCGATTAAAAGAGGCTTTTGAGTTAAAACCACATTCAAATGCCAGACTCAGCAATGTGTATTTTTTATTTTCTGGTAAGGTTACGCGATGTAAAAATTCCTGAATCCTTCTTTCGTTTATCAGATCGTAAAAACTTTTATTCGTTATAGAATTGATTACCTGGGATAAGTGATTAGGATGTACGTTTAACATATTCGCTAATTCGCCTAGATTTAAATCCGGATTCGTATAGGGTTTTGTCTCATCCAGTAATGCCACTAATTCCTTGTATATTAAAGAAACAGCATTTTCATCTAGCGCAGAATTTTGGTATTTAGCGTTGACCGCTGCACTTTTACTTATACTGGATGAAATATCTGTATTAATTTGTGAATTTTCAACTGGACGTGTAACGTTTTGATTAAATACGGTTACCTGATTTATGCCGAAAAAACCAGTCCAAATAATAAATATAGAAGCTGATCCGAATATGAAACGGTCATCTCTTATAAAAAGGATAACAATCCAAATAATACCCAGGCCTATTATCAGATACAAGAGCCAGTTGAAGTTAATCCGTTCAACGTTAGAAAATTCGTTATTTAAATTGCGCTTATACTTTATAAGTTTTATAAATGTTAACGGAATATAAACCAAACCAGATAAATATATTGTACCTAATTTTATTAAATTTTGTACCTCAAATTCCGCTTCTCTGTTCTTTAAAATATTCATTCTTGTCTCATAAGGGAGGAAGTAGAAGTTGGTGAAAATTAAGGAGACTATAAGAAGTGGAATGAAGTGAAGCAGATCCTTTTTATTAAATGAAAAAATGGGACGTATTTGATATTTTGTATAGAGAAATAGTATTTGGCAGGACGCTAAGGGCAAAGTCATACCAAAAACAGTTAACGATGGATATGTTAAGTATTGCTGAGTATAAACAAGAGTGAATGAAAATAAAGCCCCTCCCGAAAAGCAGAACCAACTTGCCAAAAGATAATCGGATACAGACTTGTCACTTTTTGAGAATAAAACCAAAGACAAAAACGTTGAAAGAATAATTCCTGAATAAAAAAGGTATTGCATATGATATTGAATCTTATTTTGTCTAATAATATTTGCTAACGACCTCCAAGTGATTGGATAGTATAAGCTGCAAAAGCTCTAGTTAAGAGTCGTTTATTCTGATCTTCAAATGATTTATCCTTGACATCAGACATATCAATCAAATCGAAATAGGCTTCTTCAAATCTATATTTCAAAAGACGTAAATGTAATCTGCTCATATGGTTATGATTTAATTTGTTTGATCTCTAGTAAAAATAGTAATTTCTTTTAAAGAAAGTGCTATTATGATGAAGTTGTCCTGATTGCAAAGTCCCGATAAAAGGGCAAATTTGCCTTGCAGCTAACGGCCCGGTGGTTTGATTAGGTGCCGTCGGAGCCTGCCCAGAGCGTTAGCGAAGGGTCGCGGTGCCGCGTTTTTTGCCAGTCCCGGTAGGTGGTCGTGAGTTTCGCGTCAAGATAAATTGTCTAGATAGTACCTAGTCCCGATAAGTGGACGCGAATTGTATTGTCATGATGAAATTGTCCATGGGGTGAGCAAAAAACACGGCACCAGCGCATCGGCCAGCCAACCCAAGATGCTGTCCCGGGAGATGAAACTGTCCGGGTACCAAAGTATTTTATAAATGGAACAGAGTTTACGAGCATAGATTTTGGGACTGGTTACAAATTTGTCATGGGTTTGCGGACCGTGTCCCGCGAAGCCTTTGTCATGTTATAACGAATTTGTCTCGATTAACAGGCGAAGCGGGAAGGCACTTAATTAAACCGTCCGAGTTATATGTAGGGTTAATTTTAAAACTCTCAAGATGTACAAGAACTCTATCGTCCAGTCCATAATCAAGTCCCACAGGCAGGGATGAGCTGTAAACCTCTTCCCGCAAACTTTGGAGTTTTAATTGCATTTGTTTGTGAGGTTTGCGGGATGTGGTTTACAGTGAATGGTCGGCCCCTCTGAAAAAGTCAGTCGCTTTGCAAATGACCGTACCATATTAATTATTTATGGTCGGAATAAAGTGCCTGTTGAAAAGTCATGTCTGTTAATTGTGATCTTACCAACCATATACGGTCAGGTTGTCGGCTTTTAGACAATCCCACTTTATACGGTCGTCAATTCTTTCGTATTCTTGTTCTTATATTTCGTGTTTCTTAAATCCTTGCGAATGGATGGCGGTATACGAAGCTGGGATAACCGTGGAAGCGAAACTATCCGCCGACAAGAAACTTGCCAGCGAGATGTGCGTTTATCTAACCACGTAATCCACAGTTTTGTATGACTACGTGTAGACAATAGTTATTTTTCAACTAATAATTTTTTCATGTCAATCACATTTTTCACTGCAGTGTATTAGACATTGAGTAATCGTCATAACGATTGCCTTTTACAAGTCCGTACAATTTATCCAACTCACTGATTTCGTCATAACTCAATTCAATTTTCAAGGTATCCAGATTTTCAATCAAATATTTTTCTCTTTTTGTGCCAGGAATTGGAATAATGTCTTCACCTTTTGCAAGAATCCAGGCAAGTGCAATCTGGGAGGCTTTTACATTTTTTGATGCTGCAATCTTTTCAACTATCTCAACTATCTTTTTATTTGATTCAAAATTCTTCGCTTGCATTCGCGGTAAATGGTATCTGTAATCATTCGGGTCTTCAATTTTTTTAATTTTCCCAGTTAAGATACCCCTGCCAAGCGGACTATAAGCAACAGTAGAAACACCTAATTCACGACATTCTTTCAAATTTGCTTCTTCGTTGTCTCTGGTCCAGATAGAATATTCCGATTGGACAGCAGCAATGGGATGAACAGCATAGGCTCTTTTCAATGTTTCGCCCTTAACTTCACAAAGTCCAAGGTACCTGACTTTCCCTTCTTTTGCAAGTTCTGCCATTGCACCTACAGTGTCTTCGATTGGTGTTTCAGGGTCAACCCTGTGGCAATAATATAAATCTATTGTATCAGTTCCCAATCTTTTTAAGCTGGCTTCGCAGGCTTGTTTTACATATTCCGGTTTACAGTTTATCCCTAAAAATTCGCCGTTTGGTCCTCGTTGCATAGCAAATTTTGTAGCAATTATAATTTTGCCAAACCTGCCTTTTAAAGCTTTGCCGAGTAATTCTTCATTGTGGCCGCAGCCATACATATCAGCTGTATCAAATAAATTAACACCAAGCTCTATAGCCTTATGAATTGTTTTGATTGACTGTTCTTCGTTAGTTTCCCCGTAAAATTCAGACATTCCCATTGTACCAAGTCCAATAGGGAAAACCTGCAAATCGCTATTTCCGATTTTTCTCTTTTTCATGTGTACCTTTATTTTTTAGTTTGAGCTTTAATTTCCTTTATGGTTTTTCCGCCGGCACCAATGTTTTCTGTTGGATATTCCTGCACATACACATAAAAGAACTCAGACGGATAACCTGTAATCTTAGCAGCTTCCTGTGTCAGGTTTTCGATTAATTGTTTCTTTTTTTCTTCGGATGTTTGATCCATTGCAATTGTGATTGTAGGCATAAGTAATATTTTTAAAAGTTAATAAAGCAAATTAAAAGAATAATGCTTTTTATATTACAACCACAATCAAACGAGAAATGACCAATTTCAAAGATGGCTTATGATTTATTTGATTTTCGAAATGTGCCCGGGGAAAGTTGGGTGTGCTTTTTAAAGAAACGACTAAAATGGGTTGGTTCGCTAAAGCCTATTTTATAGGCTATTTCCTTTGAAGATAAGGAGGTGTTTATTAAAAGCGATTTGGCAACGGAAAGGGTTCGTTTCGAAATCCAGTCATTTACTGTTCTGCCGGTTTTACTTTTTATTACCGCGTTCAAATAATTAGGATGTATATTCAATCTGTCGGCAAAATTCAGGGCCAGTAATTTGCTTTCGTTTTGGTCGTTATCCAAAACTTTGCTGAACTCCGTTTCCAAAAGTTGATTGAACGATTTTACAATTTGAGAATTTTTGTTTCCTTCTTCTAAAGGGTTGTAGTTCGACCAGAATTTCTCTTTAATTTTTAGTAGTAGCACCATAAAAAGATTTCCCAGAATTTTGTTTTTGTATTCAGAATTCTTGTTGAATTCGTGAAATAGTTGCTTGTACAGCATTTCAAATTCCTCGAAATCGTTTTCAGACATTTTTTGGGGAGGGACTATTTCAGCCAGTAAGAAGGGAAATTCCCCGTAAATTTCCGGATGTACATTTTCTCGCAGAAAGTTTTCGGATATAGTAATGATAAACGAATCCTTTGATTCATGCAATTCATATGATTTAATATGTCCTGGATTCGTAAAGTAAATCGTTCCGGAACCGAAAGGAAACTTGTTGTCATCCAGATAATAAACTCCTGAACCATCTTTCGTTAAAATAAAAGAAAAGTAGTCTGCTCGTAATTTGGGCGATTCAAATGGAATCTGAGGATGAATATCGGGTATACTTAGAATGGTAAAATCTACATCATGCTCAAAGGACAAGCCCAGAGTTTTATATAAGTCCGTTATTTTATGATGTACTTTTATTTCCATAGCGAAGTGTTCTCAATAATTATTGCCAACGATTGTGTAAACGCCATAGTGTAGTTTACTTCTGACTTGTGCATAATAAAATTTTTGTTGTTTTTGTTCATGGAGTAAATATAGAAAAATGCCAATTCTGAAAAGATATTGTCAAAGGTCTAATTGTGTCAAACAGGCTTTTTTCTGATCGAAACCCTTGGTAGTTATTCTGGCATAGATATCATTGGTCATTTTGTCCATGTGCTTTGTCTTGAGGGTTTAATTAGGTTAGGCAAAAAAGCATGTGTTTTGCAGCGACGGGACAATTGCAGGGAAGAGCTGCAAAACTCTTGCTTGTGCGTTGGCAATCAGGGTTTTGTGGCCATTCGCCTTACAGCTAACGGCCCGGCGGTTTGATTAGGTACCGTCGGAGCCTGCCCAGAGCGTCGGCCCGCCAACCCAAAGATGCTGTCCCGGGAGACGAAACTGTCCGGGTGCCACAGGGTTTTATAAACGGAAAGAAGTTACGAGCATAGATTTTGGGGCTGGCTACAAAGCTGTCCTGGGTTGGCGGACCGTGTCCCGCGAAGCCTTTGACATGTTTTAACGAATTTGTCTCGATTACCAGGCGAAGCGGGAAGGCACTTAATTAAACCGTCCGTGTTAGGTGCTGTTTTTTTTGTTATCTAATGAGAAAAACATGAGAAGAAATTAGTCCAACAAAAACAATCACGCATAATATTGCTATTAAAGCCTCCTTTGATATTAATCGATTCTTTATGGTCCCAAAATATTTTGTCAAGGATCGCCAATTAAAATATACATGAATAGAAACAAATAATGTAAAAAGAAATGCTGACGAATTGTGAATTGACATCCAAAGATGTCTTTGAAAAGTAAAAGGATCGAATTGTAACTTATCGTTTTCTAAACCAGATAAGATCAATATTAATACAGCAACAAATATTGCAATTGAGACGAAAGAACGCTTGTTGAATTCTTTCTTTTCTTGACTGTTCATGATTAACTTGTTAATGAAACAATTGCTAATGAATCACATACTTTAATACAAGCCAAACAGCCAGTACATTCATTTGGATCATTGATTTTTGCGTGTCTATGTCCCAGAAAATCGATTTTCCCTAGTACCTTATTTGGACATTTATTAACACACTCCCAACAGGCATTGCATATACTTGTATCGAGAAAAATGTACTTGGTTCTATTTCTTCTTGAATTAAAAGACATTGGATAAGTATTTAATTCCTCAAATTTATTATAACTAAATCCAAATGCCGATAACAATTGTTAAGAAATGCTACAATTTTCTATTCCTGATTCTACTTAGAGATACAGGAGTGATCCCCAAATATGATGCAATGTAGTGTTGGGGAATACGCTGCAATATATCGGGACTATGCTTTACCAAATCATAGTACCGTTTCTGAGGAGTATCTTTGATTCTTGAAAGGAAAAGCAATGAATAATCTTCCATACGCTGTAAAACTATTTGTAAAAATTCATCTTTTAGATCTGGCAATTCATGTAGTAGTTTATAGAAATCTTTTATTCTAATCGTAATAAGGGATGAAGGTTCAACGCTTTCCAGGTTATATAAGCTTGGTTTTCTGCCAAGGAAGGAAGAGACTGCTCTATTTTCAAAAAAGAATTGACACGTAACATCCTTGCCTTCATTATTTAAATATGATCTTAAGCATCCTTTTTTAACAAAAAAAATGTTCTTTGAAGTCTCCCCTTCCTTTAAAAGCAAGGTCTTTGCAGGAACACTAATTTCTTTAAAATAATTTTGATAATTGTCCCACACTTTGTCTTTTCTCAATTTATTGATTAATCCATTAAGCATTAGATATTTATATTTGATAGTTTAGTTATAATTAACGGCAATTTTTTCTTTAATGAGACAGGTTATAGTTTTGTTCTATAGTGCTTATTTAGAGGAGAATTCTGAATACGGAAAATTTGTAAATAGCTAATCAGCTATAATTATAAAATTATCTCCGCACTCATTTGCCGTTACCTTTAGAAGTCTACGGAAGTCTCTCATTATCTGGGAATTGCACCTAACGGCCCGGCGGTTTAATGAGTTGGCGTCAGCGTCGCGGTGTGCGTTTTTTGCCAGTCCAGGTAGATGGACAAAAGTTTCTTGTCACGATAAAGTTGTCTTGACGGTCCCAAGTCCGGGTGACGGGTGTGAGTTTTGGGTCAGAATAAAATAGTCTAGATGGCGAGCAAAAAACATGGCGCCAGAGCGTCGGCCCGCAGCCCTATTGACTTTGTCTCGGTAGCAGGATTAGTCCGGGTGCGCCAAAGCTTTATAAGTTGAAATGATTCTTCTCGCATAGACTTTGGGGGCTGATTACGAAGCTGTCCGGGCTGCGGAAGGCAATTAATTAAACCGTCCGAGTTAGCTGTAGGGCAAATTAAAAAATTGTAAAGTTATCGACGTTTCAGGATTTTTTTTAAACCTGGAATTATTCCTCTGTCCTTTTGAGATGAGAATAAAACTATTGAATTGCTAGCTGAGTTTTTATAGGTCATTAGATAATTATAGCTTGTACGACCATCATTAATAGGAAAATTACCATTTTTTAATTGTGCTTGCATGCCTCTGATATTTTCGTAAGCGTTATCCAGTTTCTGGTTATTAATATCCTGATTTACAACTGATCGTAAGAATTCATTATATGTTTTATATGGGAAAATTGATACTTCAGGTATTATATATGTCTGTTCTTTCATTAGGATATTAATAAACACGCTATCCTTGTTTTCATAAAGATCTGAAATTCCTATTTCGGATGATATAAATCCTAAATGACTAATGGTTAAGGTATCTGTAATTAAAACACTTGTGCAGAAGGAACCAGTTTCATCGGATAACAATCTTCGTTTTTTGTTGATTAGTATTTCTGACGATGGTAGAGAATCAAGGGATTCAATATTATAGACTACGCCTGTTACTACTATTTTTCTGTTATTATCTTTTACCTGTGAATAGGATGATACAACTAAAAATAGATTGAAAACTATTACGCATATAAATTGAGTACGATTCACTTATGCAATATTTAGGACACACTTTATTAATCGAAATTAAACTATAATTCATCAGCAAGGTCTAAAATATTTGTTAATCAATCCTTAAGCTTGTGTTAAACATTCTGAGCCATGCAAGTTGCCAGATTGGGTGTATATACACTGCTTTGAGCGATGGTTGTCAGGATGTTACAACCGCTCAGCCTTACAGCTAACGGCCCGGCGGTTTAATGAGTTGGCGTCAGTGTCGCGGTGCTGCGTTTTTTGCCAGTCCAGGTAGATGGACAAAAGTTTCTTGTCGCGATAAAGTTGTCTTGACGGTCCCAAGTCCGGGTGACGGGTGTGAGTTTTGGGTCAGAATAAAATAGTCTAGATGGCGAGCAAAAAACATGGCACCAGAGCGTTGGCCGACAGCCCTATTGACTTTGTCTCGGCAGCAGGATCTGTCCGGGTTGTAAATCATTTAATAAGTTGAATTGAATTTAATCGCAAAGACTTTGGGGGTTAATTACGAAGTAGTCCGGGCTTCGGAAGCCAATAAATTAAACCGTCCGAGTTAGCTGTTGGGTAATTGAAATTGGCATGCTATAAAGAAATTTTTAATTAATGCATTAAAAAAGTGACTTGCAATGTAAACTATATCTTGGTGTAGATCATCTCAGTATGTCTTTCATTTTTTGGTCTAGATGATCCTTCTGGTAGGATGTCATCTGAGATAATATTCAATATCTCACCTTTTGCAGTTAGTGTGTAAATAGTAATTCTTTTGTATTCTTTTTTTGTGCCGCTTTTTTCAGAAATTAGGGTTTCTATAATCGTAAAAGTTTGCTTTCCCGAACTGAATGAGCTTGTTGTTGTGAAGACTCCTGATCTTAATTTATTTTGAGTTTCACTCCCGATTAAATAATTGGAAGAACTTTTTTCTGATTCCTTATTTTTTACCTCATTAGTCCGGTCTATAATTAAATTATTGCCTCTTTGAGTAATCAGTAAATCTGAAGATATTACACCAGGTAGAGGAATACTTTTAGAGATATCTAGTTTCCATTTACCAGAAAAATCGTCAAGAATCTGTGAATGAATATCAAATGTCTTGTTGTCGCTATTCCACATAGATTGAGTACATATCCAATTGCCATCGGATTGACGC
>JGI20214J51650_10001745_pt1 | contig 13842 bp, 18 predicted proteins | sample WetSurMetagenome_FD_51650 | JGI IMG/M metagenome (IMG submission 51650) | reverse complement strand
CCCTCTGAAGTCTTATTGACCTTAGTAGAATCTGAATATACCACTAATTTACTACTGCCGTCCTGGGTCTTAATAGTTATCGTATTGTTGTCAATACTTGTNATCTCTCCGCTGGCAAAACCTCCAGACCGCANAGAGGTTCCCTGTCTTCCTGCCTGCTGATTTGCTCCAGTAGAAAATCTTTGAAAGCTACCTCCGGAAAAATTTCCCCGCTGGTTTTTTTGATATAGCATTCCGCCATAAAATCCCAAAGCGCCAACGACTATCACCAGAATTATAATTTTTATTAGATTATTCTTTGCCATTATTTATTCACCCCCTTTCAATTTTACTCGTAACGTAAAGCTTCAATAGGCTGTAGATTTGCCGCTTTTTGAGCAGGATACCAACCGAAAAGAATACCTATACAGGTTGATACCACAAAAGCCAGTAAAACCGAGCCAAAGGAAATAACAAAAGTCGAACCGGCAATTTTTGTATAAATATAGAAACCTCCTATGCCAAAGATTACTCCTATAATTCCTCCTATAAAAGTTAATATCACTGATTCTATAAGAAATTGTATGATAATGACTTTCTTTTTTGCCCCTAATGCTTTTCTCAGTCCAATTTCGCGGGTTCGCTCCGTAACGGTAACCAACATTATGTTCATAATTCCGATGCCTCCAACGATAAGCGAAATAGCTGCGACACCTGAAAGCAAAGCGGTAAATGTACCAGTAACCGAGGTAACTGTTGTTAGCAGATCTTCCTGCGACATGATCCGAAAATCAGCGCTTGCCACATCTTTTATCTTGTGTCTTGCCAATAAAAGGTATCCAACTTGATTTTGCGCTCGGATCATTACATCAGAACTTTTTGCCTCAAGATAAATTGAACTTAAATATTTTGCACCAAATAACTGTTTCTGTGCAGTTGTTAGAGGAACGTATACTACGTCATCTTGGTTATTCATTCCGCTACCTCCCTTTGAAGCCGCTATTCCGATAATTTTAAACGTCTGCCCGCTGATCTTAATATCCTGTCCTACAATATCAGTACTGCCATTAAATAGGTCATCAACAACCGTAGAGCCTAAAACCGCAACTTTTGTATTTGAAGTTACGTCTTTTTCCGTAATAAATGTTCCAACAGATAGAGTAACCTTCCTCACTGTCGCATAAGCGGATGTCACTCCGTAAATTTCTGTATTAGTATTATTATCTCCGGCTATTACCTGGCTTCTTGAAGAGTATGTCGGAGCAACAGTTTTTATAGCTGTAACCTTAGGAGATGTTGAAATTGCTTTAGCGTCGGCATTAGCTAAGGTAGTTCGTCCGCCGGCCGCACCACGCACACCGCCAAACATTTGGGATCCGGGAGATACTGTTATAAGATTTGACCCGAGAGACTGAATTTGTGACTGGATCGATTGCTGACTGGCCTGACCCAAAGACACAAGAGCAATAACGCTCCCGATTCCAATAACAATCCCTAGCATTGCCAAACCGGTGCGCAATTTGTTAACGGTCAAATTTTTAAAACTACTGATAATTAATTTTCTTATATTCATAATTTCTTTTTTAATTTAATTTGCTTACGATTAATTTTGTCATCAATAATTTTGCCGTCTTTAATATGAATAATTCTTCGTGCATATTGTGCGATATCCTGCTCATGAGTAATCATGATGATAGTATGTCCTTTTTCATTTAATCGTTGAAAAATATACATAATTTCATCTGCCTGTACAGAGGCGATGTTTCCTGTCGGCTCATCTGCTAATAAAATTGCCGGATCCATTACTAACGACCTCGCTATGGCAACCCGTTGCTGTTGTCCTCCTGAGAGCTGATTTGACATATGATGCATCCGATCGCTTAATCCTACTAGCTCCAGAAAAAAAATTGCTCTTTCAAGCTGTTCCTGTTCAGGTATTCCCGCATAAGACATGGGTAACATGACATTATCTATAGCTGAAGTTCTGGGCAATAAATTATATGCCTGAAAAATAAAACCGATTTTTCTATTTCTAATTTCTGACAGATCATCTTCGGACATGGACCTCACATCCTGACCATCAAGAAAATATTTCCCCTTTGTTGGTAAATCCAGCGCTCCAAGAATATGCATCAGTGTTGATTTTCCTGATCCGGACGGTCCCATAATTGCTACAAATTCTCCTTTGTTGATAGATAAAGATATGTCGGACAAAGCGGCTGTTTCAATATCAATTCCAGTTTTATAAATTTTGGATAACTTGGTTATTTGAATAATCGAGGTGCTCATAGGATTAAAATCCCGGACCGCCCATGATCACGTTTCCTGCCCTATTCGAGGAACTTCTGGTATTTGTTCTGGATGAAGAGCTAAATGCTGACGTGGTATTATTTTGGCTTGCGTCAGTTGCGGAAATATAGTTAGTTATTACCGCATCCCCCTCAGATAGTCCTTTTGTAATTTCCGTTTGAGTATCATTAGAGTCTCCGGTCGTTACTTCTACTGAAGAAGCCTTTCCGTTTTTTAAAATATGGACAATTGTCTTATCGTTTTCTGTATCAAGCGCAGAAGTATCAATTAGCAATACATTTGTCTTAATGTTGGTAATAATGGTAGCTGAAACTGCCATATTAAGATAAATTGTCGCATCGGTTTTATCCAAAATAATAGTAACGGGATAGGTAGTAACGCCTGAACTAACACTTCCGCTTGTATTAATAGACAAAACTTTACCTGTAAAGGTTTTATCCGAATAAGCATCCAGAGTTAGTGCCACTTTTTGATTCGCCTTTACATTAACTATATCTGCTTCCGCAAGATTAACTGTGGCGATAAGTTGACCGTTGGGATCAGTTACTTTTCCTACACTTTGAGAAGAAATGATCGTTGAACCATTCGTATTACTTGTGCTTGAATTGGCTGAAATAGCTACGCCTTCCGCAAGAACCAGATTGATTACTACTCCGGCAGAAGGGGCAACGATGGTAGAAGAATTTGCCTGATAATCACGCAGTGCAGATGCAACTTTTGCCTGTTTATTTGCAATATTGGCATCTGAATTTGAATACTTAGTTTCGCCAGATGCAAGAATCTTTTTTGCCTCAGCCAATGTTTTTATAACAATCATTTTTTCTCCCTCAGTATAGATTTCACCTGTTTTAGGATTCGTTAAATTATTATTTACGCGATCCATTTCGTCCTGCGCATCTAATACGGCCTGACGGTCTGTCCACATTGTAATATCAGAAGTATCCGCAGCTGTCTGGGCATCCTTAACTGCGGCTACTGCGTCAAGATATGCCGCCCAGGCAGCAGCTTGCCTTTCCTGAGCATAATCATCCAGTGTAACATCGGCGATTTTTTGGCCTTTTACTACAATATCTCCATTGATGACGTATACCTGACTGACGGTGCCTGATACTTTTGTAGATATGTCCGTACTGCTTGCCGAGGTAATGGTTCCCGTACTGGAAATTGAAGTGGTTAGAGTACCCTTGGTTGCATTTGTTGTTTGATATGCTATTGTCTGTTTTCGCCCCTTGAACATTTGCCACCCTATAAATATCAAGACAGCAACCAGCAGTATTGTGATAATTTTTCTTTTTTTTGTAGAAAATGTCAAAGATTTAATTTTTCCGAAAGGAAAAGATTTAATCTTATTAAATAATGATAATTTCTTCATAAAAAAATATTATTAAATCAACCTGAGAAAAAGCTTAGATAACTACGGTAAACGTTGTTTCTTTATTTTTTTCACTTTTTACATCAACCGTTCCTCCATGCATTTTAACAATTTTTTTGGCAATAGATAATCCGAGACCATACCCATAAATGTTCTTGGATCTGGATTTCTCCGCACGATAAAATCTGTCAAATATATGTGGGAGATCATTTTTATCTATTCCTGTCCCTTCATTAGTAACGGAGATTGCCGCCTTATCATCTGTTTTAGACGCATTGATTTTAACTTTGGAATTTTGTTTTCCGTACTTAATAGCATTATCCAGAAGAATGGTAACTAATTCAACCAGACTTTTTTTGTCTCCTTCTATTTTTAGATCTTCAATTTTTGAATCAATTTTTATTTTATTTTCCGAAGCAATTACTTTAACTTTGCCTACGGCGTTATCTATAATTTCTTTTACCGNAACCTTCTCAAAAACCGTATTGCTGTTTGGTTTTTGATAATAAGTAAGCCCGATCAGNCCATCCGAAAGGACTCTCAGAGACTCAACGTCTTCAAGATTACTCTTGATAAGNTCTTTTGCCTGAGCTAAGGTGATATTCTTGTTTCTGAGGCCTACTTCAATTGAAGTTTTTAGCGAAGTCAAGGGGGTTCTTAATTCNTGCGANGCATCGGTAATAAATCTATTCTGCTCATCCACCATTTCTTTNATCGGNGCAAGAGTCAGTCCCGCCAAGAAGTATCCNGCAAAACCTGCAACAACAAATATTCCCGCATTAATTAATATTAAAGTTAGAATCAATCTTTGTCTGGATTCCGATACGACTTGCCTGTTAAATTCCCGCGGAACTGTGGGGGGAGGTAATTGCAAATTTCTTTCAATTCTCAGATGCAAGTCTTGTGCTCCCTCAAAGCGCCTCAGCTCTCTGTTGATTCCTGAATAAATAAAAAGACTGAATAGAATACTGACCGACATGATGATCAGCAAATACCAGCTGGTTAATCTTATTCTTGCTNTTTGAAACATAATTTATTAATTTCTAATTATTCTAATTTCTAATTGATCTAAGTAAGTTATTTATANTTATTTAGAAATTAGGTTAATTAGAATAATTAGGTCAATTTTCTTTTCCTATCTTGTATCCAAAACCTCTGATTGTTTGTATGAGTTTATTTTTATAGCCTTTGTCAATTTTATTTCTCAAATATCCGATATAGACTTCTATAGTGTTAGGTAAAATATTGGAGTCGTAATCCCAGACATGATTGATAATCTGGTCTTTAGTCAGGATCTCCCCCGGATGACGAAGAAGATATTCCAGGAAAGCAAATTCCTTGCTTGAAAGCCTGATCAAAGTTGATCCGCGCTTTACCTCATATGTTTTCGTGTTTAAGGAAAGATCTGACAATTTTAAAATTGTCTCCAATGTTTTCCTCGGTCTTCTGCCCAAAGCTTTTATCCTTGCCAAAAGCTCTTCAAAAGCAAACGGCTTGACCAGATAATCGTCTGCTCCGCTTTCCAATCCTTCTACTCTGTCGGAAATCTGGCCTTTGGCGGTTAGAATGAGAACAGGAGTGTGATTATTTTTTTCCCTTAATTTTTTGCAGAGTTCTACTCCTTCCATTCCGGGAAGAAGCCTGTCCAGAATAATTACGTCGTATTCTTCCGAAACTGCCAAATCATATCCCGCAATTCCGTCATAAGCCACATCAACGGTAAAATTTTCTTGCGCCAATCCCTGCTTGATGGAATTGGCAATTTTGTGTTCGTCTTCAACTATCAGCACTTTCATGGAAAACAATTATACCAGAAGAATTCTTAAAATCAGCTGAGGACCTGTTTTGCGACTGTCCGCTTTTTCTCAGCGTACAAAATATAAGGAATAATGCTTAATAAATTTGTGCCAGCTACCAGATAAAACAGGAATGTAAATCCATACCTGTTGGCCACGAATCCGCCGATTGCCGCTGCCATCGCCATCCCCATAAACACAAATCCGTCATAGATACTCCATTCTGTTATCTCTTTATCTTTATCAAGGTGTGAAGAAAACAGGCAATTTTTTGCGGGCGAGGCAATCCCTAATCCCATTCCGATAACTCCATAGAAAATAAATATAGAAGACACTGTTTCCGTCAGGGCAAACCCTACATACCCCAGGCTCATCAAAATAATTCCGACAATGGATATTACGAATTTCTGCAGATCCGTTGATTTGGACAAATATCTTCCGCTGATCAGTTCGAAAATAACTCTTACAATCAGGTATGTGCTGAAGGAAGATGCGGCTATCTCAGTATTTCCTCCGGGTATTTTGGTCGCGGCAAAGATTGCGAAAATGGGGATGATCGCGTTCCATGAAGACCAGAGAAATATCTCGGAGATAATGAAAGCCTTTACCACTGAATTCATGTGGAAATCCGATGGTTTTTTTCCGAGAAATATTTCTTTAATCATTTGTCAGATATTGCATGGAGAAAAGAACTGATAATCGACAAAATCAAACTGAAAAGCAGAGCGGTCAAAAATCCCGGAACATGAAATCCCGGAACCAGATTCGAAACCAAAAGAACCATTAATGCATTAATTACGAAGGTAAAGAGTCCCAAAGTCAAAATAGTCAGAGGAAGGGTCAGCAAAACCAAGATGGGTTTAATAAACATGTTCATCGCTCCCAGAACAATTGCAACCACAACCGCAGTTAAAAAGTTATCAACTGTTACTCCGGGAAGAATATACGCGCTGATAATTACCGCAATCGTACTGACAATCAGGTTAATAAACAGCATATATTAATATTAAGTTAAACTTTTGCCACTTGTCAAACGGAATGATGATATAATCAGATTGTTTTATGAAGGTATACTTCACTGCCTCCATATCGCATAGGAAAGAATTATTTAAAGAGTATAAAAATATAATTTCCACATTAAAAAAGTTAGGGGTTGACGAAGTGTTTTCCGAAGACATATTAGACATTGGATTAAAAAGCTCATTATCCGACTCGAAAATTGGCCTAAAAAATTGGCATACGACTTGGATAAAATATATAAGCGATTGTGATTTTGCGGTAGCGGAAATCTCTTATCCCTCTACTATTAATGTGGGATTTGAAATTGGCAATATTATTGCTCACGGAAAACCGGTTATAGGATTATACAAAGAAGGAAAGGAGCCTATTTTTACCAGTGAGCCTCGCCCCAAAAGATTAATTAAGAGCTCTTATACAGCTGACAATCTCAAAGATGTATTGTCTTGGGGTATTGAAGAAGTTAAAGAAATTATAAACAGGAGATTTACTTTTTTGGTACCTCCCGATATAAATGATTTTCTGGAAAATTCATATAAAGTTTATAATCTAACCGCTTCCGATCTTATCCGCAATTTAGTCAGAAAAGAGATGATTAATATTAAAAAACAAGATAAAAAAATTAATAAATAATTTTTCCGCTTTCATATTTAATATGAATTGCTATCGATTCCCGTTTCTCCTATATTGTAGATAATCATTGTTGTTTGAGATCTTCAAAGAAATAATATGGGCCATTGCAGATACCTTGACTCTACCTACGCTAAAAGAAAAAACACGCCAATACTTAAATATGCTTTTGATGCGATACGGAAATTTCCTGAAAGAAGTTTAGACGAATTAAAAGAAAGGCTAATGATTTTTCTCCACAGACAGCAGATTGAAAAGTTCTAGCAAAAACCGTTGAATTTAAGAGGCTATTTGACGGCGTAAACCTGACTCATGCCTATTCCTTTAGTGCCGCTGTTTTGCGCCCAGCTCAAAGGATCGGAGTCAACCACAATATATGTTCCCGCCGGAATTTCCGTATCAGGATAGACTGTCCAATAAGCATCGGGGACTCCTCCCTGTCCGGGCGCTCCCTGAGCAGTCCACGGGCCGTACGTCTTCCCTTCTTCAGATTTTAAGCCGATTGTTCCCGGGGTTTTGCCGCGGGCGCTATTCCAATGGTAATCCTGAATGGTATATATTTTTCGGCTAGCGGTAATTGTAAATACCGTCGGAGCTGTAGGATTGTTGCCAACGCCAGCCGAATTATAGTTATTAAATACCGACTCTAATTCTGGCTGCTTGGCTGGAGTGGCAGCAGAAGTAGCAACCGGAGTGGCAGTCGGCAATTCTTTTTGGGTTTGAACTTGGACCTGAGTTTGGGTAGGTGTAACAGCTGAGCTTACTGGGGTCTGAGATACACAGCTTTGCGCTTTGATGAAATATCCTGCTGCAAATGAAAAAATCAGAAGAGAAATAAAGCCGACTATTTTCATACTGTATATATTACTACAAGATTCCAATAATGCAATATCGAGTTTGGATCAAAAATAATGGGATGGATTTCTGCGATATTTGATGATAAAATCACTAATGTGCATTAACATTCCTCTGTAGCTCAATGGTAGAGCAGGTCCCTGTTAAGGACAAGGTTAGAGGTTCGAGTCCTCTCGGAGGAGCTGATATATTTTGATATAGTTATTCACCTCTGATATAATTAAGCAATGAAAGAATTAAGGGAAAGTGTTATTTTAATTCCCACTCCCGTTGTGGAACCAACTGTTGGAGAATGGAGAAAAAAATACGATTCAGTTTCTCTTCATGGAATTCCTTCCCATATAACGACTCTTTTCCCTTTTAAAAATCCTGACGCAATTAATGATGGAATAATTAATCAAATCAAAACTTTTTTCTCAAAAGTTTCTACGTTTGAATTCAGCTTAACCAAAATTAATACTTTCCCTGGGGTGGTGTATCTAGAACCAGAACCAAGAGAAAAATTTATAGAAATAAGTAAAGGAATTATAAATATGTTTCCTGAAAATCCTTGGTTTGAAGGAAAGTTTAAGGAAATAAAGCCTCATTTAACAATTGGCAATAAACTTCAAAATCTTGAATTAGCTAAAAATGAAATTTTTAAAGATATTGCTTTAAAGCTTCCCATAAAAACGTTAGCGACAGAAGCTTGGTTAATGGAAAGCAAAAATGACGAATGGTCAATAAGGGAAAAGTTCCCCTTTGCTTTATAAATTTATAAAATAGGTTCTAACAGCGCTCGTCAGGCGGAGCTGATACATTTTGATATAGTTAATAGCCTCATTTCATTAACGGGAAATTATTCCCCGTCGCACATTTTAAGTTATACGAGATTATTATCGTAATAATAAATCACTAGCATAAATTTGCTATAGTGAATCTAACATGTGTTTTAAAATAATTAGATGGATTGCGAGAATAATGGCACTTATCGTTATTGCCTTTGGGTTGCCATTCTATTTTGGATATGGTAATCCGTTGCCTTTTATTGATCCTAAGTATACTTTACATACCAATCTCTGGCTAACTGTCTTTCCCATCATGTTTGTTGGCTTAGCTTTAGGATGGAAATATGAAAAAATTGGAGGCTATCTGATAATAATCTCTCTTAGTATTGGATTTATCGTTTCTATAATTATCAAAATGGGATTTTCCATTCACATGTCAATTCCTTTTATAATTGGCATTCTATATTTAATAGTGGGATATAAACTTCAAAAATAGGTCATTAAAGACTATTTCTCTACGGAAAACCCACTAGTTACCCATGCATTGTATCCACCAGACATATCATAAACATTAGCAAAGCCCTTGTCTTGCATTATCTGCATTACCTTCGATGATCTTCCCCCCGAGCGGCAATAAATAAGATAATTCGAATCTTTATTTAATGAGTCAAGATAGTCAGAAAGCTGTTGCGTCTGATAATAATCAGCCTGTTTTGCATTTTTTAAATGTCCAGCATTATACTCATCTAAAGTTCTCACATCTATTAGCGCGTACTTGCCTGAATTTAAAGCCTTATCAAATTGATCAAGTGTTAGGCTAGAAAAAGAGCTTGTATCTCCTAAAACATCAGAGTTATGTTTACTTGTTAGATTTCCAAAAAATAACAATGTGCTTAATAACGCAATTGCCCCTAAGATTTTTAGAGCAAAAATTTTATTCATCGTTAAGCATCTATTTTATTTGTCTTAATTTTTCCCTCTTCCTTGTTCTCGCTGAAAATTATTATTCAATGTATCATTTGATTTCAATTGATAATTTCCTCTTTGCATATATTGTCTCATAATTCCCCTAATTGGGCCCTGATTGAGCCAAAGATTGTCGATTCCGGTTCTGTCAATAGTCCATCCTGCAATAATAATTGCAAGAATAAAACCAATAATTATAAATAAATAATTGGTTTTGTATGAAAAATCAAATTTTGAAAGAAACCAAATTCCAAGAATTAGACCTGCGATTCCCAAGGGTGCAATCCACCACGGAAAACTATTAATTATTAAAGATAATCTGTAATCTCCCATCGGCCCATGTTCTTTCAAAAGAAAACTTATTAAGCTGACTAAGAATACAGAAAACATAATGGAAGCAATTAGGCTAACAAAGGTAAATATTGAACCTAAAATAAAGAAGCTTTTAGGTCTCATCGAGATCTTATTCTCCTTAATCTTTTCCATTATATTTTCCTTAATATTTATTTGTGTTTTTGACATATATTTTTCATCAGAGCTTTCGCCCTGCTAATCCTTGTTGCTACTGTGCCCATCGGTAGCCTTAATATATCACTTATGTCTTCATATGAATAATCTTCTATAAAAAATAATTCTAAGGGTTCAGAATATTTAATCGGCATTTCGTTAAGACATTTTTGAGCCATTTCCTGAATTTGCTTTTTATCAAACTCCTCTTCTAAATTCGTATCGCTCGACCAGTCCATGTCTTCACTGATTGGGCTTTCTTTGTGATATTTTTTAATTGCATTCATCGCCTCGTTGTGTACAATTCTATAAATCCAACTTGAAAATTTCTTTTTTGTATTGAAGCCGTTTAAATTTACATACGCTTTTATAAAAGATTCCTGAACGATATCTGCTGTTTTTGCTTGGTTATAAATTAAATAATTTGCATAACGCATAAGCTTATTTTCATATCTATTTACTATTTCAGAATATAATTCTTTATTCTCCTTTCGAATTTTAATAACCAATTCTTCGTCGCTAAAATTTTTAATATCATGCATATATTCATTATAATCTAACTACTCTAAAACCCCGAAATGAATCGGGGCTTTAGGTAATAGGCAATAAAAATTACCTATTTGCACACTGACCCATTCCTTTTCCTTGGCCACTTCCATTCTGTAGTCCTAATCCTAACTGTGTTCTTATCTGATTGGCTTCCGTAATTTTGCCTTCTTCTGCTAAGTTATGCGCTTTAGCAAATTGTGTAAAATTATCTTTATTGATAACCTGGGTTACTCTGCCTTTTCCTTGCATTAAGTTTTTCCAAGCATTGTAATCATTGCTATCAAAAGCTTTTTCCATTGCCAACTCTCTTGACTCTGAATAATTAGGACCCTTTACTGCAGGGTCACCCTTATAAGCGTAGGCGCTGTTAGTAAAAGCCATTAAGGATGCAGCTATTGCCGCGACCGCTAATGTAATTATTGATATTTTTTTCATTTGTTTCACCCCCTCTCTGTGACTAATACAAACGAGCAACATTTTTTCTTTCATTTAGGGTTGACCATGCATTACATGAGGCTAAACAATAGCTTTTTTCTCTAAGATAAAATAGGTTCTAACGTACTGGAGCAAAATTTCTTAATATCAACTTTAACGGGGATTTAGTTCTTCTTAGAAGTATTTTTATTTTTGCGATAAATTAACAGCGCTATATAGATAGCTACTCCAAACACTCCGACATCGTCGATCCATCCGACAATTGGGACATCCGGGATAATGTCTAAGGGCCAAATTCCATAGGCAATTCCGAGGAAAACAATAATATAAGGTAAAAATTTTCTGACTAAAATTTTGTTCATATGCGACAAATCAGCAACTCCCGACGGGAACGGCAACCTCAACGGAAGAAAATCCGGCAAATTCAAATAACTGTTTTATTCTTTCTATGACATTTGTTCTTGCTTCGTCAAGTATTCCCCCATCACATGCTGCTTTGGTAATTGAAGCCTCTGCTGCTTGCCTGGCTTTGGTTTCCAAGTCCTTGTTTCCCCTATTTAATAACCCTTGAGTTCTGTCATAAACTTTGGTTTTGGAATTATCCAACGTGCTTGATAAAATTCTAGGCGCAGGGAGAGTTATGGAAAGTTCTTTTCCTTGCACTTTTATATCAGATTCTTTAATCGTATACAGATCAACACCTGCAGTTACTTTGCCATTCGCAATAAGAAGTATGCGGTCGCCGAATAGAATATCCTGGAAAGGATTACCTTGTTGTCCGGCTTCAACAACTTTTTCAATCGAAAAAGAAGCTGTTTCCAAACTCCCCAGTTTTTGAACCTCTTTAATTACGTTATTCCTGGATAAATCAACTCTAACGCTCGGTTTTCCAAAAAAATCATTAAGAAAAACAACGCCCAGGAAAAATATTATTACGAAAATTGAACCTAAAATCACTTTTATTTTTGCGCCAAACATAGCCTAAGTATTATATCTTGATAAAAATCTATTATCAAATACTTATAACTAATTCAAATAATTCTTGGGTAATATGTTCCAATTTCGCTCCCTAGGCGGAGCCAACATTTCTATAATCTCTTTTGCCTTTTGGTATACTATACTTTATGAAATTAAAAGTTCATGAAAACATTAATGGGAAAATTATTGAAGTAATATCTGTCGATATTGTCCTGAAAAATGAAAAAGACGTAATAAGTTTTATAGAAGAGTTAACCTCACTTGAGGCAAATAAAATTATATTTCATAAAGAAAATATTATCCCGGATTTCTTTATTTTACGCACGCGGTTAGCAGGAGAAATCTTACAAAAATTTGTAAACTATTATATTAAAGTAGCAATCGTTGGTGATTTCAAAAATATCATCAGCGAGACTCTCAAAGCATTTATCTATGAAAGCAATCGAGGAACAGAGGTATTTTTTCTAGAAAATACAGAGGAAGCCATTAAAAAATTAACGAAATAGGCTCTAACAACGCTCGTCAGGCGGAGACGATATTTTAGCCTCGATTCTGTTATACTTAATTCATGAATAAGGTAAATATAAGTCTTGAAAATTTGGGGTATGATGAATTTTTTGAATCGGAATGGAAGCAATTAGGGCTAACTAAACATCCGCTAGCCAGAATTATTGCCGAACATAAAGAAGCATACAGAGCAAAAGATGCAGACGGAGAATATCTGGCAAAAATTACCGGAAAACAAATGTTCACGGCAATAAAAAGAGAAGACTACCCCGCTGTCGGAGATTGGGTTGCAATCGAAAAGCTTCCGGAAGGCAAAGCTATTATCCGCGGAATCTTGCCGAGGAAAACTGTGCTTCAGAAAAAGTATAGCGGTAAACAAGAAAACCAAATAATCGCCACCAACATTGATACCGCATTTATTACAGAATCAATGGACAAAGACTACAATCTTAATCGTTTTGAACGATATCTTGTTTTGACGGAAGAAGCAAACATTTTCCCTGTGATAATACTTAATAAAACTGATCTAATTTCGAATGAAGAATTAAAGTTAAAAGTCGGCGAAATTAAAAATCGGTTTAATAACATAGATGTTATTCCAACAAGCGCTGTTACTGAGCAAGGATTAAGCGAATTAAATAATTACATAGTCAAAGGTAAAACATATTGCTTTCTGGGATCATCAGGCGTAGGTAAATCATCCACGATAAATAAGCTGCTTGGAAAAGATGAAATTAAAATAAAAGAAGTCAGCATATCTACGGGAAAAGGTAAACATGCTACTACCGCCAGAGAGATGTATTTTTTGAAAAATGGAGGAATTGTAATAGATAATCCGGGAACAAGAGAAGTCGGAATAGCGGATTCTGAAAAAGGAATAAAAAATGTTTTTGATGAAATAAGCGCCTTGTCCCAACACTGTAAATTTTCCAATTGTAGTCACATTCATGAGCCGGGTTGCGCTGTCTTGAAAGCTATTGAAGAGGAAAAAATAAATAAAAATCGATATGACAATTATGTTAAGCTGAAAAAAGAATCAGATTTTTACAAAATGACTGAAATTGAAAAAAAAGAAAAAGACCGAAAGTTTGGACGGTTCGTTAAAAATTATCAAAAGAATTCATAGATAGATCACAACAGCGCTCCCTCCAGAGGCGGGTGGGCGCTAGGCGGA
>JGI20214J51650_10001744_pt1 | contig 13846 bp, 5 predicted proteins | sample WetSurMetagenome_FD_51650 | JGI IMG/M metagenome (IMG submission 51650) | reverse complement strand
GAGCCATCAATATATAACGAGCCTACATAAAAGTTGCTGAAAGTTACAGCCTGGCACCGCCTGAAATAAACAGGCTTCTGATACTCTCGAATCCCGTTGACCCTGCCGTATTTAATGTTTTCAAAAACCGGCCCATTGGTGTTTGCTTCTGCATACAACCAAGGAATATCCAGAGATTCGACATTACCGACATATAGAGGATCCAGCACTCCCTCAATTGTCCCAATAATACTTATATCGCTTTGACTAAAAGCAACTCCGGCTACATATAATCCATATCCAGCCGAAGGGCCATCAATGTTAACATCAAGATGGCAAACATTTGATTGATAAGCTGTAACACCGACTCCACCCTTAGTAATTACTCGAAAAACATTAGTTGACCTGTTAGCACCATAAGCGGAGACAAAACCAAACTCATGTTGTGCTACATTTTTCCAGTAAACATAAAGACAACCTTCTATCGAACAAGCCCATTCAGATGAGCCAGTTAAAAAGTTTACATCATCGAAATCAACAACGTGCCACTGTTTGACCTTTACTGCAATTCTATTACTGCCAGTGGCACCAATAAAAGATAGATTACGAATTTTCAGGTTGTAAATACTGGTAGTATCGTTCCCCAGAGTAAAACCATCCGTAGACCCATCCAGATCAAGTTTAATAAGAGTTGATCTTACTCCGTCTCCACTCATTGAGAAGCCATAGGTCTTGGAAATGGCCACGGCAGAAGATACTGTCCAGACACCTTCAGTGAAATGAAGGTCTTGGCCGTAATTCATCCCAGCAGCGGCTTTTATTATAAATGGGCCGCAATCAGATCCGTCAGGAAGCATTCCCCACCACTGTGCAAAGAGTTTTTGTGTTGGACTTGCAGAAAGGCCTATTGTACCAGTACCAGTTCCGGCCCAGGAAAAGATTTGATAGGGCCCTGCCTCGATGTCCCCGCTGATGGAGAAGTCAACTCCATCTTCTATAGAGAATATTGCCCCAGCTGCCATTTTTAAATTTATATTAGCTGGTATAGATAAATCTGTTGTTATCGTCCAAGTATCTGGTGGTATATATAAAGTTTTTTCATCTGATCCTATGTCAGCAATTGCAAGAACCAAGGCATTTTGTTCACCACTATCATCAAATGATCTAGGATCAACGCTATCAATATCCTCTCGTGTTAAACCAGATATTAAAACTGTATTACCAGACTTAGGTTTGATTATATCAACATCAAGTTCTGTTACTATTACTTTACTCATTATATTTCCTCTAATTTAATATTTGTTTATATTTATAAAAATTTGTTAACAATATAATACAGAGTGAAGTCGAAATTAGTCATTTTGTAAAATTGCCCGCCTTTCACAAAAGAATAAAATACTAAATCATCATCTTTTGTGAAAAGCCCAAATTCTGTTACTGCGCCATCATTTCTATAACCAATATTTTTAGCTTTAATATAATATTTGCTGCCGTCTTCAGAAATTTCTGGAACATAATTATAAGGTGTATCTAAAGGTGATTGAAGGTCATTATATATATTTGCGGCATAATCATCGGTTGATGTTCCATTGCCGATTTTTAAATACCCACCACCAGCAATACCAGCAATAATAGATGCTGGAGTATATAATCCACCAACCATTGTTAATACAGCATATCCACTTACACCAGAAGTATATAGACCACTAGGAAAGGTTATAGTTATTTTATTTTCACCTTTAGCTAATTGTATATTTTCTGGCAATATTTCATTCCAATCTAGATCATAAATTTTGACAATTACTCCCCTATGTTCTAAATTATGATTAATTACCCATTCAAAGGCTTCTAAACTCTGAACAAAGAGATAATCTCCTTTTCGTATTTTAGCATAACCTAATGTAGGTACATACCAAATAGAATTTAAAGTATCAACTGGAATTATTTGAATATTAGATGGAAGAATTTGTTCTTTATCTAAATAGAAATAATGATCAGCAATAACAGCAGAAGTAGATGGTGTTATTGAATAATTCCAATTCCAATCTATTGAGGCGCTAATTACATTTGACAAATGATCATCTGCTTTAATAATAAAACAGATGCCAGTAGTTGGAATATCAAATTCTACTCTTACATTATTTGCGTCAATTATCTTTACTGAAGATGNAAATAATAACTTTCTATCAACATCAAAACATTGGATAATAACATCTTCACTATTTAAGTTGTGTTCTATTTCCCAGACAAGAGTGTCGACGCCTGTAGCATGTACAAAACCACCGGAAGCAGGAAATACTGAAGCGTCCACCGAACAATATGTGTATATATTTCCAATATTTTCTGGAGAGTACAGAGCAGTTTTATAATCTTCTCCTAAGAAATTAACAAGAGGCGAAAATAACAAAGAATAGTGAGCATATTTACACGCCGGTCTTACCATATCCCATTGATCATTTAAAAATCGTGCATAATCTTCATTAAGAATATCCGGCGAATTTAGTGGAGAACAAGTTAAATCAATCTCAGCTTTATAATGAGGAGTCATTGCTAATCCTTCATTATAGGATAGTTGTCCGATTTCTTTAATTACAGCCAAACCTGTATATTCCTTATCAAATTCTGCAATAAGTGTNTTTTCATCTTGTATGTTTACTGTGATTGGAGATATTTTATTTACAAAAGCTGACATAATATCGGCCTTTGCTATTGATANATATCCTGCTTTTGCTNCTGGCCAAGTTACTGATATATTATCTTTGTCTATAATTGTAACNGGAGCTTCAATANCTGAAACATTTTTATATGACATATCAGCAAATTTAATACATGCATATCCCGTCTGAGATGAGGAAAAAGTTGCCGTGATCCAATTGTTATCCATTATTTGAAATGAAGTTGGTGTAATTTCTACCATTCCAGTTGTATAAAACTTACAAAGAATGTCATATCTATCTAAATAATGTTCAACATTCCAGGTAGTTCCTGACTTCGCCACATAAAAGTTAAAATCATTTAAATCTGCCGTAACAGCTGTTGTGATACTTATTCTTCCTTTAAATGGAGAAGAAAAAGTTGCTGTCACTGATGTTGTAGTAATAGAGGTTGATAATGGAGCTACACGAACTCCAGAATCATTATAAAATTGAACTAATAGACCAGTTGTTCCTAAATTATGATAATATGTATGTATTAATTTAGAAGTTGTAATATAGGCAGTTGTTATAATCTCTAAAGAATCTAAATTGTGTTTAATCAGCCAGGTAATATCTTCATATTCTTGGGAGTGGATATATTCCGGCAGAGCAAGTTCTAGATTAATTTCAGATACTTCACTAGCGGATACCGACAATGTTTCATTATCTGCGCTTGGTTCTATTACAATGTCATTAAATTTTACAACAGTATAGTTATCCAAAAGCGGTAATATTAATGGGCAATAAGCGCCTGTTGAGTGTGTTGCAGTCCAAGAAACACCTGTTGGCAAATTAATAGTTTCAAAGGCGGTTTTGAGAAAAGCTTTTCCTGATACCTCTTCACTAAAACTTAATTCTGCAATATAATTAGATTTTAATATCCCACTATCATAATCTATACAAACGGCATCATTTCTATATGCTTGTATTAACAAATCTTTAGTATTGAGGCTGTGGGTAAGAATCCAATATTTATCTGCTAAATTTACATAAAAATCTGATAGTATCGCCTTTGCATTTAAATTATGTTCAATGGTCCAATTATCATCTGTGATATATTGACTGTGGACATAATCGCCCTTTATTGCTAATATACTAACATCTTCTACAATATCATTATCGACAATATAAAGAGAATTTGTACCGCTAGGTATAATAGTGTTAGATGATATTTCTTGTAGTATTGGTATATTTACATCTTCGTACGTAAAAGCTGAGCTTTTGTAACCTCTTATGATTGGGGCTATTACATTAAGATTATGATTAAACATAAATCCTAAAATATTATCATTCCACCAAGAATTTACCCACCATCCATCCGGCCATTGTGTTTGATTTTGAAACAATCCATAGATACTATTTTCTTCATGTATTTCTGGTGTAGTAATTAATGATATACCTGTTTTGGGCTCAGAAAAAGAAGCAACAACTAGATAATTATTAACAATATCAACGGAAGTAGGGACTATTTGATTTAGATCTAAATCAAAAAATTGTAATATTGGCATTTCAATATTAAGATTATGATAAATTTTCCAGGACTCACTGGGAATTTGTTGTCTAAATATATAAGAACCTGATAAAGGTACTGAAATACCGGTTGTTTCTAGAGTATTATAATAGTCTCCAGAAGTACATCCAGATAAAGAGGCTCCATAATTGCTTAAATAATTAATATCAATAAAATATGGTTCTAAATCAAACGGGGCCGCCGATGTTGCTGAAGTTGGAAAATCTAAAACATCGTTTGAATGCCATCTTTCATATACTGAAAGATTATTTTCTATTGGATTAAAAAGTGATTTATAAATTGCATATAGAGATGAATATGTACCCTTTCTTTTAAGTAAATTAATAATATTGCTAACAATACTTCTAAATCTTCTTTCTTTTCTTCTAGTTTCAGTATCAAATCTATCCAAAAATAGTGATTGATAATAATTTCTATCATATTCAATATTATATATTTGTGCAATATAAAGAATATAATCTAAATTAACTTCATGTGGATCTAGAAGTGTTTGTAGATCTCGAGCCTGATTATAAAGAGAATTATATACTCTATCCAGAGTAATATTAAAAAATTCTTTTAATTTAGGTGTTTGATTATGTTCAGGCAGACAAGATACAGCATATCTATCATAGCCCCAATAATCTAAAGAATATATATTATTGCCTCTATTATATAATTTACCGAGATATAATCTTGGTTTATTAATATTGACAAAATAAGACATTGGAATTGTGTTGATAAAATCAGACGGGCCATTTTCAACTAATGATGTTAGATATTCTTGTACAACTCCGCCTTTTCTTCTTAAAATATATAAAGAAGCTTCTTGTGGAATATCAATTGCTGATGTTGCTATTGTTTCTGAGTCTATTTCTCTTTGAAGATAAAATGTGTTTTCTCCATCATAAAAATCATCTCCTGCAGGAGAAAATGGAATTTCAATAAAAGCAGTATTTTCGTCTTCATCGATGACTTCAACAATACCATAAAACATTAATTCTCTAGAGGCAGTAATTATATGACCTGGTATAGATAATCTAGATCCAGCAGATGGTTCTATTGGAACAATAGGAAATAAATTATTTAAAAAATCATTTAAAATAAATTTTGGAATTTCAGCAAATTTCATTTAATATTGTTCCTCCAAAAATATACATGTATCTAAACTTATAACTGGAAATTGGTCAGGGCCAAGTTGAATAACTTTTAGAATATTTTCTTCCCAGTATGTAGTATCATCATAAGCAATATATTTTGGGTAAATATCACCACTAGCTGGATAAGGGTTAATCCAAGTCTTAGAAATTTTTTCATATATTTCAATATTTCTAATATTTAGATTTAAAATACCTGTAACTTTTGCAAAATTATTTGTTGATGATACTTTAGATGTATCAAGGATAAATGAAGCTAAATCATTAAATGAAATTTTTTCGCCAAAATCTCTATTTTCGAATTCAAAATAATAATCAATCTTATCTTTAACATCTTTTTTTACTTCAATGAAACGATAATTACTTTTCAGTCTCATAGACATAACAAATTTAAAATAAATAAAATCCGGAACTACATATTCTTCATATGCACATAACATTTTTCTTGGTTCAAGATAAGCAGAAAGAAGATTGATAAAATCTGAATCATATCCTGTAACAACATTAATTCCGTTTTCATCAGTATAATAATTGATTTTGTCTGCCCAGGGCAATTCCGGAACAACACTTACATATGTTTTATTATAGGTTCCAGTATTACCATTTGTTGAAAAATTTTGCTCTTGTTCACCCCATACACTTGAAACTACTACTAGTTCGTGCTCATTTAAATAAGTTTTATAATCTGACTTTGTTACACATCTATATTGTGCTAAAGCTAAATTTTTAGATGCATTTTTAATAGCGTCAATAGAATCTGGATCATTTCCTCCAATCATAGGAGAATCATTAAGAACAGCAAAATCTCCAGTTGCAAGATTATATGTAATATCTCCAGGTGTTGTTACTGTAACAAAATCAGACCCTGCTTGTGAAATCCAATTTGAACCAATATTGCCATTAGCTCCTTCAGATTCAATAAGAATTAAATCAATTTTATCAGAAGATGCCGGAACATTTCTAATATCAGAAAATTCAACTATATAATTTTTATATTTATTGAACTTAAGTACATAAACTTTGTCATTATCAGGGAGCCCAGACACGCTTTCATAAAAGTCTGAAACTCGTGACCACACCTCATTATTTACTTGTATTTCAATTGATGGGTATTCATCATCTAAATTTTGGTCGTGGTCAAAATTTATATCAGGTAAATATATTTGATTATCTACAAGATCAGATCCGGAATAAGAATAAGTTTTAACTGTACCCTGTTTCACAAAAATTCCATCATATTCATAATATCCGTTTTCATTGAAAGTAAAATCTGTTGGATATTCTAATATAATTTCTACTGGATTTAAGAAATTTATTGTTGATGTTCCAGAAATATAAGCATCTTCTTCTGTCGGTGGATTTGTCCAACATTTTGACCAAGCAGGTATTGTTATTGTAGATCCACTTTCAATATCATCTTTATAGAGAATTAATCTTATTGTTCCCTCAGATGATCGATAACCTCTAGGATAATAGCCTACAAGCTGAGCTAATCTACTAACATTTTCATATATAGTTGCTGAATCAATAAAAACATTTTGGGCTATTTTATTTAAATAAAATGTTGTTAGATCTGAAAGATATGCAATTAATTCAATAAGTATAGTAATATTAGAACCAGCATAATTATAATTATTAAACATTTGGCTTTGTTCTAATTGTTCTTGTAATTTAGCTTTTAGTGTTGAAAAGTCTAAATTTATATAATCTGGGCTTAAATAACTCATTTATTTATTCCTTTTATTTTTATTTTATATTCGTTTTAAAATAAAATTCAATTTGTAGATAGTGTCGGCGGGCCCAAAGGCGTTTACTTTATATGAAAGCGTTACATTATAAGATCCAGTTTGTAAGTTGCCTTGGGTATTAATATTGGTTATCGTTATACGATCTTCATACTGATTAATTGATTCAACTAAAGCATTACCAATATCTATAGATTTCTGTTGAGTCATTTGTTCTGCTAAAAAATTTGTTGGGCCAAAACAAAATGTTGGTTGCATTCTTCGAGACCCTTGCATTGTTTTAGCAATATTCATTAGATTTGCTTTAATTGCATCCAAATCTGCCAGTGTTTGAATATCTGCGTCTTTTTGTTTGTTCAGATTTAAATCAATATCTGTATATGCCATTATAAACTCCCTAGTTTTATATATTTACGTTATCTACAATAAAATCTGAAGTTGTAGCTCCACTAGTTAGTATTACCGCGTGGACTTGTACTTCAGTTACGTTAAATTGACCATTATAAGAAAAAAGATTATTCCAAGAATTCCCATCAGCTGAAGTATCCCAATAGATTGTACCACTAGCTTCTCTTATACGCCACCATCTATGGTTAGTAGCGTTATAAGTTACATAAGCATAAGTATAAGCATTACCTTCTATAGCAAAAAGTAGTCCACTGCTGACTTCATAACTAAAATAGTATTGGATACCTCTTTGATCTTTTAATTGGAAAATAGAATATGTAGCATTAGAAACTTGTACCACCTCAATAAACACTTCATCTCCAGTTAAATCATATCTATTTTTAGATTTAAGTTGGACTAAACCATTAGATGTAGCTGCTATCTGTATTCTTTGATTAGTTTCTGTAACAGTACCAGTGGTTTCTGTAGTTTCCCATAAACTAGTATCTAGGGAATTATCATTAAAGTTATCGGCTAGAGTTGATATAGCAGGAGAAGCTATACTAGGACTTAAACTAGGGCTAACACTAGGGCTAATAGAAACACTAGGGCTAATAGAAATACTAGGACTCTGACTAGGACTAATACTAGGAGATATAGATACACTAGGGCTTAAACTAGGTGATTTAGAAGGACTAATACTAGGTGATATACTAGGTGACTTAGATACACTAGGACTCTGACTAGGACTTAAACTAGGACTAATGCTTGGTGATATACTAGGACTAATGCTTGGTGATATACTAGGTGACTTAGATATACTAGGACTAATACTAGGCGATATAGAAAGGCTTAAACTAGGTGATTTAGAAGGACTAATACTAGGTGATATACTAGGTGACTTAGATACACTAGGACTCTGACTAGGACTTAAACTAGGACTAATGCTTGGTGATACACTAGGACTAATACTAGGCGACTTAGATACACTAGGACTCTGACTAGGACTTAAACTAGGACTTAAACTAGGTGATTTAGAAGAACTAATACTAGATGTGCTAATATTATAATTATCGAAGATATAATCTTGTGTTGTTGGTGTTTCATTATTAGCAAAGATACTCATTTCTGCCCTTACATGTGTAACAGGAGGACAAGTACTTAATGAATGTAGATTTGTCCAATTTACACAATCTGGAGATGTATCCCAATAGATTGTACCACTAGCTTCTCTTATACGCCACCATCTATGGTTAGTAGCGTTATAGGTAATTGTTGTATAATTTCCTTCACCAAAAGGTTCTGTATAGGTTTCTACTGCATACAAGAGTCCTGATGATGGTATATAACAAAAATAGAGCTCACAAATAAGATCGCCCGTCACTGAAAATGGTGTTTCAAAGAAAAATGTTCCGTCACTAGCATCAGATACTTGCTTTACTTCTATAAAAGCCTCACCACCAGTTAAATCATAATTTTCATTTGAAAGAAGGCCTGTAGGAGCATTGCTTGCTGTAACTTGAGCAATATGTATTTCACCATTTTCTTCTGTTACAACACCATATGGATATACAGCAGGAGAAGTTCTCCACTTTTCCGTATCGATAGAATTGTCATTAAAGTCATCGTATAATGTTGATATTGGAATAGGAGGCGATGGACTTATTGATTTAGATATACTAGGACTAATAGATACACTAGGACTAATGCTAGGACTAATAGAAGGACTTATACTAGGACTAATAGAAGGTGATTTAGATGAACTTAAACTAGGACTAATAGAAGGTGATTTAGATGAACTTAAACTAGGACTAATACTAGGTGATTTAGATACACTAGGGCTAATGCTAGGACTAATAGAAGGGCTTATACTAGGACTAATACTAGGACTTAAACTAGGTGATTTAGATACACTAGGTGATATGCTAGATGATATCGATTGAATTATACTAGGACTAATAGAAGGGCTAATACTAGGTGATTTAGATACACTAGGACTAATAGAAGGACTTAAACTAGGTGATATACTAGGTGATTTAGATACACTAGGACTAATACTAGGCGACTTAGATACACTAGGACTAATACTAGGACTTAAACTAGGTGAAATACTAAGCGATTTAGAAGGACTAATACTAGGACTTAAACTAGGTGATTTAGATACACTAGGACTAATACTAGGACTTAAACTAGGGCTTACACTAGGTGAAATAGAAGGACTAATAGATACAGACGGACTAATACTAGGACTTAAACTAGGGCTTATACTAGGTGATTTAGATACACTAGGACTTAAACTAGGCGATTTACTTGGTGATTTACTTGGTGATTTACTTGGTGATTTACTTGATGATTTACTTACACTAGGACTTAAACTAGGGCTTACACTAGGTGATATTGAAGGCGACGGAGAAAAAATAAAATAATCAGCCTCGACCCAATCATCATCTTTACCGTCCCAATTTATTGAGTTTAAATCTATTGTTTTTAACTCATTAACAATTTCTTCCTCTGCTGCTATTGCCATCTCAAAAAATTCAAGATAACTAGCAGATATTTTTGCTACATTAAAAGAAACAAAATCATGAAGGTTTGTTTTTGTAAGTTCTAAAGAATCATAAATTTCATCTGCTATAGTAATATTTAATAATTGAAGTGGTTTATAAGCTTCTAATAACGTAATGAATTCATCAGTAGTCCAATGTTCCTCACCAGATTTTTGATCTATTTCTTCTATTGCTCCAGCATCAATAAGAAATTGTATTGTTTGAGAACTATAGAGTTGTGACCACAATTCTATTCTGCTTGTAAATTCTAATTTAGGTAAAAGCTCTAAATTGGTAATAGTAAGTAATTGTTGTTCTTCAGTAAGCCCACTTCCTGATATTAATGGAGTTTCAACAATATAACCAAATTCCTCTAAAACATCTGGATCAATTATACAATTATTTTTTGAAACGTATTCACCTTTAGGGTCAGTATATATTTCAGGAATACAATTACCAAGTAAATCCCATATAGAGACATTTCTTAATAGATAATCATATTGTATTTCAACAACAGGAGCAAATACAGCTTTTATGGCGCTCTCAATATCAAATACACCTGAACTATTAAAATGTGAGGCGCATAATGTCTGTGTAACAAAGGAATTTATTTCACCAAGTTCATCTCCTAGACTACCTGATCCATATGATTGCGGAAATGATGTTGTTGCTGATGGCTCAACTCCTGTCATATAATAACTATTATCATCAATAGACATTCTATTATAACCACTATCATACCCTGCTAAACCTGACCGATTATAATTAAATAAATCACCTAATGCTGTGTAACCTTGAAGATCAAATATTCCTTGAAATAAAGTATCATAATTTTGTTTTTGAATTTTAATATTTGTAGATCCTAAATCTTTTGCACTTGAATATAATGTGGTTATGGCTTTTAATGTATTTAATTGACTAGGAGTACCTGAAACTTGATTAATTATATTCTGAACTATATATCCAGGTGAATTAACAATTTTATTTACATATCCTGTTATTGATGAAGCAACCGTAAATGGGGCATTTTGTACCTGATTTATAAAAGTCTGTAAAGAAGATACTTCTCTTTTAACATACTCAACTGCTTTTTGGCCCATTTCTATAACTTCTGTTATAGGTTTAGTCACTTCATTTGCAAATCTTACCGCATCTTGAATTCCAGATACAACATATGTATTTACAGCATTAAATACATCTAAAATTGGTTGCAATTGCTCTATTATTGCCGCATTAATACCGTTTAATGCTGAATTTAATGTCTGTGTTGCCTTAGTAATAGGTCCTTTACCTAATAATGTTGCAAGGGGTGATCCTACTTTATGAGGACCCATAGACTGCTTAATACTATAACCGCCTATATTAGATAAATGAACACCCATCGCCGAGTGTCTAAAGGCTCCCATAACTGAATGGTTTTCTATTCCTTTTACCGCCTTTTCGTAACCGCCCCAAACTCCTATTTTCCATTCACCTTTAACTGAAGTTGTTTTAGTGCCGATAACTGATCCGGATTGTGATCCTCTAATTCCAATACTTTGATCTTTGGCAATAGTTACGCTTTGGTCATCGCCAATAGCTACCTTATCTTTTTTTTGTATTATAGAGGTTCTATTTTCAGCAACAACCTTAGTTTCATTTCCACCTATTGTTGTATTCTTTTTATCTTTATAATATTGATAATAATTGCCTAAACAAATATCATATCTGTCGGCTTTATTACAAAGAATCATTTTACCGTCTTTATTGATGTCCCAATATGCATTAGGATGATGAAATGAAAATCTTTGATTATTATCACTATTATCTATTTCAAAAATTAATCCACCATGCGTAGCAACAACTATATTATTAGGATATTTATTTTCTGAGTCATAATAGAAAGGATCCGGTTCATCCCATTTACTTCCATCTGCTGTAGGAATATTTTTTAATTTATTCGTTTTTCGTTGTTCTATAACAGTATCTTTAACTACATCTCGTGCTAATGGATTCCAATCAGGTACATTTAATTTATCTTCTAATGGATATTTGCCGTCTGGATCATTAAAGCCAGATTTTGGATTTGCTTTTTTTGTTGGTATACCCGCAGAGGCGCCAAAGTATCTCGGTTGCATAATATTTCCATTTTCAAAAAATAAAAACACATGAGACCCTTGAACAGGTACAGACCAAATTCCAAACCCTGAAATGGCGCCCTCAAAAGGTGATAATACTGGCTCTGCCCATGGGAGTGAAATGGTCGGAATTCCAGTTGTATCAGAAATATCTTTAGCTTGAGTGTGAAGGCCAACTACACGAATTTTGACCCTACCTCTTTTTTCTGGATCATTGTTATTTTCGATTACTCCGCGGAAAATTCCATCTACTTTGTTATTTCCTGGTAATAAATTTTTTATTGATACTTTCAACTTAATTTTTACCTATTAATTTTTGGTTTTTCTTGATTAGAATCTTCTTTAATCTCTATAGAGCGAGGAATGTTTATTCCTTTAAATAATCTATAAGAATATTCACATAATGTATAAAAATTTATATCGATGAATTTATCTAAATCTTCATCAATTTCAGGATTATCAATTATCAGTGTTATAATGACAGCTAGAGAATTAATCATAGTTTATCCGAAAATGCCTAGTGAAAAAATATTATTTGTAGCATTATTACTTGATGCTGTTGTAGTGTTAAATTTATTTGAAGCATAAGCATTTTTAATACAAGTAAGTGTTTGTAAATAAAAAGGTGTTTGTGTAGGAGCAAAAGAGTGCATTATTGTTTTAATTAAGTATTGTCCCGAGTCCATAGATGAAAAAATATCATTATTCGTAGCAGAAGGCCATTGAATATTTATTTTTTGGCCAGCAAATCTTCTATTGTGACCTGCTACTAACAACTGAACCATATTTTGTAATGAATATCTACGTATAAAGTTATTATAAAATAGATTTTTTAATATATCTTTATTATTTTCTCCGGTTACTTCATACGTATAGTTAAATGTATCACTGTTGTTATCAATTGTAAACCCATCGAATAAAGAACTTCCACCTAATGTTGTTATTTGTTCAATAGCTTTTGAATAAATAAATGATTCATCTTTCTCTATACCAATAATGCTTTTAGTATTATAATCATATCCTAACAACTGTCCACCACCTAGTTCACGGATACCCATATGATCAACACCTGTTTGTTGCCATGATAGAATCTTATTATNGTAATAAAGTCCAGCATTTTCAAATAAATACGTGTCAGCATCAGTTTCAGCATTATTTAATAAATTATCTAATGTCATATAATTAAGGTATTTCTTACTATTAGGAAATAGCAAATAACCATAATTACATTTACCCTTTGTTCCTTTAATTCTATTAGAAATCCATCTAATTGTATCTGCTGCGGTCCAATAAGGTATATGAAAATTTTCTAAAGTAGTGTCTGAAGGTTCTATATTTAAAGCCCCTCTATCAATTCCAACTAAATTAACAAGAATGTCTTCTACAATTTCTGACGCCTTTTTTGTCGGTTCCCAGGCTTTACAAAATTTCTTTTTAACTAAATTTCCAAAATAAGTATCAGTAAAATGCAATTCTAAAACAGAAGAAGTTGTTGGCTGAAAGGTCTTAATACCACTTATTTTGGAAATTTTTAATAGTGAAAATTCTTTAACAATTGGTGCTTCTTTGCCATAAGTAATTATTAATTTTTCATCTCCTGTTATTGGTCCATATTCCCGAAGACCATACTTGTCGTGCAAAATTAATTTTCCTACAGAACCATAACTATAAATATCTTCGTTAAAAAGAACTTTATAAAGATCTTTATT
>JGI20214J51650_10001743_pt1 | contig 13854 bp, 16 predicted proteins | sample WetSurMetagenome_FD_51650 | JGI IMG/M metagenome (IMG submission 51650) | reverse complement strand
TCTTCCAAAAGATGTAAAAATCGAAATGGATATAATCGCATATCAATCGGAAGTGATACCAAAAGTCCCGATACTGGAGGAGTAAAACAAAAATATCTGTTCTCAATACTTCAAGAATAAAATTTCTCCAAATAAAAGTTAAAAGGCAATCTACTTTTATAGAAACTCTTGAAACAGAAAAAGAATAAGTAAAAAATTAAATTTATAATTTGCGGTTCGCAAATTTGTTTTTTAAAAAAGAAATAAAAAAAGGCAATTCTTTCTAAAAAAGAATTGCCCCTAAAATATTATAATAACCGTATAACTTTATTTTACTTTATTGATGTGTTTTGCAAGCTTCGATTTTACGTTTGCCGCTTTCTTTTTGTGTATAACGCCTTTTGCCGCCGCTCTGTCAAGTATTCTCGTTGTCTTTTTAAATTCGGTTTCAGCTGTTGCTTTATCCTTAATAGACGAAACTTTTTTAACCGTGCCTTTTATTAAAGCTTTAATATTTTTGTTTCTATCTGTAATCTTTTTTGTTTGTCTTGCTCTTTTTTGAGCCGATTTATGTCTTAATGGCATTTTATATCTTTAATTTACAAAAAAATAAGATACTTAATTTTCGCATTATTTTCAATTCGATATTTTTCCGCATTTTAACAGGTTTTAATTTAAAAAAATACCCTGGATTCGAATTAATTGCAATATTTAGATGTTGATTGTTTTATAAGTTTTAACAAAATTAAACCGTATGAATAAATCTTTAAGAAATCAATTAAAAAGAGATTCTGTCGAACTCGAAGACATTGGATTCAGCTCAAAATATATTTCGAGAACCCAACGGCTTGTTAATAGAGACGGCTCTTTCAATATCGATAGAAAAGGTCTGAACTTTTCCGAATCTTTTAATCTTTTTCACTGGTTGATTTCTATTCATTGGTTTAAATTTATAATTCTTGTCTCTATCTCCTTTATATTTGTAAATCTTGTTTTTGCTACTCTATATTATATCAACGGAATAAATAATCTTGGAATATCCGAAAATCCAACAGGTATAAAAGCTTTTTTGGAAGCATTTTTTTTCAGTACACAAGCAATTACAACAGTTGGCTTCGGCAGAATAAGTCCAATTAACCTTACCGCAAATATCATTGCTTCTGCTGAATCACTGCTCGGACTATTGGCTTTTGCAATTGCAACAGGTTTGCTTTACGGTAGATTTTCAAAACCTTTCGCTAAAATAATATATAGTAAATATGCTCTGATTGCACCATTTAAAGATATAACAGGATTTATGTTTCGTACAGCTAATAAGCATAAATCACAAATCATCGAGGCTGAAGTGCAGATTGTATTTTCCCGTTTGGAAAATATTAACGGAATTGAAGCCAGAAAATTCTATAACATAAAACTCGAATACGCGAAAATAAACTTCTTTTCTTCTACCTGGACAGTTAATCACCCTATTAATGAAGATAGCCCGCTTTACGAAATGACGAAAGAAGACTTGCATAAATCTGAGGCTGAATTCCTTATATTACTTAAAGGTTTCGATGATACTTTTGCCCAAACAGTTCATTCAAGATTCTCATATCGTTACGATGAAATTATTTGGGGAGCTAAGTTCAAGAATATCCATCAAATTAATGAAGACGGGAAAATCTCCGTAGCATTAGATAAAATCGGAGACTACGAAAAAATTGAAATTAATAAACCCAATTGAAAAATATATTATATAAATATTTCCTTTTATCGGTCATTATTTTTACCTCTTGTAATTCAAGTGTATCTTTGCACCAACAAAGAAATAAAAAAATTGCTCCACCTGAAAGCGGTATATACGTGGGGGCTTTTCCCGATATGGGAAGTACCGAGGACAGCGTTTCATATGCGAGATTAAAAGCTTTTGAAAACCTTACCGGACAAAAACCCGTCTGGGTCTATTTTTCAAACAACTGGTACGATAAAATTAAATTCCCGGATAAAGAAGCACGGATAATTAAAGAGTTCGGCTCAGTTCCGTTTATACGCCTGATGCCGCGTTCAAATTATATCGAAAATAAATCCGACCCGGTATATTCCCTTCAAAAAATTATTGATGGAAAATTCGATAACGCATTAAAAGAATGGGCAACCGATGCAAAAAAATATGGAGAACCTATGTTGGTAGAATTCGGTACGGAAGTAAACGGAAACTGGTTTCCGTGGTCCGGGGCGCATAACGGAAAAAATCCCGAAAAATTTAAAGATGCTTATATTCACATTGTCGAACTATTCAGAGATGAAGGTGTTGATAATATCACGTGGGTATTTCACGTAAACTATGATTCTTCACCTAATGANAAATGGAACACGATGTCAGCTTATTATCCCGGAGATGATTATATAGACTGGATTGGTATGAGTATATATGGAGCTCAAAATAAAGATGACGAATGGACAGATATTACGGATGTCTTCGATGAAGCATATAAAAATCTATCCGCAATCTCGAAAAATAAACCGCTCGCAATATTTGAATTCGGAGTTGTGGAGCATCCCAAAAAATCAGAATGGATAAAGAAATTTTTTGAATTAATTAAATCCGAAAAATACAATCGCATAAAAGGAATCAGCTACTGGCATTCACGATGGGAAAATGAAGATGGTTCATATTCAAATATGAGGTTAGACTCCTCTCCCGATGCATTGAAAGTTTACAAAGAATCTATTTCGGACATATTCTTTAAAGCTAAAATTAAATTTCACTAAATACAAATTATTAATATAAAATTATGGAAAACGAAAACAAAAAAAAACTCGTTACTGTTTATAAAACCGGTCATCACGGAACAATCGCTATTATCAAATCCATACTGGACGAAGCTAAACTTGAATATAGCGTAAAAGGTGAAGGAATACAGGATTTAATCGGAGCAGGTGTTTTTGGAGTTGGCTATAATCCCATAACCGGTCCGGTAGAATTCCAGGTACTCGAANAAAATGAAGAGTACGCAAAAGAACTCCTAAAAGATATAGAAGAATCAACCGGTAACGAAGAAGAAGAAACAGAAGACAAAGGAGAATAAAAATTATAAGCACAATTATAATTTAAGTATTTTGTTCTCCTCTGCGTTCTTTGCGAAATACTTTGCGTCCTTTGCGGTTAAAATTATTTTTATATTTAAAAATTCGATATTTGAAAAATATAAGTGTTGGTATAGTCGGCGGCGGTGCGGCAGGTTTTTTTGCCGCTATTGAAATTGCATCGTCAAATCCTTTATTCCACGTCACCATCCTTGAAAAATCCGATAAACTACTATCTAAGGTTAAAGTATCCGGAGGTGGGCGATGTAATGTAACAAACGCCTGCTTCGATGTAAACGAGTTAATAAAAAATTATCCGCGCGGAAATAAAGAATTAAAAAGTGTATTTCATAAATTCAATCCTATAGATACAATCGATTGGTTTGAATCGAAAGGGGTTAAACTTAAAACAGAAAGTGATAATCGAGTTTTCCCTGTCAGCAATAATTCCGAAACTATTATTGATTTATTTTTAAGAGAAGTTAAAAAATATAACATCGAAGTCATAAATAATTATTCGGTAAAAGAAATTAAAAAATCCGAAAAAGGATTTATTGTAAATCCTGACTCTAAATTTGCAATTGAGTTCGATAAATTAATTGTTGCAACCGGGGGGAATTCAAAGCGGGAATTTTACGAAATGTTCGAAAAATTAGGACATACTATCGTTCCGCCTGTTCCATCACTTTTTACGTTTAATCTCGATAAACATCCGTTAAAAGGACTGGAAGGTATTTCTCTCGATAAAGTAAAAATAAAAATCCGCGATACAAAATTATCACAGGAAGGTGCAATCCTTATTACACACTGGGGTTTTAGCGGTCCTGCCGTTTTGAAGCTATCTGCATACGGCGCAAGATTAATCAATAAAATCGATTACAATTTTAATATTGAAATTAATTGGATTCCGGAAATCGCCGATATAAAAAAAGAATTATTTAAAATAAAAATTAGTTTTCCGAATCAATATATTTCTTCGCGTATACATTTTAATATACCTTTAAGATTATGGAAGCGACTTGTTATACTTGCAGGAATAAAAGACGATTTAAAATGGACTGAAGCATCTAAAGAAAAACTACAATCTATTGAGGAAATATTAACAGAAAATATTTTTACGATAAAAGGAAAAACCGTTTTTAAAGAAGAATTCGTTACCGCCGGAGGCATACCCTTAAAAGAAATCGATTTCAAAACTATGGAAAGTAAAATTTGTAAAGGACTATACTTTACAGGTGAAGTTCTCGATATAGACGGGATTACCGGGGGCTTTAATTTTCAATCGGCGTGGAGTACGGCATTCCTCGCCGCAAAAGGAATTACGACAAAATAATACTACTGTTTTAAATCCATTCTGTTAAAAATTTTTATATTTATCTTCGTTTGATAACTTGTTATTTTATACGGGATTTATAATTATTCTTCGGGAGAGGATAATTTTAATCACAAAAAATATATTAGTAAAAAATTATTGCGTCGTTTTTGTACAAAAGAAATTTAGTTTACGAATAATGAGAAATAAAATATCGATAAAAACAAAAATATACCTGGATAATTTACGGAAATTCCTTGAAATCTCTGAAATAAAAAAAATAAATAAAAACCATATTTTATTAATTCAAGAATATTTATTAAGATACCAGGAACCGAAAATCTTTCGTGATTTATTAAAAGACTTAATTAATTTCAAATATGTTGTGAAATCTGCAATAAAAAATATGGAAATTATTTATAAAGAAATTGTTAAATCCGGAAGATACGAAGTAAGCTCACTTAAAGATATAATTATAAACCTGCACTTAATAATCGATAAAGAAAGTTCAAAGAAAGATGATAAAGACAGAGTGTTTGATTTGATGACAGAGTATAATAAAATCCTCTACGATAAACTTAAAGGTAACAGCGATTTAAAAAATCTGGTTTACGGAGAGAGTACGATTATTCTTAACATATTAACTTATGCTTTTTATAAAGCCCTCGGAGGAAAAAAAGCGGAAGAAATATTAAAAGATTCAACTGCCCGATTATTAAAAAACGTGAAATTCGTTGATAGCGTAAGACTCATCGGAAAAAAAGCATAAAATAATAAATTTATAGCCTAATTAATATTATGAGTAACATTAAAGATTTTTCGAACAATGAAAAGGAACTTATAAAAAATCTACAAAAATATTATGATAAATCAAAAGATTTATACAAGGATTTCGGGGGTCCTTCGGTTTATTTTCATATAAAGGCAATAAATGAACAAAGAAGAAAGTTTTTATCTGATAGGCACATCGAATTAATTTATGCAACCTTGACTTCGTGGGGTTTGCATAGAATGGGTAGAACAATGACTAAATTAGTAGAATATTCAAAGTTTAAAGATTCAATATTATCTCAAAAAGATAAATTTAAAAAACTAAAAAATTTAAAAATAGAAAAATGTAATTTTGATGAGTATGTTAAACTTTTTAACGAAATAAATGATATTTATAAAAATTTAAAAGTATCTAAATCAAAATCAACAGTAGTCGGTCATTCAAAAACTCTCTCTCATATTTTGCCTGATTTGATTCCGCCTATCGATAGACAATATACAATCAGATTCTTTGAATATAATAAATCGGATTTTTTTATAAGGGATAAGAATTATAGACAAATTTACTTACCTGAAGACAAAGAAAGACAGTTTGCACTGTTCAAAGAATACGCTTGCAAAGTAAAAATGCTTTTTGATATGTGTTATAAAGAAAATAAAAGATTGTTTAAACTGAAAAAAGATACATTTAACACATCATTTCCTAAAATAATGGATAATTTAATTATTACTTATATAAGAAATAAAAAATAAATTAAGAACTTGCCTATACATATCTTTATGTATGGTAACGAAGAATGTTAGAATCCGCTAAAGCAAAAAACAAACTATTTCACACCTCAACACTCAATTTTAAATTCCCTCCAAATCCCGCACTAATTATTCGCATTAGTGTTGACAATCTTATATCCGAAGCATTGTTTTCTATTCTTGAAATGTAGTTTTTAGTTGTGCCGCATTTTTCTGCCAATTGCTCTTGTGTTAAATGTTTTTGTTTCCTGAGTTCCTGAAACATAACACCCAATTTGAATGCTTCATACTCCTGTTCGTATTTTTTTCTATTAACTGTATCTTTTTTCCCGTATTCTTTATCGAGGTGTTCTTCGAATGTTGTTATTTTATTTTTTTTGTTCTTCATAATATAATTCTTTGAGTTTTAATGCTAATTTAATTTCTTGTTTAGGAGTTTTTTGTGANTTCTTCTGAAAGCCGTTTAAGATAACTACAAGCTTTCCTTTATCAAAAAAACAGAAAATCCTAAAAATATTATTTCCAAAACCGACCCTAACTTCATATAAATCTGTTCCTTCAATATGCTTTAAATACTTTTCGGGTATTTTTTCCAAATCTTTTATTATTCCAAATNTCCAGTTNATTTTATCTTTAACCTTTTGAGTTTGTTTATTATAAAAACTCAAAAAATATTCACCGAAAAATATTATCTGCCTAAACANTTTTAATTTATTAAAGTTACCTAATTAGACAACCATAGTCAAGCCAAAGTTGATTAGCCTGANTCACTATAATTATGCGGGAGGATTAAAAAAAATAGCTTTGGTTTAATTAACCAAAGCCATAATTTATTTAAACTTAAAAATTTCCGATTCATTAATAAACTTTTTTTACGCAGTCACCGGCACATTCTCCATTAACTCTTTACCTTTCATTAGTGCGTCACGGTTGAGTTGAAGTAGATTGTGGTATCTTTCCGGTAATACTTTTTTTAGTGCCGNTATTATCGAATCGATTTGTATTATCGGACGCTTTGCAAGGTACGCTCCCAGCAATACCATATTCGCTACTTTTATATTGTTCAGTTTATTTGCCGCATCCGATGCAGGGATTGCATATACTTCTATATCTTTTCTTTCGGGTGCGTGCAATATATTTGTCGATTCATATACAATCAATCCGCCCGGCTTTACCTTACTTTCGAACTTCTCCATCGAGGGTTGGTTCAATATTATCGCCGTATCGAAACGTGATAATATAGGCGAGCTTATCGTTTCATCCGAGACTATCGTTATGCAGTTCGCCGTTCCGCCTCTCATTTCAGGTCCGTATGACGGCATCCACGTTACGTTCTTGCCCTCTACCATCGCCGCATATCCCAGCGTCTGTCCCATCGATAAGACTCCCTGTCCTCCAAATCCCGCTATGATTATTTCTTCGGTCATATCTTTCTCCAATTAAAATTTATTCTTTTTTATTTTTTACTTCCGTAATTTTAAAAATCTTTATTGCTATTTATAAGAATTCAGTAGTTATGAAGTTAAAGGAGTTAAGAATAAAAACTTAAAACTTATTGTTTAAAAACTCCTGATTGCAATTTTTTTCTTTACTATTTACTTTTTATTCTTTTAACTTCTTAACTTCTTAACTTCTTTAACTTCTTATTTCAGTCCGACTAAGTCTTCCTTACTTGGTAGCTTTATATCGCCAAGAGGATAATACGCAAGCATTTCCTTTTCTATAAACTCATTTGCCTTTACGGGTGTCAGTTTCCAGTTACTCGGACAGTTTGAAATCACCTCTATAAAGCTTACTCCTTTTTTCAACTGCTGGTATTTAAATCCGTTTGTTATTGCTTTCTTTAATTTCCTTACGTTGTTCGGAGTATGTACCGAGTGACGCGTTACATAAAACGCTCCTTTTAACGGTGCTATCAACTCGCTAACTTTTATCGGCATTCCGGCAAAACTTACATCCCTGCCATATGGGCTGGTCGTGGTTTTCATTCCTTCCAGTGTTGTCGGTGCCATTTGTCCGCTTGTCATTCCATATACTGCATTGTTTATAAATATTATCATTATATTCTCACCCCTATTTATACAGTGGATTGTTTCTGCCGTGCCTATCGCCGCTAAATCTCCGTCCCCCTGGTATGAAAATACATACTTATCAGGTAGTACCCGTTTTATGCCCGTTGCTACAGCTGTTGCTCTGCCGTGTGCCGCTTCCTGCATATCGATATTTAAATAATCATACGCAAACACCGAACATCCTACCGGGGCTACGCCTATCGTTTGCTCCTGTATGCCCAGCTCTTCTATTACCTCTGCCAGTACCTTATGTACAGTGCTGTGTCCGCATCCCGGACAGTAATGCATACGCGTTCCCGTCAACGTAGTTAATGGCTTCTCATATACAAGTTCATATATCTCTTCGCCGTCTATTATACAATCCTTTTCTCCGGTTAACATCTCTTTTTCCATACGCTTTTCTTTATTAATTTATTAAACTTATTATTTATTTATGTTTCTTCGTATTTATCTGAAAGAATTCAGAAGTTAAGAAGTTAAGAAGTTACAGATGTTAAGAATAAAATCGCTAAATCTTCTTATAACTTACAACTTTACAACTTTACAACTTTATAACTTTATAACTTTATAATTTTACAACTTTACAACTTTACAACTTTACAACTTTATAACTTTACAACTTTATAAACTTTATAAACTTTATAAACTTTATAAACTTTATAAACTTATAACTTTCTACTTTATCTTCGCTAACTTCTCAAAATTTTCCAGCACTTCATCAGGTCCCGGGATTATACCGCCCATTCTGCCGTAATGCCATACCGGAACTTTTCCTTCCACTGATAATCTTACATCTTCTACCATTTGNCCGGCGTTAAGCTCTACTGTCAATATGCCTTTTAAATGGTNGGCAATTTTTCCTATTATTTCATACGGAAACGGATACAACGTTATTGGTCTAAGCAAGCCAAGTTTTATTCCCTTTTCCCTTGCAAGTAATACCGTTTTATGGCTGATTCTTGATGATAATCCATATGCTACTATCAAATATTCCGCATCTTCGGTTAATATTTCTTCATACCTTACTTCGTTCATACATATTTCTTCATATTTCTTATTTAGCATCAAGTTTACCTGCTCCATCTTTTCAGGTTGTATAAACAGAGAAGTTATTATGTTTCTTTCCCTGTCTTTCGTCTTGCCTGTTGTTGCCCAGTCTTTATTTACGGGTTTTACTTCCCGTTTCTTAAACTCAACTCTCTCCATCATTTGTCCTATCGCTCCGTCGGATAACATCAATACCGGATTTCTATATTTATCCGCAAGTTCAAATCCCAAAAATACAAAATCTGCCATTTCCTGTACACTGTTCGGTGCAAGTACTATTAAATGATAATCCCCGTGTCCTCCACCTTTGGTTGCCTGAAAATAATCTCCCTGTGATGGCTGGATAGTGCCAAGTCCCGGCCCGCCCCGGTTTACATTTACAAGTAAACACGGCAACTGTGCTGAGGCTATATATGATATCCCTTCCTGCATTAAACTGAATCCCGGCGATGAGGATGATGTCATTATCCTTTTTCCTGCTCCTGCCGCTCCATAAACCATATTGATAGAAGCGACTTCGCTCTCCGCCTGTAAAGGTATCCCATACCTGCCCGGCATTTCTCTCGATAAATACTCCAACACTTCCGATTGAGGAGTTATCGGGTAACCAAAATATGCATCGCACTTCGCCTGTATAGCCGCTTCTGCCATTGCCTCGTTACCCTTCATTAATCTTATGTCTTGTTCGTCCATATGTTTAAAATTGTTAAGTTTGTTTTTGTAAAATTAAATTTATTAGCTGAGTACACAGATTTTTACAGTTTGTGAATGCATTAGCCTTTCCAGTGTAATCAACGTAATCAGCATAATCAGTGATAGTTATTAGCGGTCAATCTTGATATTCATATCCGACTTCACATTTTTTATCTCTGCAACAAGTTCTTTTTTCTTCGGGTTAGTACGGTAAACTTTAATAACCCCATCGGGGCAAACAAGGGCGCAGTTTGTACATCCTGTACAAAGGTCATCTATTATCACGGCATATCTATATCCTAAATTATTGATTTCCTTTGATAGTTTTATTCCGTTTTCGGTGCAGGCAGTTATACAAATTTCACATCCTTTGCATTTTTGAATATCTACTACTGTTTTGCCTTTAACTTTGCGGGGCTTTTTCGCTGTTGTTGTTTCGCTCATAAATTTGTTTTTGGAATGTATTTATAAAATAACAATGTAAATTATCCAAAATTAAACAAAAAGAAAAGTTAGAAAGAAAGGACTAAAGTAAATACTAATAAAGTGTAAAAATGCTTAAAAAATTTAAAATTTTTGCAATTAGGTACACGGCAATTCGAAGAAAAATCTGCTTCCTTTCCCTTCTTCGCTTTCTATTTTTAAAGAAGTTCCCATTAACTCAAGCATTTCCTTGCATAAAATTAATCCCAACCCTGTTCCTTCTTCTTTGTCTGTTCCTTTTGATAATATTTTTTGGTCAACGAGAAAAATGTTCTTTAAATTTTCTTTACTTATCCCAATCCCATCGTCAATTACATTAAATATTACATTCTTATTTTTTGTCTCGCTTTTTATAATAACCTTTCCCCCGGCTTTCGTAAATTTTACCGCATTATCAATAAGGTTTCTTAAAACAATATCGAGCATATATTTATCGCCATTGATATATAAGGATTCATCATTTATTTCGCTTTCGAGAACAATCCCTTTACCTATTGCATTTGCTTTTTGCAAATCTACCACATTCGATATTATTTCTTTTAAATTTATTTTTTCAATTTTTAATTCAATCTTATGTGTCTGTAATCTTGACCAAACAAGTAATCTGTCGATAAGTTTAAAAAGAGATTCGGACGATGTTTTAATGTAACCTATATATTCCTTTTTTTCCTCGTCAGCAATTTCGTTAAAATCCGAATCGAGAATATTGGAGAACCCGAGTATTCCGTTTAACGGATTTCTTATATCGTGAGATAAAATTGAAAAGAATTTATCTTTTGAGGCATTTAACAAAACCAAATCTTCTTTCTGTTTTGATATTACTTTATTTTTATCTGCAAGCTTCTTGTTGATTGTTACTAACTGCCTATGCCTTATAATCACTGCAACTGCAATCATCAATCCCATTAAGAACAGAAAAACACTTACAAAAATTATCTTTGTAGTTTTTATGTTTTCCTCTTTCTCGGATAACTCCAGTTCGTGCTTTTTTTGGAGACCGTATATTTCTGCTGTTTTTTTATCATCGTATAAACGAAGATATACATCGTGTGCCTCCCGCATATACCTGTAAGCATTTTCGAAATCCCCTATCTTTGAATATACCTCCCCTAAAGTTCTTGCCGATACAAGAATATAAACCTGTATGCCCGACTTCTTCGAAAGCTCATTACTTAACAAAGCATATTTTATTGCATTCCTGAAATCACCTTTTGTGTTATAAGTACCGGAAATATTATTCAATATATTCGGTATATCGAGATTAGCAGAATCTTTTTCCATTAAATCGAGCGCAAGAAAAAGATATTTTAAACCTACATCTAAGTTGTTTCTATAAATATTTGCCGCTCCCATAATATTATAAGAATTTACAATTAAATTTGTATCGGTTTTATTTAATTCTATACTCTTAAGTGCAAAATCTTCGGCTTTAAAACTATACGAAGTATCCGATTTCCGCATTGCTATTTCGTGATATACTGCCGCAATCCTATTGTAAGAATAAGCCAGTTCTTTTGTTTCTCCTTTTTGTTCATTAATTTTCAAACTTTTTTCGAGATATTGGAGTGCTAAATCAAAATTTCCTACTGCCCTATACGACTCTCCTATCACATTATATGTTTGTCCAATTGAAGAGTTAACCCATCCCGGATTTTTCTCCCGTAACGATAGTTCTTCCCAGAATGCTTTTAATGCATCGGAATAATCTCCGATTTTTAAATACGTCTTTCCCTTTATACTTAATGCATCTGCCTTGCCCTGTAAATAATTTATGTTATCCGATAATTTTATCGCCTCATCCGTTATCGCTATTATTTCGGGAAGAGATTTTGTTTTCTCCGACGCCGAGATTAAAAGTTGTTTTATTTTATTAGTATCGTCCTGTGCGCTAGTATTTATAAAACACACAATAAAAATATAAAACAAAACGACTAAAACATAATATGCTTTTTTCATTTTAATAAAGTTTATTCGCTCTTCTTCTTTTTTGTATTTTTATTAAAATATTTTCCAATTCATCAATAGGAAAATCTAAATATATTTTTTCTCCAATTCAATATCATAATATTTCTTTGTTTCTAAAACAAAATAAATAGCAAAAAAGTGTTTGGATAATAATAAAATTTAACCTTTAAATTTTCCATTCATATTAATAAGTTGTTAAGTAAAAATTTACGAATGGATATTGAATTTTTCAGAGAGTACGCTTTAAAAAAGAAAGGGACTACCGAAAGTCAGCCTTTCGGAAATGATGTGATTGTTTATAAAGTAATTAATAAAATATTTATGATGATGAATTTCGAAACCCCTTTTCAAATCAGTTTAAAGTGCGACCCCGAAAGAGCAATTGACTTAAGAGAAAGATACTATGCAATCAGACCGGCGTATCATATGAGCAATAAACACTGGAATATGCTCGATGTCGATGGCTCGGTACCGGTTAAAGAAATTCTGGAAATGATTGACCATTCGTATGAGCTTATTGTGAGTAAGTTTACAAAGAAAGAGAAAGAAATCTATAACAAGGAATAAGAAGTTAAGAAGTTAAGGAGTTAAGGAGTTAAAGTATAAACATATTTTTACTATTATTATAATTAATTTAACATTTAACTTTTATAATTTAACATTGAATAAACTATGTTAATACTAATCGATATGGACGATGTAATCTCCGACTTTGACGGAGAGTTTTACAGAAGATGGAACCGGGTATATCCCGATAAATACATAACTCCGCCCGAAGACAGAAAAAAGTTTTATTTAATCGATGAATCCCCGGAAGAATATACCGAACTGATTCGCGGAATATATACTGCCCCCGGATTTGTAAAGTCACTTCCGGAAATTCCCGGAAGCGTAAACGCAGTTAAAGAAATTGCCTCGCTTGGTCATAAAATATTTTTTTGCACCACTCCGCTTAATATGTATTATAATTGCGTAAAAGAAAAATACGAGTGGATTGAAGAGCATCTCGGGTTCGAATGGACAAAAAAAATGATTCTCACAAAAGATAAAACATTGGTTCAGGGAGACATTCTGATTGACGATAATCCGGAAATAAAAGGTGCCGCCAAACCCGTATGGGAACACATTGTATTCGATAGACCTTATAANAAACATACAAACCACGCAAGAAGAATGACTTGGAAAAATTATCGAAAAATTCTATTTAATGATGATAATTAAATTTTTATTATAGTTGCCAATAGTTAGCATAAATAAATACTAAAAATATTTTTTCTTTTAACTTTCAATAACACTTTGTTGATTCTATGGCAAAAATAATTTTATTTAAAAAAATAAATGACTAAATAAATATCATTATTTTATAATACATATTCGCTAATTTAAATTTTTGATTTTTAATTGTTAAACTATGAATGAAAGACACATAATAAAAATATCCAAAGAGTTAAACCTGAAAGAAAACCAGGTTTTCGCAACTGCTAAACTTTTAAACGAAGATGCCACAGTCCCTTTTATTGCAAGATACAGAAAAGAATTAACAGGAAGTCTCGATGAAGTAGAAATAACCGCTATCCGTGACCGGCTTGCACAATTAGACGAACTTGATAAAAGACGTGAAGCAATACTTAAATCCCTCGAGGAACGCGAACTGCTTACCGATGAACTGAAAGAAAAAATCGATGCCGCCGAAACCCTGACCGAACTTGAAGA
>JGI20214J51650_10001742_pt1 | contig 13856 bp, 12 predicted proteins | sample WetSurMetagenome_FD_51650 | JGI IMG/M metagenome (IMG submission 51650) | reverse complement strand
GCCGTACTGGCCAATGCCCTGAGTATCTGCGGTGTTAGCGCTGCCGTAGCCACTTCACCGGCTGTCGAGGCCAAGGCAAGTCATGTTGCCTATGCTATCGCCACCATACTGGGTTTCGGTATCCTGACCATGTTCATCAGCCCGTTCATCGGTCACGAACTCGGCCTGACCGACCTTCAGTACGGCGCATGGATTGGAACCGGCATACTCAATTCCGGCCAGGTACTGGCGGCTGCTCTCGCTTTCAATCCCAACGTGGCGCCGGGTACTGCTGTGTCGATCGCCGAGATATGGAACATCATGCGCGTGATTTCCATTCCCTTCGCCGTATTCGCAGTAACGATCTGGTATTGGGCTGGAAAGGAAGAATCTGACAGCTTCGGAAAGAAGAAAAGCCTGGGCACGCTGCTGGTGGAAAAATTCCCGGTGTTCGTGATCGGTTTCATGGTCATGGTGTTCTTTACCAGCATGGGTGCCTTCGGCGACGTCGGCATCAAAGGAGGCCCTCCTGCCTCGGAAACCATCAAAACGCTCCGCCTGGTGATGCAATGGATTTTCGGCTTTGGCCTGGTTGGCTTGGGCGGATTCATCGACTTCAAGGAACTGCGTCAGGCTGGCGGCACGCCACTCAAATTGGGCCTGATCGTAGGCACTACCAAATACGTTCTGGCGCTGGTCGTCGTGTATCTGATCAAGGATTATCTGGTATCGATCTAAAATACTGCGAGGAGAATTCGATTATGACTGCTCAACAGAAAACGGGAAGTGAAACTATCGGCGCAGCCGGCCCTAAAAGCAAGATGACACTGTTCAAGGATGACCGCGCGGAGGATATTGGCGCAATTATCCTTACAGTGTTAATTGTCGCCGTTATCGTGCTGCTGAAAATGAAGTAAACCTGCATGAACTGCATAAATATCGTAGTCGCAATAGATGGTTCGGATGCTTCGCAAGAAGCATTGGACCATGCCGTTGGTCTGGCCCGTCAGAGCAAAACATCCCTGACGGGCATTTTCATCATCGATACCCAATGGGCCGATTTTATCGGCAACGACTGGCAGTCGGCCAAAGGGGCGAGACAAGGTTTCCTCGACTATATCCGCAAGGAACAGGAAGAACAGGCCGAAGCGGCGCACGTGCAATTTGAAAAAGCCACAAAAGGAATGGAGCAAACCTTTTTCTCGGTTCATGCGGGCGACCCCACCGAAGTCCTATTGGCTCAGGCCTCGTCCGAGAATACCGGGGTTCTGGTCGCTGGCCGGCGTGTCTTTCAAGTGAGCGGCAGACCCAGCCTGAAATCCCTCGCCTCAACTTTGGAAAAAAAGGCATCCCGCCCCTTGCTCTTGTTTCCTTAACCGGGAACTCGTATCAGCACCCAGCTTACCTATTATTCTAGAATGGTTAATATGGCATACGTATTTGGCCATATATGTAATTGCTTTTAATTGATGTATGGTTCCCTCCGAGGCCCGGCGAACACTGCACTGATAAAAAGCAAGTGGTTGATTGGGTATTCTCCGGCTGTCCGTATTTTTCAGAGGTGAATTTCACCTATGGAAGTGAAGCACACTAGCCGCAATACATGGGGAAAACCATGGTGGAAAAAAAAGTTTCACCCACTGCTTCAGCAAACGAAGGTAACGCACACCTGCACAATCACTTTGTGCATCTTGCATTTCATGACCCATTAACCGGACTACCCAATCGGGATTTGTTTGTTGAACGGATGAATCGTGAGCTGGCTCGTGTCCGCCGTTACGAGAGCGGCTTTGCCTTAATAATGCTTGATCTGGATGAATTCGAGGCCGTCAACGATGTCAATGGGCACGATGCCGGCGATTTGGTGTTATGCGATGTAGCCAATCACCTGGCTTCAACAGTGCGTGATGTTGACACCGTCGCTCGAACGGGCGGCGATGAGTTCGCCATTTTATTGGACGGTGTAACGAGCAAAAAAGAAGCCGAGATTGTTGCCCTGAAAATAATAAAATCAATGTCCGCCCCGATCAGGTTGGGTAACGGTACACAAATCAGAATCGGGGCCAGCGCGGGCATCGTCCTGAGTCCTCAGGATGGTTATCTGGCCGAACAATTGATGCAATGCGCAAATCAGGCCATGAACGTCGCCAGGAACAACGGCAAGGGTCTGATAGGCTTCAGCAGAAACTTGCCGACCGCTTCAAAGGTGGGCCAGCCTTCCCCTGCGTCCCCCCTCGGCAACATGATTCTGGGGGTCTCTATCCTGGATGAACAGCATAAGGCCATGTCCAATTTCATCCAGGGAATCATTGAATCACTGAAAAATGGCGACCACTCAACAAAATTGCTGAAGAGAGTTGAACTTCTGGTTGAACTCTGCCGGATACATTTCAAGACAGAGGAAGACATGATGCAGCTCTATGACCTCGAAGGCCTGGATGAACATCGTACCGAACATCAGGTGAAGTTGAAAAACCTGAGGTCAATATTCGGAAACTTGAATTTTAACGAAAAAGAACTGGCAAAACTAACTCACGATGCCAATGAGTGGCTATGGGGACATATCAGGGAACAGGATACTGAGCTTGTTGCACAACTGAAAAAGAAGAGGATCTGCTGAGTTGCAAACATAATGGATGGCCCATGACGCTCTCGGACGTTTTATAATTTCGCAGGTAACACAACTTTAAACGGGTTCGAATTTGAAGCGGTACATTCCCGCCACGATTCCCCATTCCCCTGTCACACAAGATTCCGGACACACTCGTTGTCGGCTTCCTTGATACGCAGCCAGAAGGAGCTATATGTCAAATACACGCCTGGCAGTCCTGATATCGCTAGCCATGATTGCGTTTGCGGGTAATTCACTGCTGTGTCGCGTAGCCCTAAAACACACCAGTATCGATGCGGCGAGTTTTACGACTATCCGCCTGCTCTCCGGAGCAGCAATGCTTTGGCTGATCTCGCGCATGAATCGCAGCACGCATAGCGGCAGGGGGAACTGGTTATCGGCATTTGCATTATTTGCCTATGCAGCTGGTTTCTCATTTGCTTATATAAGCCTTCCCGCCGCTACAGGTGCGCTGTTGCTTTTCGGCGCAGTACAGGCAACGATGATCGGCTATGGTATTTGGACGGGTGAGAGACTGGCAAGGCCGCAGTTCGCCGGTCTCGTGCTTGCGCTCGGAGGGTTGGTTAGTCTGTTGCTGCCCGGTCTTTCTGCACCGCCCTTGTTGGGTTCCCTATTGATGATGTGTGCCGGGATTGCCTGGGGCATCTACTCTTTGCGCGGGAAAGGTGCGGGGGATCCCATCAGGGTCACGGCGGGAAATTTTCTGCGTGCCGCTCCTGTCGCCGCGGCACTGAGCTTTTTTACACATAATGGCATTTCTCTGGATAGCGCCGGATTTTTGTACGCGGTTTCATCGGGCGCACTCGCTTCCGGAATCGGTTACGCCATTTGGTACACGGTATTACCCTCGCTGAAGGCCACGAATGCGGCAACCGTGCAGCTTAGTGTGCCGGTGATTGCTGCCCTGGGTGGCATCTTTTTCCTTGGCGAGTCCGTGACCCTGCGTTTGCTACTGGCATCCATAGCCATACTTGGAGGAATTGCGCTGGTAATTCTGGAGAAAGAAGCGCAACTGCCTCCCAAAATATCTAATTGACGACCGCGAGACAGGGCGAAACAAACAAGTGGCCTTTCCAACCGCCATGAATAGTGCGCGCAGCGACAAGGATCCACATCGCGGCAAGAACGATGACCAGAAGTGTTCCCAAGGTGGAAAACGCGGCAATATTCAGCACAACTCCCAGCTTCAAGGTCGTAACCGTATAGACGCCCAACGGAAATGTGTAACCCCACCAACCGAGGTTGAACGGTACGCCAGCGCGGAAATATCGAATCGTAATGAGGACGGCAAGCAGTAACCACCAGAGACCCACACCCCAAAGTAGCGTGCCTGCGATTACACCGAATCCCTCCGCAATTGTGCCGATGCCGGCCATACCTTGGACAGCGAAAATTGGAGGGGCATCTGCACCCAGCAGGATCAGGCCAAGTGCGCCGGTTCCGATCGGCCCGAGCGACAACCAGCTGGATGCGGCCATACTATCGGGCGGCAACCTGTGCAATGCCATGCGCAAAAACAATATCGTGAGGATTGCAAAGGCGACCGGAACCGAATATGCCCAGAGTACATAACTGGCGATGAGAGTATGAAATTGTGCATTTGCATCGGCCAGATGCGGTGCAAGCAGACCACCGCTCACTGCAGCGACTTCTGCCGCGACGATGGGCAACAGCCATATCGCTGTCATTTTGTCGATGCCGTGCGCCTGCCGCGTAAACATGAAATACGGTATGAGAACACCGCAGCCGATCGACATGGCGACATCGATCCACCACAACACCTGGGCTACATCAACCATGCTCTCGCCCCAGCGGGGCAAGCCGAAGAACAGGAATCCGTTGATGATTGTCGCCAGTCCCATCGGAATGGTGCCAATGAACATCGATACGATGTTGTGGCTGAATATCCGTTTGGCCTCGTGCCAGAACAACATCCAGCGGGCGGTATAAAGCACGGTAAATAATGTAAACAAGCCGATGTTGAACAGCCACAGTCCTTCCCCGATAGCACGCAACGTCGAGCCTGCGCCCGGTACCTGGGGCAACGCCAGTGCGAGAATGCCGGTGCCCATCGTGGCCGCAAACCAATTGGGGGTGAACTGCCGGATCATTTCACGCGGGTGTTCGATTTGGGCATGCGGCTTGAACTCGGTTGCAAGTTCAGAAAGAGAATGGTGTGTCATCTTGTATTTTCCTTTATCAAATCCAATAGCGCATCGGCAGGTTTGCTTCGATAGCGCTCTTTGTGGCGCAACGCAAAAAACGGGCGGGCCGGAAATTCGAACGGCAAAGCGTGCAGCACCCCGTTGCTCAGTGCACGCGCGACCACAAGCGCGGAAAGCGCGGCTACTCCGCCACCTGCTTCAACAGCCGTCAATACAGATTCATTTGACGGCAAGGTCAAAGCGATATCGAGCGTTTCCGGATCAATCCCTCTGATACGCAGCGCTTCCTCAAAGGTCGAGCGGGTACCCGATCCCGATTCGCGCATGATCCAGCGCGCACTGCGCAGCCATTCGTTATCGATGCGCTCGACCGGGTCGGTTCCGACCAGCAGCAATCGGTCGTACGCAATTGGCCAATGGGATATTGCGCCATCGTCTATGGTGCCCTCGACGAAGCCGAGCTCGGCCGTTCCGGCAGTCACGCTATGTGCCGCTTGTTCCGTATTGGCGATGGCCAGATCGACTGCGATCTGCGGATAGCGAGAACGAAAGGCAGCCAGATGTTGCGGCAGCCAGTAACCGACGATCGTCTGACTTGCAACAAGGCGCAAGGTGCCTCGCTTCAGGCCGGCGAACTCCGAGAGCGCCTGCTCCGCACTGGCAGCTCGGCCAAGTACTGCACGAGCTTCGTCCAGAAACACGCGCCCCACTTCAGTCAGTTCGATCCGTCGCCCGATGCGATGAAACAGCACTACATCATGGCGAGCTTCCAGTGCGGCGATGGCAGCACTCGCTGCCGACTGAGTCACATTGAGTGCTTCCGCAGCTCTGGTCATGTGTTCCCGCTCGGCTACACCAACAAAAATTCTTAATTGCTCCAGGGTCATGATTGATCTCGATAGCCGGACAGGAATATGCGCGATAGATATTAATTAATCAAACTAGTTATATTTGTTTAACTAATCGTTAAAAACGATTAGTTAATTATATGTCCACGTGAAACCAATGCATTGAATGCTTCCGGCTTTGTAATTATGTATATGTTTATGAAGGAAAGTTACAATAAATCCAGGGTGCCCCGAGAGAATAGGACAGCCTAGATCGACTCAAAGCTCAGATTAGGGCGCCTGCTGCACAGGCAAACACACCCTGAAGCAAGTGCCTTTTTCCACTTCACTCGTCACTTCAATGCGCCCGTGGTGCTTCTGCACTATGCCATACGATAGCGACAACCCCAGTCCAGTACCCTTGCCTATCGGTTTGGTGGTGAAAAAGGGATCAAAGATGCGGTTGATATGCTCCGGCGCGATGCCTTTGCCCGTGTCTTCCACTTCCACCCAGACTTCCTCGCCGCCGCTTCCGGTACGGACAGTGATGACGCCCTTCTTGTCGATCGCCTGGGCGGCGTTCATCAACAAATTCAAGAACACCTGGTTGAGTTGCGACGGCATGCACTCCACATTCGGAATCCCCGCATATTCCCTGACCACCTCCGCCTTGTATTTGATCTCGTTTGCCACGACATTAAGGGTGCTGTCCATGCCCTGTTCGAGATTGGCGTGTTGCCAAGTGCTCTCGTCGACATGGGAAAAGTCCTTGAGGTCCTGGACAATGCGCGTGACGCGCGCCAAGCCATCCTGCGATTCTTTCAGGAGATTGGGGATGTCCTCGACCAGATAGGGAAAGTCCACGGTTTTCTTGATCTGTGCCACCTCGGGGAATACCCGGGCTTCGTTTCCTGCTTCCGCCGCTGCGTAGGCGTCGATCACCTTGAACATGCTGCTGATATATTTACCCAGCGTACCCAGATTGGAATTGACGAACCCGACGGGGTTGTTGATCTCGTGAGCCACACCGGCAGCCAGCTGGCCGATGGATGCCATTTTTTCAGATTGCAGCAATTGGGTCTGGGCCGATTCGAGCTGTTCGTTGAGTTGCTTGAGTTCAGCGTTATTGGCCAACAACTGTCGATTGGCTTGCTCTACGGCGGTCGTTCGCTGCTTCACTCTTTGTTCCAGTTGCTCATTCAATACACGCATTGCTTCCTGCTCGGCTTCCAGTTCCTGATTTTTTTTCATCACTTCCAGTGTCTTGTCCCCGAGCTTTCCGTACATTTCGTTCAAGGCTTCCATCAATACGTTCGCCGCCTGAGTCATGAAAACAGCCGCCTTCCTGGCAGCTTCTTCGTGACTATCCCCTGCCTGTAACGCCAGGAGTTCCTGCGTCATACGTTTGTCCAGTCCGAGAATATGCTGGACCAGCCAATTGGTCAGGTATTTCAGCAACGGGGCCAATAGCTGTTTGGAAACGTCTGAACTGCCCAGAAGAATTTTCGCTGCTTGTGCTACCTGGTTTGTAAAATGCTGATGTGCCTTGATATGAATGAGCTGATGGGCGGCGTCTATCTTGTAATGCTTCATCAACTTTTCTTCGGTGTCGAAGTGGTACACCGTGTAATTTGCCAACTCGTTCAGGATAGCGCCCAATTCTCTGGGACTAGTCTGGTGTGTGCTGATAGCGCCTAACTGATTGATAAGATCCACCAACTTATGGTGCTGGGTATCCACCATATCAATGTCGGTGTTGTATTTATCATCCCATACGAAAGCCTCGAACTCTTGATCAGTTTCTGTATACATTCAAGTCCCCATTCAAGACTGCCAATATATATCGCCATCACCTGCATTCGCCGATAAGTCACTGCAGCTGCCTTATCGGTAGCCATACACGGAAAGTCGCTCCTCTTCCGGGCTCGCTGCGCACTTCCATACGCCCATGGTGTTTCTGGACGATCCCATAGGATAACGACAATCCCAATCCTGTTCCCTTGCCGACCGGTTTGGTGGTGAAGAAAGGATCGAATATCTTCTGCATGTGCTCGGCAGGGATACCCTGACCGGTATCGGAGATTTCCACCCACACTTCGTCGGCTTCTTTTCCGGTGCGGATAGTGATCGTCCCTTTCTCCAGGATAGCGTGCGCGGCATTCACCAGCAGGTTCATGAACACCTGATTGAGTTGCGAAGCCAGACACTCCACTTCGGGAATATCGCCATACTCCTTGATCACGACAGCTTTATATTTGATTTCGTTGTTGACGATGCTCAGGGTGCTGTCGAGTCCTTTATGCAGGTCTGAAAAATGCCATTCGTCGGAAGCGCCCACGTGGGAAAAGTCTTTCAGGTTTTGTACGATCACCTTGACCCGGGTGATGCCGTCTTTCGATTCATCCATCAACGCGCCCAGATCCGTCTTAAGGAATGTGATATCCAATTCCTTTTTGGCCGTCTGCAGCAATTTCCGGACTTCCTGATCGGGGATTGCCTCTTCGGCTTTTTCATAAAGCTCGATCATGCGGAAGGTGGACTGCACGTATTTTTCCAGCATGCCCAGGTTGGAATATACAAAACCGATCGGGTTGTTCAGCTCGTGAGCCACGCCGGCGGCAAGCTGCCCAATTGACGCCATTTTCTCCGATTGCAGCATGAGGCTGTACGCATCTTCCAACTTCTTGATCAAGACGCGCTGTTCTTCCTTTTCCTTTTTCAAATCCGCCTCGGTGTGCTGGCGCTCTGTCAGCTCCTTGCGCAACTCGGCATTGGCTTCCGTCAGTTCCTTCGACATCAAATCCAGGGAGCGCTCGATCATCAGTCGATCTGCATCTGCACTGATGTACGCTTCGTCCACCGCGGCAATGAACTTTTCAAACTCCGGCGCTAGCGTCGCCGGATCATCCAGATAGCGCCTGATCTGGCGCTCAAGCAGCCTGTGCACAGTTCATCTCTCCGAAAATGTGGTGATCGTCATCGTCTGGTTGTGTAATTCGCATTGCGTGATGGCGCCGTGCGGGCAGATTTCGCCATAGGAATAAAAACCGGCCAGCACCGTATTTTTTCCCAACACTCCGCGCACGCTTTCGACTTCCTCCTCGATGCGCTGTTTTAGCACCAGCTTGCGCCCTACGCAGCTGACCAGCAAAGCCAGTTCCGGCTCGACCGAACCCAGCATCTCGTAACTGGACCGCGCCGCACCCTCGGCACCATCGACAAGGCGGTCGAAATTGGCCTTCATCAGTCGCGCATATCCACCCTCGGGCATATCGCCGGCGAAGGTCATGCTCTGTTCGTCCTCATTGACGGCCAGCACTGTGCGTACCAATCCGAAATCGTCGTCGCCGGTGCGCAGCATCAGTGGGAACAGCAACGCATCCGCCGGCCCTGCGTACTGTTCACCCAGGTATTTTTTATACAGCTCGAGTGCGGAACGCCCGTCCAGCTCATAAAGGACGTTGCCTTTTGAACGCGTGATCCGGCGTTCCGCGCCAAATGAATCCCATCCGCCGAGTGAGCCGAAGCCAACTTTGAGACGTTTGCCGTAGAAGCCCACCGCGGTAATCACTCCTTCGCAAGGCACGCGATCCGCAATAACAAGGGTCTGCCGGAAAGCTGTACCGTCCCCTGCAAGTCCGCCGGTGACGGCCACACCCACCGGCAGACTCTCGCGCAGGCCACGCGCCAGTTCGCTACCGTTGACCTTCAGCCCATCGGAGATTACCAGCACATGCACCAACTCCTGCGTCGGAAGCGACCTGGCCAAGCGTTCACCCGCTGCCCGGCTATCGCCCCCATCCGCGATGGTCTCATGCACAAGCTTAAGCTCGGTATGTTCGAAACGCAGCGCCGTAACAACAAGAGAATCGTCGCGCACGCGGATACCGCATATTTCGCCGGAAGTGGAACAGCCAACTATCGGTGTGCCGGGATAACGTGCGCGGACCTCATTCATCCTCGCGTCATCGCACAGAACATGGCCTGCCCCGAAAACCAGCAACAGCGATGCTTTGCCATCGAGCTTCGGCGCCGTTTCAATTTGCCAGCCTTCGCCAGAGGTCCAGTATTGCTGTTCGATTATCACAGTGAATAGCCCAAATTAGTCGGCATAAGGCGCTCTGCTTGTTCTGCATGAATCACCAGGGCGTGCATGCCTATTTATCAGATATGTAAATGACCAGTTCATCACCGGACTGCTTGAAGCTCTTGATCTGATCAATCAATGAAGCATCCAGCTGGTGATCTTTCGACAGTAACAGATCGCCTTGTCTGCTCAACAAATCGCGTGATAGCGCCATGCCGGGTTTGAGCTGCTCCGGATGCAGTGCCTGTTCACGAACGGCGTGGACAGTCGACGCCATCACACTCAAGAATGCATCCACCACTGCCGGGTCGTAACGATTGCCCCTGCCTTCCTGGATGAACAGCACTGCATCCGCGTGTTTCAGCCGTTTGCTTAACATCATGCCGATCTGGGTTGCATCATACTCATTCGCCAACGCGATGATCCGTGCCCCCAGAGGGATCGCCAATCCGTGCAGCTTATCCGGGTAACCCAGCCCGTCAAAACGTTCATGGTGGCTGCGTATCAGCTTCGCCGCACCATTCAAAGGTTCCAGCGCCATTAACGCCGTCTGGCCTTTGACAGGATGTTTGATCACATCGAGTCGCTCTTCGTTGGTCAGGTTTGCAAATGACTTTTCCAGCAGATAATCCGGAAACCCGATCTTTCCGACATCGTGCAGCAGTGCTGCAAGAAATATGTCCTGTGCATCCGCATCATTCACCTTCATCTTCTGGGCAATGGCACGGGACAGTTCGGCGACCCGGCGCGAGTGTCCCGCCATGGCACCTTCGCGCATCTCGATCAGATTGGAGAATACCCGGATCGATGTAATAAAATCCCGTTTGAGCTTATCGTGCGCAATTTCAAGAAACCCCATGGTCTGGCGTACTTCCTCGGTGCGCGCCTTGACTTTCGCTTCAAGGTTGGCGTTAAGATCCTTCAACTCCTCGTTCTGCTTGCGCGTCAACTCTTCCAAGCCCTGGTTGGCCAACTCCAGACTTTTCTGGTGCAAGGCTTGCTTGATGGCCAGGAGGATGTCGTTATCTTCCCAAGGCTTGGATATATAGCGGTATATATGCCCCTTGTTGATGGCATCGATGGTTGCGGTGATTTCCGCATGGCCGGTCAACAGGATGCGTACCGCTCCCGGCCACCTTTTGTTGACCTGCTCGAGGAACTGAGCCCCGTTCATTTCCGGCATGCGCATGTCGGAGACCACAAGATCGACGGACTCGCGTTGCATGATTTCCAATCCTTGTGCACCGCTTTCGGCAGTGAATATGCGGTAGCCGCTGGCGCGGAACAACCGCTTCAGCGACGACAGGATGTTGGGTTCATCATCCACAAACAACACAGTCGCATTTCCCTCTGTTCCGGTCTGCGCAGCCGGGATTTCCGACACCTCACTCATCTGCATTCCCATTGTCAAAACTCCAATCAGGCTACCCGGTTTTTATGGAACTCACGATTCCAGCATCAGATTGGCCACGGCATTCAGCTGATCCGGCTGCGGCATGCCGGGCTCAATACGCTCCCAACTGATATGCAAACGATTGCGCAACATTTCAGGCAAGCTGTCTATCAAGGCATTACCACTCAGCCCGCTTTCGAGCAATGCAGCCACGTAAACCAAACCGCTGACAGGCTCGAACGGCTCATGTTCCGGAATGCGCCAGAAATTGATGGCATGCTCGATCTCAGGCGGAAAGTTCCAGCGTTTGGCCATTTCCGCCCCGATTTCTGAGTGGTCGAAACCGAGCGTGGCCTGTTCGATCTCGATCAGGTCCAATCCCGAAGCCTTTTGCTGCGCCAGTATGTCGGCAAATATTTCCGGTATGCAGATACTCAATACAAGTTTGCCAACGTCATGAAACAAACCTGATGTGAACGACAATTGCCGAACTCCACCCAGACATTGCGTCAGCGCCTCAGTGTAGGAGGCTACCTTGAAACTGCGCATCCAGTAGTCATGGCGGTCAAACAGGTCATCGGCATTCGCCGGGAAAGCGCGAGTGAATCCCGCCGATACGACCAGCGAGCGAACAGTGTCGAATCCCAGTACGGTTACAGCATCCTGTATCGAGCCGACCTCGCGCGACAAACCATAAAACGAGGAATTCGCCACTCTCAGCACTCTGGCACTCAAACCTTGGTCCAGCTCGATCTTGCGCGCCAAGATGGCGCTGCCCACATTGGCATTCCTGAAGCTGGACATCACTTCCCGCACCACCAATGGCATGGCGGGAAGCTGATGCAGCTTGTCCAGGATTGCCTTCTTGTCTGTAATAGCGGGCATATTCTCTTTCATTCCTGATCGGCTACAATGACGAGCACCACTCCCTGCGAAGATGAAAGCTCTCCCATTGGGCTGCACCAGCACTGGGACTCCCTGCCATCTGCGAGCTGATAGAGCATTTTCATTTCAGTCTTGCGGTTACCCCCGTCATGAATACAGCTGAGCAATTCCGGGGGGATAATGCTGTCGGCCACCTCGCCCAACAATGGCCGGACACCATTTTCTGCAAAAAGGCTGTGTGCATTCTGGTTGGCAATGGCGATCACACCGTCGCCCCCGATACCGATCACCGCAACTGGCAAGCGCTCCAACACCTCCTGCGACACTTGAAGAATCTCGAGATTGCGCATCAGTTCGCGAGTCTTTTCTTCCACGCGCAACTCAAGCTCATGGTTGATTCGCATCAACTCTTCGTTCGCATCCTCCAACTCATGTGCCAATCGCACGTTTTCCATCTTCATCTCGTAACGCTGGAATGCCTCTTCCACGTTGGCTCTCAGCAACTCGTCTTCCCACGGCTTGGTGAGGAATTTGTAGACCGCGCCGCGGTTGATGGCATCGGTCACCGTATTGAGTTCGGTATAACCGCTCAACACGACACGCACGGTATCGGGATAAAGTTCCCGCACCTTCCCCAAAAATTCAACGCCTGTCATTCCGGGCATACGCTGGTCCGAGATGATCACGCCGACTTCGTTTTGCGCCAGCAACTCCAACCCGGCTTCGCCACTGTTGGCACGCAGGATGCGGTAGCCGTCCCGGCGCAGCAAGCGCACGAGTGCGGAAGTAATATTCTCCTCGTCATCGACCAGCAGCAGCGTGCGTTCCATCATGCCTCCAAAGGCAAATGCAGGCTTTCATCGTTTTGCAGCAAATACATCATTTCTGCGGCGGACACCGGGCGGCTGAACAAGTATCCCTGCATTTCATTGCACCCCATACTGCGCAGCCGGGAGAGTTGCGTCGTCATTTCCACTCCTTCCGCAATGATCCTTAAACCAAGACTATGACCCAGCGCGATAATCGCTGCCACTATCGCCTCATCGTTGCGATCACCGGGAAGGTCGCGCACGAAGGACTGGTCGATCTTGAGACTGCTTATCGGGAAACGTTTCAGGTAACTCAGGCTCGAATAGCCGGTACCGAAATCATCAATGGAGAACCGTATGCCAGCGTCATGCAATTTATTCAGCGTATCGACTGCTCCATCCGCATTGCTCATCAGCAAGCTTTCAGTCAGTTCGATTTCAATCATCCCCAGAGCCGGATCAAGATCGCTTTCTTTCATGATACCCAGCACCAGGCCTGCAAAATCAGGCTGTTTGAATTGCAGCGACGACAGGTTCACCGCGATGTTGGCATTTGGCAAACCGGCAGCTTGCCACGCACGGGCCTGCTTGCACGCGGCTCGCAAAACCCATTCCCCGACAGGAAGAATAAGACCTGTTTCTTCCAGCAATGGAATAAATTCGCCCGGGGTGACCAGGCCCCGTTCCGGGCTTTGCCAACGCAGCAGGGCTTCGACGCCCGCGATCTTTGCGCTCTCCATATCGACCTTCGGCTGGTAATAGAGCGTGAATTCATCTCGCTCAATGGCGCGGCGCAATTCGGTTTCCAGATTGAGGCGCTGCCATGCAGTGGCGTTCATGTGCCCTGCGTAAAACTGAAAATTGTTGCGGCCTTCATCCTTCGCCTGGTGCTGTGCCGCTTCCGCATTCTTTAGCAGCGTTGTCGTATTCAGGCCGTCGAAAGGATAAATACTGATTCCCATGCTGAGTGTGATGAAGATTGCGCTGTCGCCTACCGATATGGGATTGCGGGAGAACGAGTCAAGTATCTTCTGCGCCACCTCTGCGGCATCGTGGGTGGCCTTCAAACCAGTCAGCAC
>JGI20214J51650_10001741_pt1 | contig 13856 bp, 15 predicted proteins | sample WetSurMetagenome_FD_51650 | JGI IMG/M metagenome (IMG submission 51650) | reverse complement strand
CTCGCTGGTGAGAACATCGATCCCGCCGATGACAACCGTCTTCCGCGAGCCCGACTCGTCCTTGATCGACACGGCATCGCCAGGCCGGATGGTGACATCCTTGAGTTTCTCCCGCTTGCCGTGCATCTGGATCTCTTCCATACGAACATGCATGCCGCCGGTTTTTTTCAGGGCCATCTGGACGACCCCCGAGTGAACCATCTGCCGCATGCAGTTCGCCGGGAGGAAACGTTGGCGGAACCCGAGTACGGGTTCGTGCTTCACGGTCATGACCATCCCTTCCATGGCGATCTCGCGATAAGCATGGATATCGTGGACGCCCGTGCTCTTCCGGGCAGCATACGGACCCACTGCATAGCAGGTGATAATGCCGGTGACATCGTCCACTTTGAGAACGCGGAGGATATGGTGGATGGGGCAGCCCGGCTCAACCGGCCGGCCCATAATGATATCGCCGGGCTTAATCCCCCATTTCTCGATCAGCTCGCTGCGGAAGAGCTGGATGTGCTTGCGGGCAGAGGGTTCGCCGGGAAACGGCTCCAGGACAAAATCATAGTCGAACCCCGAGATGTCCTTCCCGCTCCATGCAGACGGTGCCGGCAGGCTCGTATCCCCCGCGGAGGGGTTCCGGTAGAACGGGCAGTCAGCCAGGTCTTTTTTCCCGGCGTGTGCAAAGGCAATGAACTCGCTGCAGGTTTTGCTGCCGCATGCCCCGCAGTCCTTCCCGGGAGGCTCCCATACCATAAAGCGTCAGTCCCCCCGGTACAGGTCATCGGCCCCGTCCAAGGTCTGCACGACCCCGAAGTGGTGCTGCCAGCCGATCTCCTTCTTGCCGACACAAATCGTACAGACCCCCAGCGGGGGAGTACCCCGGAGGACAATCGTATCCTTATCCTCAATTGCCGGAGCAGCACGGATCGCCTCCATCAGGTACCGCAGGCCGGTTCCCTGGATCGCGTTCGTCTCGATAATATCGACAGCGGGCGCAACCTCACGGACCCGCTCCCGGAAGACCTCTTTCTCCGCNTGCGAGATAAGNTCGGTCTTGGTCACGACCGCGATATCGGCAAGCGCAATCATCGGCGCCATCTTGAGCGGGCTGTTTACGCCCCCGACTGCTGACAGCGTCACGATACCCAGNGACTGCGTGGTGTACGGGGTGCACCGGAGACAGAGCCCGGCACTCTCGACAATAAGCATGCCGGCCCCGAGGTCTTCTGCCCAGGTAATCGCATCCCGCAGTACCATGATTCCGGTATGGTCGGGGCACATGTCGCCCGAGTACACCTTCCGGGCAGGGATCGAGAACTCCGCAGACAATTCCTCGTCTTCAAACGCCCGGACTACATCGATCTTGAGGAATGCGATCTTCTGGTTACCATGGAAGTGCCGGATCACCTGCCGGACAACCGCGGTCTTCCCGGCGCTCGGAGGGCCGGCAAAGATGAGGAGCTTCATAAGCACCCTTTCCTGATGAGAAGTTCCCCGGCCCGGAGCCGCTCCCGCATTGCCGAGAGGACCGTGTCCATTGCAGAGATCTCATCAAGGGTCTCGTCCTCCCGCCCGTCCGGTGTAAGAACCTTCTCAACGGCACCGTTCTTCATCACGATCCGCCGGTCGGCAAGAAGAGCAATAATGGGATCGTGCGTAACAAAAAGCACTGCCTTTCCCCTGCTTTTGAGGGACGCCATCACCTTTTCCTTGAAGATCCCGCCGCTCTCGACCTCGTCAAGAAGGACGATCGGTGCACTGGAGATCGTTATTGCATCTGCGATGAGGAGCGACCGGGTCTGGCCCCCCGAGAGTGCGGTCATGCGCATCGGACCTGCAATCTTCTCACCGGTAAATTCATTGGCGAGCCGGATTGTATCATCGATAACGGAGAGCTCGGCAATCTTCCGGGCCTTTGCATGCATCTCCAGGAAATCCTGGACGGTGAGATCGGCAAGGCATTTCGTATTCTGGGTTATGAGCGCTATCGGTTTTTTCGCCGGGTCCCGCACCATCGAATCCGGAGGAGTATTCCCGTTGATCAAAATCGATCTCCCGGTGATGGTATCCCGGCGGGCAAAGACCTCGATATCATTGATGAACGCGGTCTTTCCCGATCCGGTCGATCCCACGATGGAGACCGTGTCGCCGGGCTTCAGCGTGATCTGACCGAATGTTTCAACGGTACCATCCTTTGCCCTGCCGGGAAGGATGGTGATGGTAGCGATCATTGCCGGTTCTGGTACATTGTCCCGGGCCGGCTTCTTTTGCTCACTCCGCATGGTTCTGCATCTCCGCTATCTCCTGAGATTAACCAGATTCTGTTTATATCGTAACAAATTAAAGCAGATATATACCTGTGTGCTCCAATATAATTTTTCAGGAAGACAAAATGCTGTTACTCTCCATTGACGATACGGATAATCTCAATGCCCCCCGGGGAACCGGTAAGCTTGCCCGCGCAATAGCCGATACTCTTGCAAGGGACTACCCGGTATTCGGGGTCACGCGACACCAGCTTTTTGTCCACCCGGATATCCCCTATACTTCACACAACAGCTGCGCCGTCATTCATGTCGAGGCCACCGGTACCGATGCCGCGGACACCATCTTTTCCCGTGCACAGGAAATGATGCTCGACGATTTCATTGAGGACAGCGACCCGGGGATTGCCGTTGCCTTCACCGAACAGGTTGTTCCCGCACTGATAGCATTCGGGCAGGATGCAAAATGCTCCATCGTGACCCAGAAGCAGGCCCGGATGCTCGCAAAAAACCTGGGTATCCGNCTCAAAGGCCTGGGCGGGACTGAGGACGGGGTTATCGGTGCCATGGCCGGGCTCGGGCTCGCGGCCACNGGAAACGATGGCAGGTATCTCCAGAAAGGAGCGATACGGGAGCTTACCGGCCCCTGCAGCGTTGAACAGCTCCTTGCTGCCGGCATCGATATGGTCTCCACCCTTGACGGCCGGACATTCCGCAGGGGTGTGGTGCAGGCTCGGGAAGGCAAACCACCCCGGCCCTGTCCGGTGAACGGNAAGACGGTCCTCTTTGTTGAGGTGCATGGCTGCATCATAAAAGAAGTCCAGCGGGATTAAGATGAACCTGCGCCTGCGTGTCGTGCTGGCACTTCTGCTGTTCGGCTGCTTTATCGCGGGCATGTTTGTCCTCGAACAGGTTTTCCTGCCGCTGGTCACCCCCCATGAAACAACCCCGGGATCGGGAGTGCTCCTTGATCAGGTCTTCACAAAGGCGGATTTCCGGTACGGGCCCCAGACAGGGCGCCCGTATTATGACCCCCTTGCCCTTGACCCGTCCGGGAATGCATCGGCCGCTGACACATGGTACATGATGTATATCGACCTGAACGGGACACCGTCGAGCGGCAACCCGGATGTCCGGAGGACCGGGGCCCTGAAAGTGAACTATACGTTTACAGAACTTGCCGGCAAAGCGGTATTCCATGTCTACGGGTCCCGGGAGGGGACGGGAGTGACCAGGACCAACCGGCAGGNNGGGTNCAACCGCTGCGGCTATGTCGTGTACGGGCTCTCAGAACCAGGACCGTCCATGCCGACGACAACACCCCTCTCCACCACCGGTTCCCACGAATATACCGTAACGATATCGAATGTCCATGGTGAGAATGCCAATGATTTCGCTGCTGCTTCAAGAACACTGCGGTTCGACCGGGCGGGCAGTGGCCTTGATGCCCTTCATATCACGCAGAGCCTTGCAAAACCAAAAGGGCAGGTCACCGAGACCTGGGCCCGGCAGGGTTTCTTTTTTATCACCGCAACCGGGGAAAACCCGAACAATGACCTCCTCCTGCTCGTGGCAGTGAATCGTATGCAGCCGGACGGGTTCTCCCTGGAACTGACCTCTGAATTCACGGAGGTATCGTAACATGGTGGTAAAAAAACATTATTTCTCGTTATACGAGATCGCCCTCATGTCCCTCTGTGGTGCCCTTGTCGTAGCGTTAAAGACGGTTTTTAACATCCCCATCCATCTGCCCGGCAATTCCGGTATCTTCTGGGTAGTCCCGGTCATCCTGGGCGCCGGGATCATCAGAAAGCCGGGGTCGGGCTGCTATATCGGGCTTGTTTCCGGGATCCTGGCGTCCCTGTTCGGACTGGACGCCCTCCATGTCCTGGACATTTTCAAGTATTTTGCCATGGGTGCCATGGTGGACATTATCGGTCTTCTCTTCCTCCAGCGTTTTGACCACCCGGCTGTGGGGTTTATCGCAGGGGCGGCGGGGAACCTGGCAAAGATGGTGGTCAATTACGCGGTCCAGACCCTGCTCGGCATACCGGCAACCTTCATCCTTATCGGGATGGGCATTGCTTCCGTAACGCATTTCATATTCGGGGGACTCGGGGGAATCATCGCCGCACTTATCCTGAACCGGCTGCTGAAGGCAGGTGTGATCACGCATGACGAGACCTGAACCGGCCGTCCTCATCCGGGATCTCTCGTTCCGGTACCCCAGGACCGTTTCGGGAAGGAGCGTGACCGCACTCCGCAATCTCAGCCTCAGGATAGAGCGGGGAGAAATTGTGGTGATCACCGGCCCGAGCGGGTCCGGCAAATCAAGCCTCTGCCGGTGCTTCAATGGGCTCATCCCCCATGCCACAAAAGGGGCGATGGACGGAGATGTATTCATTAACGGCATGAACACCCGGGAATACGAAGTCTGTGATTTTGCCCCCCATGTCGGGCTCGTGTTCCAGGACCCGGACTACCAGCTCATCACCGGTGATGTGACCAGTGAGATCGCGTTCGGCCTCGAAGCGCTGGGTCTCCCCCCGGAAGAGATCGAACGGGAAATACAGAAAATTACAGAAATACTCCCGGTCCGGCACCTGCTCGGCAGGCAGATCCAGGACCTGTCCTGGGGAGAACGGCAGCGGGTTGCCATTGCATCCGTTCTTGCAATGCACCCTTCCGTCCTTGTCATGGATGAACCCTTCTCGGGGATTGACACGTCCACAGGACAGGTGCTGTGTGAAGCGATTAAAAAGATCAGGAAGGATTCGAACACCACGNTNATCATCTTTGAACACCGTCTCTCCCTTCTCAGGGNATTAGCCGATCGCCTCGTGGTCCTGGATGACGGGAAGATCTCGTCAGACAGCCCGTTTCCGTCAGGAGACCTTTCATGGCAGGGAACCGGGTTGTTCAGGGCCGAAAAAGAAGATTATTCCCGGGATACATCGCCAGGGGACATCTCATGCAGGGGTTGTGACACTCCTGTTCCCCCTGCACCTGCAGGAATATCGTTCCGGCAGGTCCGGTTCCGATACCCGGGAGCTGCCGGCATGGCGCTGGAGGATATAACCCTGGATTTTTTCCCGGGTGAAATTACCGTCGTCACCGGGAAGAACGGGTCGGGCAAGACCACGCTCCTCAAACTCTGCAACGGCCTCCTCCATCCCGATTCCGGTGAAGTGCTGGTGCAGGGATTACCGGTCGGGGACAGGACGGTTGCCTCCCTCTCACGAACGGTCGGGCTGTTGTGCCAGCATGCAGATTTCCAGCTCTTTGAGAGCACGATAACCGACGAGCTGGCATTTGCCCCGAAAAACATTGGCATGAGCGGGCCGGAGATCGCCCGGAAAAGAAAGCGCGTTGTGCAGGAATGTGTCCTCGATCACATCGACNCGGAAACCCCGCCCCTCGGACTATCCGGGGGAGAGAAGCAGCGGGTCGCAATCGCAGGGCTCTTCATGATGGATACCCGGATTGTTGTCCTTGACGAACCAACCTTTGGCCTTGATGACAACCTGAAACAAGCACTGGCCACAGCTCTTGGGAAGATGAGCNTTGAGAAAAAAACGGTCATCGTTGCAACCCACGACGAGGAATTTGCAGCCCTTTGTGCAGACCGGTATATCACGATCGCATCAGGCCGCATCGTGCATGAATGCCGGGTGGACCGGGATATTCATGCCACCAATCCTTCCGCCCGGGAATCCGGAAGGGTCGCACGGGGCGGTGGCGGAGGGGTGACGTAAGTAATGCTCGCGGGACTGCACCGGAAAACCGGCCGGGGANGGAAAGCAGAATCNCGGGCANTCCTCCGGTTCGAGCCCGGGGAGTCCATCCTCCATCATCTTGACCCCCGGACAAAGCTCCTTGCACTCCTGGTCGTGAGCATGGCAGCCCTTTTTTTTACCTCGCTTTTTGCCATGACCACACTCTTTGCCTTCATCCTTGCCCTTGCGTTCATTTCGGGGCTTGTAAAAAAACTCTCCCGGGCGTTCCTGCTGATATCTCCGTTCCTTGCCATCATCATTATTCTCGACAGTCTCTTCCCGAAAGTCTCCTCCGGACCGGTATATTTCTCGGCCGATATCTGGTTCCTGCATGCCGGAGTCACCCTTGCCGGCATACTCTTTGCAATCACCATGGGCCTGCGGTTCCTCTCCATCGCCGGGTTCTCCTTCCTGTTCATCATGACAACATCCCACGACGATTTCATTAAAAGCCTGAAAGGAATGCGGGTGCCTGCTACGTTCTCATTCTCCCTCGGCTATGCCCTCCGGTCAACTACAACCCTCTCCGAGGATGTCCGCAATATCATGGACGCCCAGCGTTCCCGGGGACTGGATTTCGGAGAGGGCGGCCTGGTAAAAAACAGGACAAATCTCATGGCAGTTTTTACTCCGGTAACGGTATCACTGCTCAAGCGGTCGAAACATATCACGGACGCGATGCAGAGCAGGGGGTTCAGCCGTTCGGCACAGAAAACATGCTATAATCCCTGCCGGTTCAGCAGGCTGGACGGGATCATGATTTGTGTGCTCGGCGGCCTGGTTTTATCCCTTTTTTTCATTGACCGGATAATTGCCTGAAAGGCCGGCCGGGGAAACCGGTGGGGAAAAAGAGTATTTTTGGTTATTCGGCCCGGATAATCGTCCCGACATTCTTCCCGTTGATCGCCTTTTCGATATTGCCCCGCTTGTGACAGTTGATGATCCGGACTTCATGGATGTTGACTGCGTTGCTGAGGAGGTCGACAACCATCCGCTCGAGAACCAGGTCTTCGAGGTCGAGCCGGATCAGTTCTTTTGCCGTGATATCCCGTATCAGCTCTGCATCGGGATTTTTCCGGGGGTCTTCCATGTACAGCCCGTCCACGTTCTTGCCGATGATACAGTTCTTTGCACCGAGCACTTCTGCAATCAGGAACGCACCGGTATCAGTACGGTGCGGGGGGATCTGGTCCAACCGTGCCGGGTGCTCATAGAGACCGTACGGGGGTGTACCGTGCATGACTGGCACCATGCCAAGCTTGAGAAGCATCGGGAGTTCGAGAAGATCCCCGGTATGGATCCGGGTGCCACCATATTTCGAAAGCAGGATGGAGACCATGATGGCATTCTGCTCGCTGATCTTGGCAGAGAGTTCCGCAAGGACACCGGTCGGCATACCGAGGTCTATACCGATATCCATGATGTGGCGCACCCGCCCGCCACCACCGGTGACGACCAGCAGCTGGTGCTTCTTTGAAAGTATCCCGATTTCCTCGCAGAGGGGGTGCATCACTTCGCGCCCGTAATCGATCGCGCCGTGCCCTCCGATCTTGATAACGTTCATTTCCGGAGCGATCCGGATCTGCGATCGTGCAGCACCCTTCCGGTGCATCCCTTTTCGTACGAGTGTCTCACCCTGCAGCCCGCTGTGGAGTTCAAACCGTTTTTTCATTACAATCAGCCAACGAAACTATCACCATCAGAAGTTATAAGTTCACGTAAACCAATTGGTATATCAGAGCCACAAAAACCCGGTACTGGGGTATGAAACTGCGGTTTCAGGTGTGGTATGGAGGAAAATACCATGAAGATTTACGTGCGTGAGCGCCAGAAAGTCGGCGAAGGTGTAGAATCCCCCAAGTATCGCGTTGTCGCTATCACCGGGGGAGAGATCCAGATTGAGGCAACCCATTTCCGGAAATTCGAGATCGAACAGATCGCAAAGGATGCCAAGGCTGAAGTCGTGTTCATGAAGCCGGTTGCCGACGAACACAAGAAGAAAAAATAATCTTTTTCTCGTTAATAATTCCCGGCCCGGCTGACCATACCGGTTTTCCTGTCCCGGGCGATTACTATGACTCTTTAAGGGTGCATGAATAATTATTCCATGAAGACCTGCTATGGCTGTCCTGTCCGTTGATGTCCTCTTTGATGCCGCCGTCCGCATCCAGCTCCTGGAGCGTTCGATCACCATTGCATTTGCCGATAATACCATACGGATGAAGTTCCCGACAACGCGGCGGCTCGCAGAATTCCTCGATGTCCCGCATTACTATGTGCTGCCATATTTTGCCATGATGGAACAGGAGGAACTGGTGACAAGGGCGGAACGTGTCGGGATCCTGACAACGGCAAAGGGAAGCCGGAAGATGATCGATCTCATGAAGGACACCTATGCCAAGGAAACGATCGAGATCCTGGGTGCAGCCGTTTTTAAGGATTTGCAGAAAAAATGCTGAATGAGATGTATCTGTTTTTTCTTATGAGATTAACTATAGCGAGGAATTAATACCATTCATTTAAAACCATCTGGTTACCAACTGATAATCACCTTTTTTTAACAAACACCGGAAAGAAACATTGAAACGTGTTCTTACCTACATTTATGCCGGTGTAATTATGAAAAGAGATGTGCATGTTGGATTGATTTCCACGATATTTGTGATGCTGTTCCTTGCAGCCTGCTTTGCAGGATGTACGAGCCAGGCTCCGGCCGCTACCCCGACCGCAGCTGCGACAGCCGCACCAACTGCTGCCGTCACCCAGGCAGCGGAACCACAGACCCTCGTGATCGCAACGACCACGAGCCTGTATGATACGGGCCTCCTTGACTACCTCCAGCCAAAATTCGAGGCAAAGTACCCGGTCAAGCTGAAAATCACCTCGCAGGGAACCGGAAAGGCAATCGAGCTTGCCAAGAACGGCGATGCTGATGTACTGCTCGTCCACTCGCCCAGCCAGGAACTGGCATTCATGAAAACCGGAAATGGCCTGAACCGGCGCTCGTTCGCATCCAACTCGTTCATGATTGTCGGCCCGGCAGCGGATCCCGCCGGTGTTAAGAACATGACACCGGAGAATGCGCTTACAACCATCTACCTGAAAGGCATGAACAAAACGGCCGGCATCGGTTTTGTATCCCGTGGTGACGGTTCCGGGACCCACACCGCCGAGCAGAAGATCTGGTCCAATGCCAAGTACAATTACACGAACCAGATCCAGAAATCCGGCACCTGGTACGTAGAAGCGGGCAAGGGCATGGGAGAGACACTCCAGATGGCAAGCGAGAAGGGTGCATACGCCCTCACTGACGAGGGTACGTATCTTGCCTATAAGGGCAACCTCACTCTCGTACCNGTTGTCAGCAAGGGTGCAAGCCTGCTCAACATCTACAGCGTGATGGCAGTGTATAACGACAAACAGCCGGCCGATAAGATCCAGATGGCGAACAACTTCATCAATTTCCTCATCGACCCGGCGACCCAGACGGATATCGGCAACTATGGTGTTGACAAGTACGGCAAATCCCTCTTCATCCCGATGAGCGTGACCGTACCGGATGCCCCTGCAGGCAATGTCGGTGATCACACGACTCCGGCAACCGACCTTAAACCGGCCCCGTTGGCAACAACCGCTGCCCCGGCTGCAAATGCAACCGCAGCTGCTCCAGCAGCTAACGCAACTACAGCCAAATAAATCTATTTTTTACCTTTTCCAACTTGTTCGCAAGAGCCTGAAGGAGGAGAATACTCAGGGTTTTCAGACCCGAAGCAGGAGAAGACTATCAGGTCTTCGATCGAATTCATCAGAATTTTTTCGACTTACGACGGGTTCATCAGAATCCGGATAAAAAAATTCATCAGGGAACCCAATGTTCACGCGGGAAGAGTTGATAGAATAGAAAGAAGTTCACTTAAAATTGATTATATTACTTACAGATACAATACAGTTATTTACCACATAATCCAAAAAGAACCCGTAATCACGGGAGCATAAATTAATGGATAGTAACGATTGCATTATGGCAGGATTGGAGTTGACTCAACATTGCCGGTATCAGGAAGCGATACATGCCTGCAGAAAGGGATTGTTGCTCGATCCTTCCAATAACATTGCCTGGCTCATTATTGGCGATGCTTTCTATCAACTCAACCGGTATCAGGAAGCAGTGGATGCTTATGATAATGTATTGTCATTTACCCCGAAAAATGCAAATGTGTGGGTCAATATCGCAAATGCCCTCCATAATCTTGGTCAAATAGATGAAGCATTAGATGCCTGTAATCATGCGTTATCAATAGATTCCACACTATCACGAGCATGGCTCTGTAAAGGAATGATTCTTCGTGATCTCAATCAATATGAAGGAGCAATTGGATGTTACGACCGGGCTCTCGAGATAGATCCAATGATACGAGGGATTAAAAAAACATCCTGCATCTCGTCCGTGTCCATTAAAAAAATTCCTCTCGCAAATATCTAATCATCCCTCCTGGATTTTCATAAATTTTATAGTTGATCATGTATTTCCATAAGAATTTCTGAACCTTACTACGCGTTAATGATAAAACCTGATACCAGTCTGCCTATTTTACCTCATTATTGAATTCTATCCATACCTTCTTGCTTGATGGGGTCTTTGCGTAAGTCCAACACACTTAAGAGACTACCGGTTTCTTTCTCTTCCTGATCCAGGCATCACCGTACGCGAGGACCATCCCGGCAATGAAAGCGACCGTCATCGAACTGACCAGTGCCAGGATCCCGATGATTACAGTGATAACGAGGGAATCGGTCCTGATACTGTGACGCCCCATCTCGATACCCACAAAGACCAGCAGGGCACCGAGCACGCCAACCGCTATGATGGAGAGGACCTGCGGCGACGTGAAGAAGAGGGCAAGGATAATAAATATCAGGCCTGCGTACACGTTTGCCCCGCCGGTCCGTGCCCCGTAGCGGTACTGCCCGGCAAGCCCCCCCGCACCATGGCACATCGGGAATCCCCCGAACGGCACCGATATGAGGTTCATCAGTCCGATAGTTGTCGAAAATTTCTTTGGAGGTACGTCCTGTTTAAAGAGGTCTTTTGTCAGGAGCGACGTGGCAAGGATCGCATTTGTTATGGTCAGCACTACCTGCGGGAGGACAAGCGTTGCGAAGGCTGATGAGAAATCCGAAGGCAGGGGGATAACCAGATTCGGCGCCGGGATCAGGCTGACCGGGGGGACGCCATAGACAGCGATACCGGCAATGAGCCCCACCGCGATGACCACGATTGCAGACAGATCGGGGATCGACCGGAACCGGGCAAGGAAGTAAAAGCAGGCTATGATGGCGATGCCCAGCAGGAAGAACGTGGGGTCCCTGACGACAAAATTGTATGATGAGCGGAAGAGCAGGAGCGCAAGCCCGAGCTGGATCCCCCGTACAACACTCTGCGGCACCCATTGCTCGATAATCCCAAAGAACCGGCCGTAACCGAGCACCAGGAAGATAATCCCGAGAATGAGACCGGCAGCGGCGATCTCGCTGCTCCCGATCGATCCCGCAAGGACGATGACAGCCACCGCCTTCATCGGTTCCAGCGGGATGGGAAGGCGGTAATACAGGCCGGTAATGATGAACCAGATCCCGAAGAAGAGGAGGACATACCGTGCGTTGACATCGGAGACAAGGGCTACCGCAAGGACGAGCGGGAGGATTGTGCCAAAATCGCCGAGCGATCCGGAAAGCTCAGAAAGGTTGAAGCGCATCGGGGGGAGGTTGGTTACAGACATGGGGATCAGCGGGGGGTATGTCTCAAGCCGGTGACAGGTTGTTCCCGGTCATGATAAAGGGCCGGATCAGAGCATTAACAATAACTAAAAGAAAGTAAAGGTGATCATAGGAATTAACCTTTCCAGCAGGGAGCCGGACCGAACCGGCATATGAGTGCAGGAGTGAACAGGGTTGGACGATATTGCACAGGGCGTGATACAGGCGATTAACCTTATCGTCACGCTCAACCCCGACGTCATGCAGATTGCCGCACTCTCCCTGTACATCTCCCTTTCGGCGACCCTGATCGCTGCCCTCGTTTCTATACCGGCCGGGGGGTTTATCCATTTCCACGAGTTTTACGGCAAACGGGGGCTCATCGTCGTCATCCAGACCCTTTATTCCGTTCCGACCGTTGTTGTCGGTCTCGTGCTCTATCTCATGATCTCCCGGAGCGGCCCGCTTGGATTTCTTGGCCTCCTGTTTACCCCGGAAGGGATGATCCTCGGGCAGACCATCCTTATCATACCCATCATGCTGGGGCTGGTCATATCCGCACTCAGCGGGGTTGATAAAAGCATCAGCGATACCCTGATTGCTCTCGGGGCCACCGGTTTCCAGAAGACCCTTGAGATCGTGAAAGAAGCCCGGTATGCGATCCTGAGTGCCGTGGTTCTCGGGTTCGGGCGGGCAATCGCTGAAGTGGGAGTCGCAATGATGATCGGGGGAAACATCCGCAGCCAGACCCGGGTCCTGACTACGGCAATAACGCTCGAAACGGGAATGGGGGAATTTGGTCTTTCCATCGCACTCGGGATCATCCTCCTTACAGTAGCCCTGATTGTTGTCGTGACCCTGAACCTTATCACCTCAGGCCTGTCCTCAGAGTCCCAGCAGATCCTCGGAGGCCCCCGCGGATGATCCGGATCGAGAGACTCACCAAAAAATTCGGCAGTACCGAAACGATAAAAGAGACCAATCTTGAGATCCATGCCGGCAAGATTTTCACGTTTATCGGGCCAAGCGGCAGCGGTAAGACAACATTGTTGCGGCTCATCGATCTCCTTGACCGGCCAACCACGGGCAGGATTTTTTTTGACGGTGAGGACACTGACGGGACAGAGCAGATGCGACTTGCTGTCCGCAGGAGGATGGGCATGGTCTTCCAGAAGCCCGCGGTGCTGAATACCACGGTAGCAAAGAATGTCGCCTTCGGGCTGAAGTTCCGCGGGGTACCGGAGGCAGACGCACGGCAAAAGGTGCAGGCCGCACTGGATCTGGTAGGCCTTCCGGAGGTGACTGACCGGAGGGCGGTCACCCTTTCCGGGGGAGAGATGCAGCGTGTTGCCCTCGCCCGTGCCATCGTGACCGAACCCGATGTTCTCCTGCTGGACGAGCCAACGGCAAACCTCGACCCGGTTTCAGCGGACCTGATCGAGGAGCTGATCATAAGGATCAACAAGAAGTCCGGTACAACAGTCATCATGGCCACCCATGACATGATCCAGGGACAGCGGCTTGCTGACCGTATCGGCGTGATCATGAACGGGAGTCTCGTACAAACCGGGACCAGCACCGAGATCTTCTACCAGCCGGGTGGCAGGGATATCGCCCGGTTCGTAGGAATCGATGCCATCACCGGGGGCATAGTAATGGAAAATACCGGAGGCCACGCCGTTATAAGGGTAGGGGACTGTTGCTTTGAAGCACTGACCGATATACGGAAAGGACAGCGGGCAGCGTTGTATATCCGGCCCGAGGAAGTGACCCTGACACCTGCAGATTCTTCGCAGGAAATAACCAGCATGCGTAACCGGCTCAATGGCCGTATCACCCGGATACTCCCTTACGGGCCATATGTCAGGGTCACTGTTGACTGCGGGTTTCTGCTGACTGCGCTGATCACCCGCAGGTCCTGCTCGGAACTCGGTCTTGCGATCAGGACGGATGTGGTAGCCGGTATCAAGGCAACGGCCATCCATGTGCTGGCAGAGGAGGGATAACTACATTCTCATGAAAATAATGGAATCATTGCAACGGCCACAACGAGTACTGGCTGAGGGGG
>JGI20214J51650_10001740_pt1 | contig 13863 bp, 17 predicted proteins | sample WetSurMetagenome_FD_51650 | JGI IMG/M metagenome (IMG submission 51650) | reverse complement strand
TTTCCCGCCTGCTCGCTCTCCGTTACCCACTTTGCGTTCTCAGTGGAGATGAGCGACTCGATCCTCTCCGCCAGCAGCGCCTCCGGATTCTGAGAATTGAGGTACGGACCCGCCTGGGCATACCAGAGGTATTTCTCGTGCTTGAGCGCTTCTGCCGTGGACCTGTAGGTGATCCAGTTGTTCTGGAACTGGTAGATATTCTGCACCCCTTCAAGCGCCACCACGATCACGCCCAGAAGGCCGGTAACCACAGCCGGTGCGCCTATCCCGGCGGCAAAAGGAACCAGCGCCGCGGCTATTATCTCCGCCACCTTGAGCTTCTTAAAACAGTCCTGATTCCAGGCGCTTTTCTGGCTGTACCATTTGATCTGGCCTTCCATCCTCTCCAAAGTCACATTCGTTGCCATTGCCCCTCACCTCATAATCCTGATTATGATCAAACAATAATGAACGCCGTGTTAATAAAATACTCCGAAGAAATTTATAATTATCTAATGCCGGGGGCAATCAGCAACCTTCGCCGACTGCGACCGCCCGGCCGGCAATCGCTCTTTCCCAAAGTACGGCTCCCGGCGGGAGTTTGCCTCTTGCAGCAGCTCTATGATCTTTTCGCAGTCACAGGTGCCGATCTCCACAAGGTTGTCGCTTCTCAGCAGGCAGGGCTTGATCCTGCCGTCCGAAGTTACACGCAATCGGGTGCAGTTGGCGCAAAACTCGGTATTGTCCATTGGCCGGACCACCTCCACCTCAGCTCCATCCAGAAAGTACTTCTTGCGGCGGTGCATCTCCCTCGTTCTTACGCGGTCCGCCCGGCTGGCTAGATCACGCTCAATGGCATCGATATCTCCCGAGATGCCGCTGTGATGCAGATCCATCAGTTGTATGAGCTGCAGTATCAGGCCCCGGTCCCGGGAAAAGTCAATCAGATCGCCGATCTCCGCCTCATTCTCCTTGAGGACCACAACATTCAGCTTGATCGGCTCAAGCCCCGCAGCCTGGGCGGCATCAATTCCCGCCAGGACCTTCTCCAGATCGCCCTCCCGGCAGCCGGTTATCTCCCGGTAGAGACCAGGCCGCAGCGAGTCCAGGCTCACATTGACCCGGTCGAGGCCCGCCTGGGCCAGTGGCTCCGCGAGCGTTGCCAGAAAAATGCCGTTCGTGGTCAGAGAGAGGTCCAGATCCTGTGGCATGCGGGCGATCAGCTTCGCAAGACCTGGGCGCAGAAGGGGCTCTCCGCCGGTGAACTTCAGAGAGCGAACGCCTAAATGGGCCGCCGCACGGGCTACGCTCACCACCATCTCATCCGAAATCTCGCCTATGGGGTTCGCCTCGCCCTCATGGTGACAGTAAATGCAGTTGAGGTTGCAGCGAGGAGTGAGAGCTATCCGCAGGCCTGTGACCTTGCGGCCAAAGGAGTCTACCATCATGGCGGGCATCGCAAGACTGCTTGGTATCGCTGCTAGTATTAATCAGTACTCTATCTCGCCCAGGCTGCGCTTGAGGTAGGATAGCAGGGTCATGCCAACAATCATGCAGATGGCCAAGCCCGAGAGCAGCTCCTCCCATGATTGGCTACGCTCCGTGAGGCCGTAGATAATCCCGCCGGAGAGCAGAGTGAGCATCAGAGTCACGATGAGCGACACCAGCATGGACCACATGATCGAGCCCACCTCGTAGCGCTCGAAAAAGGAAGCGGAAAGGACAAAGGAGATCGCAGCCATGGTGAGAATTATGGATAGCGGCAGGGACGATCCATAGCGAAAGAGCTGGATGAGCCCTAGAGCCAGAGCAATCATCACCAGCGCCAGCAGGCCGGAAGCGAGAAACGCCTTTAAAATGTAATTGTCAAACCTTAGCTCCATACCAGTCCACCAATAACTTTATCGTGCTATTTTGAATATAAAGATTGTGTATAGTTACCAGCTTCCGGTCAGCCGTCCCTCCAGAGCCATCCTGCCCAGGAAGGCTTCCACATCAGGCGCCAGCGGCGCGGGCCGGGCAGCAGCCAGGGGCGTTCCCGGCAGAGGTGTGAAGCGATGCGCCCGCACCTTGCCGCCACGAGAAGCAATCCACCGGACCAGGTCCAGGCTCAGCCTCTGGTCAGCTTCCGTCTCAGACGGCAGGCCGAAGATCAGGTCCACCTGGGGGACAAGTCCATATTCCAGAGCCAGTTCGCAGGCCTCCTGGACCTCTATGCATCCGTGCCCCCGGCCAATGCTGCGCAGGACCGCCGGGCTGCCGGACTGGCCTCCCAGGCTCAGGCTCCTGTTGGCGCAGTACTTGACGATGATCTCCAGGGCGGCAGGCGAGACGAAATCCGGCCTGACCTCGGAGGGAAATGTCCCGAAGTAGATGGGCTTTTTCAGCTCGGCCAGCGCCACTAGCAGGGCCTGCACCTTCTCCAGGCGGGGCGTGCGCCCGTCCGATCCGTACGCTAACGAATTGGGCGATGTAAAGCGGATATCCCTGTGGCGGCGAGCATACCGGGCGATGGTCGGAATAGATCGGTGGCGCATGCAGGTTCCGAAGAGGCGCGGAGTCTGGCAGTAGGTGCAGCCCCAGGGGCAACCGCGGGAGATCTCCAGGGGAGCCAGGATCTTGCTGAATGGCGGATAGGCATCCAGGTCCACGGGAGGCCTCTTTTCAGTGATCATCACATGTCCCTGGCAATTGTGATCGTGGTTGTGGTCGTGATTATGACTATGATTATGACCATGATTGCGATTATGATTGTCTTTCTGTTGGTAAGCGATGCCCTTGACCGTTGCCGGATCGCGGCCTTCTCTCACAACCTGCAACAATTCCGGCAGTGTCTCCTCCCCCTCGCCGATCACCACGAAGTCGAAGTGCTCCAGGACCTCCTCAGGCAGGGCGGAGGGATGAGGCCCACCGGCGATGAAGATGGCATCCACCGCAGCGCTGCCGACCTCGCGGTAGACCTCCTCAGCCTGGGCGCTGGCAAAGCTGTAGAGCATTATACCGTCCTTCGGCTCGCGAGCGATGCCCGCCTCCACCAGCGGCATCAGAGCGGCAATGCTGTAGGAGTTCTTGCTATTGTATCGGAACCATATCTTGGACTCTTTCAAGCGGGCATCATCCTGCAAATGAAAAGCATCTTTTCCGGGTCAGATCTTCGTAGCAGCGTAGAGATCCGGTCTTCAGCCGGGAGAGGTGGGGCGTTTGCCCGCCTCCGTGAATTGAATCTCATTGTCCTTCTGGGCTCAATTTTCTGGCCCAAATGCTGAAAAAGGATATAAAACTAATTACGGCAAGGATCTCATCGTGCTTGCCGTAGGCGCAGAGCTGCCGGCAGGCCTGAGCGGGCGCAGCTTTCGCGTGTGGGTCCTGAACTCTGCCCTTTTTAATAACCAGATTGGCTTCGACAGGAACTCCAATCCCCATCTTCTCGAATATTGTTCTCTGTTTTTTTGAGACCTCAGTCCGCGTCCATTTTCCACCTGCTTTGACAGTTCGAAGCTTTGACAGCTCCGCGAGGATGCCTTCGAGGGATTATATGTTGCCGGGAAAATTTCTGATTTTTTCCTGTTGTGCCAAGTTCAGTTGGGAAAGGTTTAATTTATTCCACTCATAATGATCTCGTTTGATGAAATTCATATTCTATTTACCCCTCATTATCCTGGTGTTAGTTCTATCGGGATGCATGGCACCTACGGAAGAAAAGGCGAACAAAGTTCTCTTGAAGACCAGCATGGGCGATATCACCATCCAGCTTTACGACGACATGCCGGTTACCACAGGAAATTTTAAGAGCCTGGTGGAAAAGGGCTTTTACAACGGCGTGATCTTCCACCGGGTCATAAACGGTTTCATGATTCAGGGAGGAGATCCCACCGGCACTGGCATGGGCGGGCCGGGATACACCATCAAGGATGAGTTTACCGATCACAATCGCAACGAGCGGGGCACCATCAGCATGGCCAACGCCGGGCCGAATACGGGCGGCAGCCAGTTCTTCATCAACCTGGTGGACAACAGCTTCCTGGACGGCAAGCATCCGGCCTTCGGAAAGGTGATCGAGGGCATGGATGTGGTGGACGCCATCGGCAAGGTTCAGACCGATGCCAGCGACCGGCCGCTTAAAGATGTAAAGATAATTGAGGCCAGGATGGTCTCCTAAGCAAATGGGACTGATAAATATGGCAGAAGGCACATCAATCGCAGAAGGAGTTAAGGTACTGCTCAAGACCAATATGGGCGACATCACACTTCAGCTTTGCGCAGAGACGCCCATCACATCCGGGAACTTTCAGAAGCTGGTGGAAAAAGGATTCTATGACGGAGTGATCTTCCACCGGGTCATAGACGGCTTCATGATTCAGGGCGGAGACCCCACCGGCACGGGCCGCGGAGGGCCGGGATATGCGATCAAGGATGAGATCAGCCGCAAGAACAGAAACGACCGGGGGACCATCAGCATGGCCAACGCCGGGCCGAATACAGGGGGCAGCCAGTTCTTCATCAACCTGGTGGACAACAACTTCCTGGACAGCAAGCATCCCGCGTTCGGAAAGGTGATCGAGGGCATGGATGTGGTGGACGCCATCGGCAAGGTGAGGACGGGAACCAGCGACCGGCCGGCAAAAGAGGTGAAGATCGAGAGCGCAAAGGTGTTGAGCTAGCAATTTTGTTTGAATTTTTCGTTTTGTGAAGTCCTGAATTTCGGGACTCCACTCATACATCCTTTTTGCTTATGCCTTATTACTTATCACTTATCATCAAGGAAATGATCAGAGCACCGAGAGATGCCACAATTCCAAGACCAATGGCGTGGTGAAAGCCCAGGGCGATTGTCTGGGCAGATGTCTGATGAATAGAGGCCGGGCCCTGAGTCACAGCGCTGAAAATCGTCTCGAAGAGTGCAATTCCTGCTATGACTCCCATGTCCCTGGAGGTCATCATTATGCTTGAAGCCAGCCCTCTCTTTTTAGGACACTGGCTTACAACGGTGCTGAGTGTTGGCGGGGCATACATGCCGTAACCTATTCCCATGAGTGCAAGGGCAAATGCGAGGACAATCTTCTGCAGTCCACCTGCATCCAGCAGGAAGAACAGCAGGAAGGCCAGGACTGTGCTGGCGGAGGCGGTCAGGCAGGCAAGTCTTGGGCCCCTACGGTCATATATGGCCCCGCCGATGGGGGCTGATACGGCAGCTGCCAATGATGTGATGGTCAGGAATAGGCTTGCGACGGCGGTGGAAAATCCCAGTCCCAGTTCCATATAAAAAGGCAGAGCGAATAGTGCCCCTGCAAAGGCCAGCAGCATTAAGAGAGCTCCCAGATTGGGCAGGACGAAGTTGAGATTGTTGAAAAGATTCAGGTCAACCAGCGGTTCGGAATACCGTTTCTCTCTTATGATGAATCCTACGGCACAAAGAACGCCTAATGAGAAAGATCCCAAAATTGTAGATGATCCCCAACCAAGCTCCTTACCCTGGTTCAAGCCATAGATGATCATGGCAAGGGAAGAGAAGATAAGGGCAGCTCCCAGGAGATCAAAGCTGCCCCTGGCGGTTGGATGATCCCCTGGCAATGCCTTATAGCCTATGAGTGTTGCCGCAATTCCCAGAGGAACATTCACCAAAAATATCCAGCGCCATCCAATATAGGCTGTGAGAAAACCGCCAATTACCGGTCCAATCGCAATGCCGATGGCCGCTGAGGCCATTACATATCCCAGCGCCTTGCCCCTTATTGCCTGGGGAAGAAATGCTGAGATTATGGCCGGGCCCAATGCAACCATTATCCCTCCGCCGATCCCTTGAAATATTCGAAATAGGACTATTTCGGTGATTCCTGGTGCCAGGGCACAGAGAAATGAGCTGACTGCAAAGATCGAAATCCCACTTAGAAAGAGCTTTCGAAATCCCAGGAGGTCTCCCAGCCGTCCGAAGGCCAGAAGAAGGCTGGTTACCGCAAGAAAATAGGAGAGGGATATCCAAGATATTTCTCCTGTACCCACATCGAAGTACCGGGAGATTGTGGGCAGGGAGATGTTGACTATCGTTGTGTCCAGATTGGCCATGAAGATTGACGCACAAACAACCAATAAGATGAGACGGAAGGAATCCTTCTTGGGACGGTCTTCAATGGTCATGGTACTTCTCTCCTACACGGGATTTGATCAATAGCTGCTATTTTCTTGCCGATAACTCATAGCAAGACTGCCTTCAGTCCCGGAACGCGCTGGAAATGGCTGTCACCGGAGAGAATTTCTGCCTCATTGGCCAGAGCGATAGATGCAATGAGTTCATCGAAGTCGCCTATTGCCTCGCCGCGCCGTCTCAGTTCGGCAGACAGCTCTCCGAATATATTGCAGGCGTCTTCATCTATGGTGAGGATGACGAAAGCCAGGAGCAGCTTCTTCACTTTTTCCAATGCCGCCTCCGACTTGCTGGGGCTGTAAACGCCTTTGTACAACTCCAGCACATTGATCTGCGTGGTGCATAGCGTCTCGCCTTTCACCTCCAGCTCCCGGATCTTTCTTAGAGCTGCCTCTTTTCTGTGAAGTGCATCGATAAGAACAGATGTATCTATTACTATCATTGCACATCAGCACTGCGCAGCTTGGCCTGACGCATCTTCTTTGAAGCGGCCTCAATTCTATCTGCCAGCTCGTCATCTCTGCCGATTTCGTCCAGGATCTCGGAGAGCTTTCTTTTGGCGGGAAAATTATGGATAATGACTTCAGAGAAGCTCTGATTCTCGCCCTTGCGGCTTTTCAGGCGCTCATATGCTTCTTCGGTTATGGTGATGGTCTTGGTGGACATAAGTAAATGTACGTGTATTTACTTGTATATCAGATTTTTCCGTGGCTCTTTTACCAATGCCCAATCTGTGGTGGCGATTTGGTTTAAGAAGAAATCGAATATCCTGCGTCGATGTGCCATTATAACAGTTCCGATAACTCCTCTCGAGTTATGCCTGCTTGTTTCATGATTTCAATAAGCAGGCCCTTGCCTACCTCTCTTTTATGGAATGGAATTGTAACAGTGACATCAAGATCCGGATTGCAATAGGCATGATGGCTTCCCTTAATTCGGTCCAAGACGAAGCCATTCTTTTCGAGTACTCTGGCAAGTTTCTCGGGCGACAGGATCGGCAATTTAGGCATTCGCTTCAACCGTGACAGTTGCCTCGATTTGATCTTCTTCTATTGGAATCTCTTTGCCTCTGGCGATGAGGCTTTCTATATACACATCGATGGCCTCTTTTGCCATCTCCAAGGCCTCCTCGACGGTATCTCCAAAGGTCAAGCATCCGGGAAGGGATGGGACGATCACTGTGTATGTTCCGTCCGTCTCCGGCCTGATCCAAATTTTATAACGAAGCGTTCTCATCTGAGTAATACAGTTCCTCGGATGTATTTAATCCTGCGCTGCCTCCCTCATGCTCATGCATCTTGGACCTGCGCATTTCCTGAGATGCGTGTCATGGCCTGGTGGGCGGACAGGTGGCTCTGGTAGTGGGATGGGCAGCATCCATTGCCGACGACCTGGCAATGAACTTTGCCCGCACATTCTACAGGACGCTCAAAGCATGAATTGCAGAAGTCTTAATAAGTTATGAATCAACTGTTGATTGAGGATCATAGATGAAGCTGAAGGTTCTGATCCGCGAAGGAGAGGATGGATGGCTTGTTGCGCAATGTCCGTCCATTCCCGGCTGCATCTCTCAGGGAAGGAATATGCAAGATGCTCTTGAAAATATCAAAGAGGCTATCGAAGGCTGCCGGGAAGTAATGGAAGAAAGGATCAAGGCAATTGGCTGAAAGCGATCAAAACTGATTTTCTTTGAGTGGGAATCATAAAATTACATCACGCATCTTCGATCTGCGCATCTCCTGAGAGGCGGCCTCGATTCTGTCTGCCAGCTCGTCATCTCTGCCGATCTCGTCCAGGATCTCGGAGAGCTCTCTTTTGGCAGGGATATTGTAGAGAATGACCTCCGAGACGCTCTGATTCTCACCCTTGCGACTCTTCAGGCGCTCGTATGCTTCTTCGGTTATGGTGATAGTCTTGGTGGGCATCTGCAATGTATGTGTATCTGCTTGAATATCTGATTTCCGTGCCAGGCCTTGCTGGCGGCAAAGAGATCGTGCTCGGAGGGGGTCGCGATTCGCGCAGATCAAAGGCACACAGGAGCGGCTGAGAGCGGTATGTTTCGGCAGATGGAATATATTGCCGAAGTCTCAATCTGTCCCTTCATCATCTCAATCTCGCGAATTATGTTGGCCATTTGGCCTTCTTTTTTTAAAGAGCATGCTGAGGAGGATTTAGCAGCCATTTATTCGTGTAGATGGTATATGTGGAAACAAAGCTTTTTCTTCTCTTAATTCTAGCAAACTGACCAAGGTGAATAGAGTGCTGAATAAAATAGTATTGACTCTGGGCCTTCTGCTAATTTCGGTCAGCATGAATGCCATGTCGTTTCCAGTAAATGAGACTGTTGGTGACTATAGGATTAGCTTTGAGAGCAGTGATAACACGATTATGGTCGTTAAGGGTTGGGATCTTCAGAAAATTGACGATTTTGAAATAGATAATCTACCCTATGAAGCCAACATTACCGAAGCTTTAGGCGTTGGCAGCATTGGTATTTTGGATACATCAGGTTCGCAATCTGAATTGTCGGGAGTCGGTATTTTGCATTTTGATAGATCGATCAATACCACTCAGTTTGAAGAAAATTTCATTAAAAATACCAGTTCTGATTCTTTTATGCGGGTCCGTGATTTGACAATAGACGGCCACAAGGGAATTTATATAAAGAGCGGCAACGGTCCCGATGATCCTCAAATGAAGCGCCTCGGATTATACTGGCTGGGTGAGACTGTTGATGGCATGGCAAATGAGATGGTATTGATTATAGGTTCTATGCCGTCTTCAGGCTCAGATCCAGGTTCAGAGTCTTCTATGTTGAAGGTATTAAATACAGTACATGTTGAAAACATTAGCTAATGACTAACTATTTTTCCTTTTTTCTGTTTTGACCTGGTTTTGCATGCATCCAAAAATCGCAATGATTGAGCTTTGTATCTTGGACTATATTTCCTTTCCAAGCTTAGATTATTGGCGAAATAATATCCGGACTCTGAATCTTCCAGGCAGATGGCCCTCTTCACAGGCGAGCCGCGCCCTGGGCCTCTGCTCCTGCTCTTCATGGCCAGCTCTCCTACGGATCAGCCCACTCTGGATTAGAAAAAGAGGAGGAGGCGCTGTTCCGGGCCATCTCCGGCCAGGACGTGGCCTTCGACTCCTGCGACCTGGGCAGCTTTGAGGAGCTGAAGGATAAGGTGAGCGAGTTTCAGCCTCACATCGTCCACCTGACCGGCCACGGCACAGTTCTGGATGGCTAGGGCCGCTTTGCCTTCGGGAAGGAAGACGGCACTGCGGATCTCGTCTCCTCGGCAGAGGTGTGGCGCTTTCTGGCCGGCTCGGGAGTGCAGCGCGTCTTTGTGAGCGGCTGGCCAGTCTGGCAAAGCCCCTCGGGAGGCTCTGGCCGGGATCTGTCAGGGCCTGGTGGGCGGACTAGGTGGCTCTGGCAGATGCATAAGGCTTAATATGTTATGAATCCCTCCTGAATGGAAATCCTATCACCAGCAACCAGAGCCTTTTCCTGCCAGACTCCAGGGCAGTGCGGGAGATCTCCCACAGCTTCGGCTCCCTTTTAGAGCAGAGGTGCAGGCCGGAAAAAGATGCTGATGCCCAGCGTGCTCTGGGCAGGCAGCTCTTCAACCTCTGGCTGGCTTCGTCCTGGGAGAAGATCCAGGCGGCAGTTCCCGTGGGCTCTCTGCGGTTCCTGGTCATCGCCTCAGAGGTTCCTGAGATCCTCAACCTACCCTGGGAGATGTTGCTTCCTCCTTCTCCGAAGGGCGACTTTCTTGGCATCGATCCGCTCTTCCGCATCCGCCGCTTTCCTTCTTCCGCCGATCCCAGGGATATATCGATCAGTGGAAAAGAGATTTGATGATGCATTGGTGCTCGATCCCAACTTGACTTTGGCATGGAACAGCAAAGGAATACTCCTGGGGACTATCTGCCGACTGGACGAATCGATAGCCTGCTTTGACGAAGCCCTAAGAATTGATTCGACCGCAGCAAAGGTCTGGAACAATAAGGGCGTATCTCTGGATTGGAATGGAAAGCATAATGAGTCTTTGCGATGCTATGATAGAGCCATCGAACTGAAGCCTGAATTAGCGGTTGCATGGCTGAATAGAGCCAAGACCCTTTCATTTAACTTATCTCTTTTTTCTCTGGCTCAGGCGAACGCCAGCCAAGCTATCAAATTGGATCCATCTTTGGAAAATGAATCCTTGCAGATGACCTGGAACTATATTCAGGCAATCTAATTTTTTCCATTAATCCAAAACAGATTTATGCTGTAACTTCTTAGTGTAGCCTATGGCCACCGCACTCCCTGTATTGCTCGCTGTTCTTGCGGTCATTTCTCTCACGGCATCAGCTCAGGAGGTCGCCTATGCTTACGGCGAGTTCGGCGGCAGGCCCTTGGTTAACGGGAATATGAGCCAGTACAACGGCTCGGACATTGTGACATCATCGATAGCAGGCGGAGGACCATTTGTGGGCGGCTCGGGAATGACCTTGGATGAGATGAAAAGGGAGATCGCTCTCAAGCTCAATGTGGGCCATCCTAAGGTAAGGGATGAGGGGCTCCGAATGATACTGGAATACTCAGGTGATGGGACGATTAATCAGATCTGTTCCATTTATGAGCATATGGTCGGTAACTGGAGCTATTCTCGCGATCCTCATGGCAGTGAACTTCTTCAGTATTCAAATCAGAGTTTGGATTACGGCGGCGGAAAGTACTCAGGCCAGGGCGACTGCGACGACTTCGCCATTTTGCTGGCTTCGCTGATCGAATCAATTGGCGGGACATCCCGCATCATTCTGGCTTATGGGCTCACGGGCGGACATGCCTACACCGAGGTCTATCTGGGAAAGGCTGGTGGTCCTGATAGCGATGTTGTGCGGATGCTAATCTGGCTAAGGAAGAACTACAACGCGACAGAGATCAACACCCATACAAACCTGGAAACAGGAGATGTCTGGCTAAACCTGGATTGGTGGAAGAATCCCAATACTGGCAAAGATCTAGCAAAGCATCCCGGAGGGCCTTTCTTTGAGGCTGCCAAACAGGTGCCCATCCGGATAAGAGAAGATATTCCTAGCGTTCCCTTGAAGCCGATGAACGATCTTCCGATTGCGTTGTTCTCCATTTCGCCTTTGCCCCCTGCTATTGGAGATAATACCTCATTTGATGCATCAAGTAGCAGGGACATCGGGGGAAGAGTTGAATCGTATCTCTGGGATTTTGGAGACGACAATAAAACCGAGAAGATGAGCGGGCCTTCTGCCAGTCACGTCTACTCCAAAGGCGGTCCATATCTGGTAAATCTTACCATATGGGATGATGAAGATGCAATCAACATCAGTTCACAGAAAATAACGGTAAATAATCCGCCCCAAGCCAACTTCAGCATTGAGCCACAGAGACCAAATGCGGGAGATCTGGTGAAATTTGATGCTTCGGCGAGTTTTGATGCAGAAGATGGCAAGGATTTAAAGTCATATTATTGGCAAATAAATAACAATTCCACTGAATATAGCGGGATTAGTCCGCCTGCGCTAAAATATGATGAGAGTGGACTATATTGGATTAATCTTACGGTTACCGATCGAGGTGGGGCCAGTGGCTCAAAGAGACAGCTTCTAAAGATAAATGAAAAACCGGTACCCTGTATTTATTATGACCAGACCAATTTAAGTGCTAAGGAGTCTATTGACTTCAGCGCCGCTTGCAGCAAAGATATTGATGGCGAAATTATCGGTTATTCATGGGACTTTGGAGACGAAAGCTCATCCGATTGCAATGATACTGCTCATCATATCTATGAAACGGGCGGAAATAAAATGATGAATCTCTCGATTACAGACAATGATGGTGCTGTATCCAGATTAACTAAAGAGATCTACATCAATTGGCCTCCAACCGCGAAATTCTCCATTGATCCTCCAGAGCCGGTAAAAGGAGAGACCATTAGCTTCAATGCTTCGTCGAGCATTGACCCAGACGGGAATATTTTGGAATATTCATGGGATTTCGGAGAAGGAAAAGTCGAACCCGAAGTATATTCTAGAAATTTTGCCGATTATGCATATTATAGACCGCAAGAATACAACGTTACGTTAACTGTAAGAGACGATGTGGGTGCTGTTGGTTCTTTCAGCCAATTGGTAAATGTGAGCGATCCAGTCGAAAAAGGTTCCAGGATGATCCTGGCCACCGCGAGCGATGATGGCACTGCTTGCCTCTGGGATTCAACGAGCGGTCAGCAGCTGCATGAGCTTGCCTGTGATGAGATGGTTTATTGGATCGCCTTTAGCCCTGATGGCCTGAAGGTCGCTACATCTGGTAATGACAGCACAACTTGCATTTGGGATGTGGCAAGCGGTCTTGAGCTGGGTAAGCTTCCTCATAAGAGATGGGTGAACAGGGCTTTCTTCAGCCCTGACGACCGGATGATTGTTACTGCGAGTGGTGACAGGACTGCGTGCATCTGGGATGCAACAAGCGGTCGTGAACTGCATAGGCTTAATCACAGCAATTGGGTGAATATGGCCGTATTCAGCTCCGATGGCCAAAAGGTTGCCACCGCCAGTGGCGACAACACATCCATAATCTGGGATGTGACGAATGGTAGCAAACTGCATACATTAAATCATAATGGTTATGTCTTTTCGGTTTCCTTCAACTCAGATGGACAAAAGGTAGCTACTTCCAGCGCTGATAAAACTGCTCGCATATGGGATGCACAAAGTGGCAGAGAGTTGCACAGGCTTCTTCACGAGGACTCTGTGTATTCGATTTCCTTCAGCCCCGATGGCCAAACGGCTGCTACTGCCAGTCGTGATAGGACCGCACGCATCTGGAATACTACAAACGGCCAAGAACTGCATAGGCTTAATCATAGTGGTCCAGTATACTCAATTGCCTTTAGCCCGGATGGTCAGAAAGTTGCTACTGCGAGCGGTGACAAGACGGCTCGTATTTGGGACGTGCAAAGCGGACAAGAGATATGTAGGCTTCTTCACGACGGGCCTGTAAAATGCGTGGTCTTCAGCCCAGATGGCAGCCTGCTCGCCACTGCAAGTCGTGATAAAGCTGCTCGCATATGGGATGTGCAAAGCGGACGAGAGTTACATAAGCTTCAACATGATGGGCCTGTGAATTGCGTAGCATTCAGTCCAATTGACTAGCTTGAAAATTGAAAAGTCCTTACACCAAACCTTTTTATACCTCCTCTCTCTTCACATCAAGGAAACCTGATGACCGGACAGAGCGAGAGAGCCATCTATATCCCGTCCTCTCTCACAATGGAGAGCAGGGATTTGCGTGTAAACACGCTCAAGATCGGCCAAATCGCCCGGGCAGCAGCAGTCTTCCAGTATAATCGCATCGTGATCTACCGCGATACGGAACACAATGATTCGCGCTTGATCTCCCTAGTGCTGCGCTATATGGAAACGCCGCAGTACCTGCGAAAGGCGCTCATCCCCCGTCGGGAGGAGCTGCGCCACGTCGGAATGCTGCCGCCGCTTCGTACCGCTCATCACCCAACAAACTCAAAATCAGAATTGCTCAAGATTGGCGAGTTTCGCGTCGGAGTTGTCGTTGAAAGCGTCGGATCTGATAGCGGCGTCTGGGTGGAAATCGGAATCAATCGCCCAATTCCCCTTCGCACCGAAAGTAGGTACTCGGTAGGGCAGCGCCTGAATGTCAGAATCTTTTCGCAGCAGCCGCTCGCCGCTGAGCCTGT
>JGI20214J51650_10001734_pt1 | contig 13879 bp, 11 predicted proteins | sample WetSurMetagenome_FD_51650 | JGI IMG/M metagenome (IMG submission 51650) | reverse complement strand
GCTTCGCCTCACGATTTAGCTTCATCCTTCGGCTGAAGGACTCACAACACCGTGATGGTCTCGCAAAGACGAGCTTTTTGCAGTTTCGCCAGAAATTAGTGTCTGGGAATTAATCGTATGTCCTGGATCATTGTGATATTGGGTTATCTTATCGGCAATATCCCCACCGCCTATATCGCCGGCCGTATTACCACAGGCGACGATATTCGCAAGATGGGTGACGGCAACATGGGAGCCGCCAACGCCTATCGCACATTGGGAACCGGCACCGGGCTGCTGGTATTTTTCTTTGATCTCGGCAAGGGGTGCCTGGCAGTTTTTATCGCCCGGCAAGCCCATATTCCCGAGATTGCGGTGCTTATCACGGGTTTCGCAGTAGTCGCCGGCCACAACTGGCCAGTATTTCTGGGCTTCCGCGGCGGGCGCGGAGAGAGTACTGCAATAGGAGTATTGCTGATGCTGTTCACCATTCCGGCGATAATCGCCCTCATTTTAGCCTTAATTTCCCTCGCCCTATGGAAGAATGTCCTCCTGGCCAGCGCCGTCGGCTTTGTGCCTCTCTCTCTGCTCGGCTGGTTATTCCACTATCCGGGAATATTGATCGCCTACAGCGTTGCTTTACCCTGCTTGCTGGGTCTGACACACCTCCTGCGCACCCGCAAACAGATCGCCCACGGATGATAACGGTATATTATTATAGTGAGTTACTTTTATTGACGTTTTAGCGTTTTAACGTTATGATGTTGTTGGGCCTGACACATAAAAAGGGGGTATTTGATGTCAATTAAAACCAAACGTACAACGATTTATTTGGATCCGGAGTTGCATAGGGCTCTGCGTCTGAAAGCAGTGGCAGCATCAAAATCAGTATCCGAACTGGTAAATGAAGCTGTTAAGGAATCAATTACTGAAGATGCTGAGGATTTAGCAACTTTTAAAGAGAGACTCAAGGAACCGGTCATTAGTTACGAAGNGATGGTCAAAAGACTGCAAAAAGATGGCCGAATATAAAATCTACTTTAAGGAATCGGTTACCAAAGATTTCAGGAGAATACAAGCGAAAGATATTCAACTGATTTTACAGCGTATCAAGACTCTGGAAGTTGAGGCGCGACCTTCCGGGTGTGAGAAACTCACCAGCCAGGAGAGATATCGTATCCGACAAGGACAATATCGTATTTTATATACAATACAGGATAAACAACTGACAATCTGGATAGTGAAAGTTGGCCATCGCAAATCTGTTTATAGATGATACTCTGCCCATCGAGAGAGACTAAGAACAAGAGTAACATTTTAACAAGACAGTTATTTGGTTATTGATTCATATGCAGTTGCGTGCTGAACGGATTTACTTTTTACGTTTGAGGATGGCTTTGACGGATTTCTCGATATTCGCGGCAGTAAGTCCGTATCTCTGTAATAGCTCCTGCGGTTTGCCCGATTGGGCATAGGTATGCAGTGCGATGTAATCCAACGGGACCGGATAGTGTTTGCCGACAGCCCTGGCCACAATACTTCCCAGACCGCCGTGTTCCAGGTGCTCCTCGGCGGTGACGATCGCACCGGTCTCTCCGGCCGCTTTAATTATCGCATCTTCATCTATTGGTTTGATGGTGGACATATTCAGTACGCGGCAGCCAATGCCTTCGCTTTTAAGATTATCGGCAGCTTGCAGCGCCGGAGCTACCATAATGCCGATAGCCATAACAGTCACATCGTTACCCGGTCTCAACTCCACTGCCCGTCCGATTACAAATTTATATTTCTCATCCAGGACTACGGGCAGGTTCAAGCGCGGTAAACGGATATAAAAAGGACCTTCAGTCTCCACCGCTGCCCGTACCGCCAGAGCAGTCTCCAGGGCGTCGGCCGGAACGATTACGGTCATGCCGGGAAGCGAGCATATCAGAGCCAGGTCTTCGATTGCCTGATGTGTTATGCCGTCTTCCCCGACGGTAATGCCGCCGTGGGTAGTAACTATCTTCACATTTTGTTTCGGCTGTGCTACCGACATCCGCACCTGGTCGAAACAGCGTCCCGGGGCAAACACAGCGAAGGTACTGGCGAAAGGGATCTTTCCGGAGGCTGCCAGACCGGCGGCAATACCGATCATGTTCTGTTCGGCGATGCCTACATCGAAAAATCTATCGGGAAAAGCTTTGGCAAAAAACTTGGTCATTGTAGATTTTGACAGGTCGGCATCAAGGACGACAATATCAGCATTGTCTTTACCCAACTCTGCCAGAGTTTTACCGTAGGTCTCACGTAAAGATACGTCTGCCATATTTATTCCAGTTCCCTTAAGGCACGGCCGAGTTCTTCAGGCGTGGGTGCTTTGCCATGCCAATCGGGATTATTCTCCATAAAGCTCACGCCCTTGCCTTTTACAGTGTGAGCTATTACAACGGCAGGTTGGCCTTTAATTTGACCTGCCTTATGAAAAGCATCTATGAGCTCTTTAAAACTATGTCCGTCAGCCTCGATAACATACCAGCCGAAAGCCGCCCACTTGGGTGCCAGCGGCTCGATATTCATAATATCCCTGTTCCGGCCATCGAGCTGGATACCGTTATTGTCAATGATCGCTGTCAGGTTATCCAGTTTGTAATGAGCGGCCGCCATCGCTGCTTCCCAGACCTGGCCTTCATCGCATTCACCGTCACCCAATAATGTATAGACATGGTGTTTTTCGTTATTCAGCCTTGCAGCCAGTGCCACGCCGATGGAAAACGAGAGACCCTGACCCAGTGCACCGGCAGACATCTCTATGCCGGGAACCAAGCGGCATTCGGTATGTCCCTGAAGACGACTATCAATCTGACGTAAAGTGGAAAGCTCTTCTACAGAAATATAGCCCCACTCCGCCAGGACGGCATACAGCAATGGTGCGGCATGCCCTTTACTGAGAACGAACCTGTCGCGTTCCGGCCAGGTGCAATCAGCCGGATTATGTTTCATGATATTGAAATACAGCGCTGTCACTATCTCTACTGAGGAAAGCGACCCTCCCGGATGTCCGCTGTTTGCACGGGATATCATCGTAAGGATGTTGCGTCGCATTCTTCTGGCGACTACTTCAAGCTCTTTAACTGATTGGGGTTGTACCGGTGTCATTGACATACTACATTTTAATCACAAAAAGGTAGGCAGTTTCAAGTTACGTATGACTACGTATGTTAATTTACGATGTAATCTTCTATGATCCAGTTGAGCTACAGGAAGTGATAATGAAACAGGGACAAATAAAAGTACCGTTCACACGAGAAAATATCGCCAGATGNATGTGCCCGAAATGCCCTGTACAGTCTAAAAGTGCCTGTGCNGCATCTCAGCTTAACCATACTGCAGAAGCTTTGGAAAAAGAGCCCCTGCGGCGCGAGGAAATACCACAGGTATATTGCTCTACCGGCACAGCTACCTGCCAAGACTTAAATGCCAGACTACCCTGTGTCTGTGCCACCTGTGCGGTTTTCGCCGCAAACGGTTTAAGAACTTACCAGCCGCCGGGCTACTATTGCACTCAGGGAACGCCACGGTAGACTATTAAATTGAGATTAATTGTGACGAACCTGTATAAATGCCCAGCTAAAATGCTTGCGGTAAACGAGAAACTAAGCGACCTCTCTTTCTACCTTGAAAGAGAGCTTCACCTTAGCCCGGTAAGCGGCGATTTTGCCCTCTTCGAGCTGCATATCAAGCTCAACTATCTCAGCAATACGCAAATCGCGCAAAGTTGCAGCAGCTGTAGCTACCGCAGCGGCGGCCGCTTTTTCCCAGGACTCGGGGCTGGTACCTACAAGTTCGACAATTTTATAGACGCTCATCGATCGCTCCTTTTTGGACAATATTCCGTCCGACTTACCTTGATGCCAATATAACACCGAATGTTCAGGTAATCAATATGCTTGACAAATATTATATTTTAGTTAAGATATACCTAGAGGGTCGATGTATATGGGTAGGGATCAGGTAGAGAGGTGAGAACCGTTACTGAACACTCTGTAATCGATACTCGCAACTGGAATAGCAAAAAATGAAAAACACACTTAACGGCACCGAACTTAAGGAAATGTTTACCGCCGCCACTAACTGGTTGGAAAAGCTGGTACCGGATATTAATGCTTTAAACGTATATCCCGTTCCGGACGGTGATTGCGGTACCAATATGCTATTCACTATGCGCGCCAGCCTGGCCGAAGCGACACAACACTCCAACGGTTCTGTTTCATCAGTAGCCCAAGCTATGGCAAGGGGGGCTCTGATGGGTGCCCGGGGCAACAGCGGCGTCATCCTTTCTCAAATCTGGAGGGGACTTGCCCAGGGACTGAAATCCCAGTCTACTCTTGATGGCAAATTATTTGCCGCCGCTCTGGCAGAAGCATCACGTACTGCCTACAAGGCACTGAGCCACCCGGTAGAAGGTACCATTTTAACCGTTATTAAGGACTCCGCCTCAGCCGCCCGGCAGACCGCCGACAATAACGGCAGCCTGGTGAATGTCCTGGAGGATACCGTTTTCGCCGCCCGTGCTTCTGTGGTGAAAACGCCCGAACTACTTTCCGTGCTGAAAGATGCCGGGGTTGTCGATGCCGGCGGTCACGGTTTATTCACCCTTCTCGAGGGAGCCCTGCTATATGTTAAAGGAGAAGCCGTCGACCATAAACCGCAACTCATTGCCGGGGACACTAAACCCGCAACTAATCCGGTACCGGTAGCTGAAGAGGAAGCTTACGGGTTCTGCACCCAGTTCCTGCTTCACGACGATTTGCTCGATATCGAAGACTTGCGCATCAANTTACAGGACATGGGAAAATCGCTCATCGTAGTAGGTGATAGTTCGGCTGTTCGCGTTCATATACACACACTGGACCCTGATGGTGTTACCGGGCTGGCAGCATCATACGGAAGCCTGACCGACATCGATATCCGTAATATGGACGAACAGCACAAGGATTTCCTTTTAATGCACCGGGATAAAACAGTACACCTTGAATCGGCCATCGTGGCAGTTGTCAATGGCGAGGGATTGGCTAACGTGTTTTTCGACCTGGGAGCGTCTGCTATCGTTCCCGGCGGCCAGTCGATGAATCCGAGCACGATGGACATCTTGCAGGCGGTGGAGGCAGTGCCTTCCAGTAATGTAATTATCCTGCCCAATAATAAAAACATCGTGCTCACTGCCGGACAGGTGCAAAAACTTTCGAGGAAAAACATCAGGGTGATCCCCACAGAAACCATACCGCAGGGAGTCACCGCGATGATCGCTTTCTCTCCTGAAGTCGCTTTTTCCGCCAATACGGCACAGATGACAGAGGCTTTCGATAAGGTTAAAACAATCGAAATAACCATCGCCACACGCTCGGCCCGGCTCGATGGCCTGGAGATTAAAGAGGGGCAGTCTATCGGACTGCTGGACGGTAGACTTATCGCTGCCGGAGATACGGCTGAAGATCTCGTCATCAAAATACTAACACAGCTAGATCTTACCGGTGCCAGCATCTTTACCATCTATTATGGTGCTCTCACCGGGGAAACCGACGCCGCCGCATTGACCGGCCGCCTGCGTGAAGCCTATCCACGGTTGGAAGTCGAGACTATCAACGGCGGCCAACCGCATTATAACTATATCGTGTCGGTTGAGTAGTACCTTCCTCAAGATTTAATATAGGTTGATAGAACCAAAAGCTAGTAGAATCTCAAAAGGCAAATCTCAAAGATCAAATCTACAAGTATAAACTTAAATCTTTTCTTATGATATTAGTTAAAGAGTATATCATTCCCTTAACCTAAGTTTTGAGTTCTCAGTTTTGGTTTTGAGTTTTGAACTTTAATATTTGAGTTCTCTATCCTGATTGCGTAAGAATTGTTGTCAGGACATTAGAAGGAGTTGGCAATGGTTTTTGCTCTCGACGGTATCAAAGTCCTCGATCTGACCCAGGTGCTGTTCGGTCCTTTCTGCACAATGCTGTTGAGCGATATGGGAGCGGATGTCGTTAAGGTGGAAAGGCCGGGTATCGGCGATATAGCGAGAGGTAACGGTCCGGTTGTCCGCGGCGTCAGCACTTATTTTCTGAGTCTTAACCGCGGCAAAAGAAGTATCACGCTGGATTTATCCATTCCCGACGGCAAATCGCTATTTCTTCAATTGTGCACTCAGGCAGACGTAGTTATTTCCAACTTCTTACCGGGCACCATGGAAAAACTGGGGCTCGGTTACGAGACGTTAAAACAGGTCAATCCACGGATAATTTACGCTCTGGGCTCCGGCTTCGGACAGAATGGCCCTTACCGGGATAAACCGGCTTTCGATGTCATTATTCAGGCAATGGGCGGTATCATGAGCATCACCGGAGAAGAAAACGGACCGCCGGTACGCCCCGGGGTGTCTTATGGCGATATCGACGCCGGGTTATTTATGTGCGTGGCAATACTGGCGGCATTGCAGGAACGTCACAAGAGCGGACAGGGGCAGATGATCGATATCAGTATGCTGGACAGCCAGGTAACCGTCCAGGAAAATGCCTTCACCCGATATCTTAACACCGGGGAAATACCTGCTGCGATGGGTACACGGCATCCTGTATACACCCCATTCCAGGCCTTCCGGACCAGTGACGGATACGTGGCAGTAGCCCTGCGGGGCGGTTATAAAGACCAGTGGCCGCTATTCTGTGCAGCTATCGAAAGGGTAGACATTATCGACGACCCGCGCTTCATTGACGGCTGGCAGCGCACGCAGCACTATCAAGAACTGGAACCGTTAATCGGTCAGGCCATGAAATTAAAAACGACCCACGAATGGATTGCGGAGCTGGAGCAACTGGAAATACCTTGCGGACCAGTCAACACGATCCCGGAAACCGCCCGCGACCCGCAGATAGCCGCCAGGGATATGATAATCGATATCGATCACCCATCAGCCGGTAATTTCAAGCTGGTCAACAGTCCCTTCAAGTTCTCCCGTACGCCATGCCGCCCGGTTAAATTTTCTCCGGAGCTGGGCGAGAATAACGCCGCAGTTCTTAGCGAATGGCTGGGCATGGGGGATGAGCAGCTAAAACGGTTGAAAGGAACAGGCGCTACATAAAACTCATAGTTCAAAAATCAAAGATCAAAGCTAAAACTGATAGCTGAAAAATAGTTTATAGTTTTCACAGTTCACAGTTGTTAGTTTGTTTTGTAGTAATGTTTCAATAAATTCCTCATATTGACTGATTACTGACCACTGAGAACTCCTGTATTACGTTCCCTTCACAAAATCCGCAGCGTTCTCACCGGCGATACGCCCGGTATTAATCGAGAACCCCATCGTGTTTCCCGGCAGTATGAACGGGTAGCTGTCACCGTATACGGTGCAGGCATCCACACCTGCCGCGTATAAGCCGGGGATCGATTTCCAGTTACCGTCCTGAACTTCGGCTTTACAGTTGATCTTAATACCGCCCAGGGTACCATAAGCACTGCAGTACAGCCTCGCCGCATAGAATTTCGGAACTCTTACCGNCCTCAACAAATTATATCNTTTATTAAAAGCATCGTCATGCCCCCGGTCACAATAACCGTTATATTCCTCGAGTGTGTGCTGCAGCGACTCTGCCGGGATGCCGGTCTTTTCCGCCAACTCAGCAGCGGAACCGGCAACAAAAATATTCTTGCTGCCACCCTGAAGCGCGTTGGCAATGGCCCCGTCGAAATCGGGGACGCTGGAGACGGGTACCACACGGTTGATCAAGTCGAAGCCACCCTCATGTTCCATGTGCTTTTTAGTATTTTCATCGAAGACCAGGAAAGCACACTTGTCTTTTTGGAAGGATATGGCATTACCGGTAAAGGTAGTATTACCCATGACCTCTTCATTCATGAACCGCTCACCGAGCAGGTTGACCAGCAGGTGCGGCTGATTAAAAGCAAAACCGAGGCCCATATCTATTTTCTGAGCTGACACTTCCGGCATCATATAGATCATTTCCATCATCGTTGCCGTCGGTGCGGCACCAGCCTCGGCAGCCATGCGGATACCGTCTCCGGTAAGCCCGGGAACCTTGAAGGAAAACATATCCTTGCCCCATATGTACCCGGTATTTTTCTTGATCAGATCGGGGCTATCGCCGAAACCGCCGGTAGCGATAACGACGGCCTTCGCAGTCACCTCGACAGCGTCACCGGATGCATCCCGTGCAATAGCACCGGTTATCATGTTGTTTTTCTTTATTATCTTCGTTGCCGGAGTATTCAACAATATTTTTACTCCGAGTTTTTTTGCTCTTTCCGTCATGATGCGGATCATTGTAGCGGAGGCGCCGGGACCAGGTTCGCCCTTGTCCGGCTTTACTATATGCCATGTCTGGTTACCACCGCGGAAATACGCCGCAACATCCCAGAACTGAACGCCCATATCCTGCAGCCAGTCGATCGTATCGCCGGACTTATTGAGATAAGTCCTGACCAGACGGGCATCACCGCGCCAGTGGATATAGTCCATAAAAGCTTTGAATGCTTCATCCTTTGTCGGACCGATAAGCTTTTGTTTTTGAATCCGGCTTTCCACACCCAGAGGTCCCATACCCATATTGCCGGTACCACCGGTAGTGGCGTTTTTTTCCAATACGAGTACAGAGGCACCCTTCTCCGCGGCGGCCACAGCAGCTGCCAGTCCGGCTGTACCTCCGGCGACTACAACAATATCGGCTCTTGCCTGTTTCATAAAGTTATTCCATTCCTTTACATCACCTGACGCAATAATAATATTACACCATATTGTCCACTATTCATGGTTTGTTTTCAATATCCGAACCGTGCAAATAAAAAATAATGGACTGGAGTTATCTATTATTAATAGCCAGTACCAGTTTTTAAAGAAGCCTCTATATTTAAATAAGGTATCTATTTACCGTTATTCTTAAATCATCAATTAATTAATCTATCTTGTAGCCCCGCTTTTAGCTGCTTCCCCTAAATGCTATAATTATTAAGTGGATATATTAAACGGACTTAACACGGCCCAGCGAGAAGCTGTGGAAGCCATCAACGGGCCGGTACTGATTTTAGCGGGGCCGGGCAGCGGTAAAACGAGGGTTATCACCCATCGTGTAGCTTATCTTATTAAGACATGCGGGGTCAGCCCGCGCCGTATCCTGGCGGTCACCTTTACCAATAAAGCCGCCAAAGAGATGCAAGAACGCCTCGGTAAGCTCGTAAGCAATGCCGTGAAAGAGATTACCATGGGGACTTTTCACGCTATCTGCGCCCGCATACTGCGGCAGGACGGACAGGCAGCCGGGATCGATCCTCATTTCGTTATCTATGATGATGACGATCAGATAAGCCTCATTAAACGCAGCCTGCAGGCCCTGAACCTGGAACCCAAGCAGCACAGCCCATCGGCAATCCAGAACAAGATATCTTTTGCCAAGAGCCAGATGGTATTCCCCCAGGAATATATGGCCCGCGGACGCAGCTACTTCGAAGAAGTGGTCGGCCGTGTCTATGAGAGCTACGAACAGATGCTGAGGCAGAGCAATGCTCTGGATTTCGATGACCTGCTGATGAAAACAGTCCAGATGTTGAAGACTAATCCCAAGGTATTATCACATTACCAGGAACGTTATCATCATATTCTGGTAGATGAGTTCCAGGATACCAACCTGGTACAATACGAACTCATTAAGCTTATAGGCGGCAAGTACCGCAACATCTGCGTTGTCGGCGATCCCGACCAGTCCATATATTCCTGGCGTTCCGCCGACCTGCGTAATATACTTGGTTTCGAAAAAGACTATCCTGGAGCTAAAATAGTCCTGCTGGAACAGAATTACCGCTCCACCAAGACTATTCTTGAGGCTGCAAGCAATATCATCGCCGCGAACAAAGAACGTAAAGCAAAAGGTCTCTGGACAGACAACGAAAACGGCGATATGGTTACCATCAGCGAGACCTATAACGAGCAGGAGGAATCCCAGTTCGTCGTCAGTGAAGTGGACAAACTGGTACGGGAAGGCAAATTTAAACCGGGTGATTGTGCCGTAATGTACCGTACCAATGCCCAATCACGAGCTCTGGAAGAAGCCTTTATCCGTTACGGCACGCCTTACAAACTGGTGGCCGGCACTCGCTTTTACGAACGGAAAGAAGTCAAGGATATTATTGCCTACCTGCGACTGATACAGAACCCCAGCGACGGAGTCAGCCTGACCCGCGTCATCAACGTCCCGGGAAGGGGTATCGGGCAGCGTACCATGAGTGAGCTGTCTAACTGGGCTAAGTCTCTAAGCCTGACCGAACCGGGTTTGATCCAGAAGCTGTCAGTCGAGAAAATCGAACATCCCCCCTTCAACTCGCGTATNATGCAGTCCATGGTAGCCTTTGCCCAGATGATGGATGAGTTGCGACTCAAATCTAGAGAGATGGATATGCTGGCATTCTTTGATCTGGCTGTCGAGAAGATCGGTTATAAAAAATACCTGTCACTGGATACCGACGGCGAAGAACGCTGGGAAAATATTCTTGAGCTGCGCACTGTCGCCGAGCAGTATAAAGAAGTCCCGCCGCCGGATGGACTATCCTCATTCCTGGAAGGCGTAACTCTGGTAGCCGATATCGACGGTCTGAACGAGACNCTGGATGCGGTAACCCTNATAACCCTGCACCAGGCCAAGGGACTTGAGTTCCCGGTGGTATTCATGGTCGGTATGGAAGAAGGCGTACTGCCTCATATCAAGTCGTTCGACGACCCCGCTCAGATGGAAGAGGAACGGCGGCTCTGCTACGTTGGAATCACGCGGGCCAAGCAAAAGATATACATGGTACGGGCTTTCCGCCGCAACCTGATGGGCGGCAGCCTGGTCAATGATGCGTCCCGGTTCCTCTCTGATATCCCCACTCACCTGATATACAAGAGCGGTTCGCTTTCCGGAGAGGAAGCGATAGCCAGCGCAGCTTATTCCTGGAACAAATCGGCGGTCTTTACGCCGAGCACCGAGATCCCGCAGCTAAAGGCGGGCGACCGAGTAAGGCACGCCAAGTTCGGTGAAGGCACTGTAATAAGCTTCCAGCAGCTCAAGAACGATGCCGAAGCGGCAGTAGCCTTCAATGGCGTCGGCATTAAGAAGCTGCTATTGAGCTTCGCCAAACTAGAAAAAATACCTTAAGAATACTACCAATACTACAAATGTCAAATACTACAAATAATTTAATATGATATTGAAATATTGGTATTTATTGGTAGTATTGGTATGTATTTGTAGTATTCAATATCCCTTGACAACCTACACGTTACCGTGTATTATTAAGCAAAAAGGATACTGCCATGCCGATACAGATGCTGCCGCCGGAAGTTATCGCCCAGATTGCCGCCGGTGAGGTGGTGGAGCGACCGGCTTCGGTAATAAAAGAGCTGGTCGAGAATGCCCTGGATGCCGAGGCAACACAGGTCTCAGTTGAGATAAAAAGCGGCGGTGTCGAGCTTATGCGCGTGACGGACAATGGTTCCGGTATTCCGGCTGATGAAGTAGAGCTGGCTTTTGAAAGACATGCCACCAGCAAAATAACCCGCCTTGAAGACCTGAGCGGCATCATTACGCTGGGGTTCCGCGGGGAAGCACTGGCCAGCATCGCGGCGGTAGCCGAGGTCGAGCTTTTTACACAGGCCCGGGGTGAGACAAACGGCACGCTGGTTAAGCTTGCGGACGGTACGATAAACAGCCGTCAAAGCCAGGCCCGTGCACGGGGTACCACCATCACCGTAAAATACCTTTTCCGCAAGGTACCCGCCCGCCTGAAGTTCCTGAAGTCTACCGCTACCGAGAGCAGCCATGTAGCCAATATTATCACGCAGTATGCCCTGGCATATCCGGAGGTCCAGTTTACACTGACCGTCGAGGGCAAGCAGACAGTGCACACACCGGGCAGCAACCGTCTGATAGATGCGATCGCTGAGATATACGGTATTGCTGCGGCTAAAGAGATGCTTGAGGTCGATAATGAAGAGACACGCTGGGAGTCCGGCGTTACGAAGACTATAAAGGTTTCCGGAATGGTGGGCATACCCACCGTCTCGCGTACCAGCCGCAGCTATTTGAGCTTTTTTGTTAACCGGCGCTGGATCAGCAGCCGCCTGCTTACGCGTGCGGTCGAAGAGGCTTATCAGGGTCTCCTGATGCAGGACAGGCATCCGGTAGCCGTTATCAATCTGACAATATCACCCGCCGAGGTCGATGCCAACATTCACCCCACCAAGACAGAGGTCAAATTCGCTTCCGAATCGGCCGTCTTCGCAACAGTCCAGAAAGCCGTCAGGCGTACCCTCGTTCAGCAGACACCGGTACCACGTATTGAAGAGGTCGTTCCGGGCTATCNCGGTGCTCCATCGCCGCTGCCCGCTTTCTGGAGCAAAAAAGAGATGGAGACACCAGGCTTGGCCGCACCGGTAGTACAGGCACCCCTGAAAACGCTGCCCATCCTGCGGGTAATCGGGCAGGCTGCCCGGAACTATATCGTGGCAGAAGGGGATGACGGCCTTTACATCATCGACCAGCATGCTGCCCATGAGCGTATCCGCTACGAGCAGATAAAGGAGCAGCTTTCCAAACATGCCATCGAGGTGCAGGGTTTATTGGAACCGGCTGCCTTCGAAGCCAGCGCGACGCAGGCGTCCCTGCTTAAACAGCATTACGCCGACCTGGTAGGATTTGGTTTCTCACTGGAACCTTTCGGAGAACGCACCTACCTGGTAAGGACCGTTCCGGCCATACTGTATGACAGGGACTGGCTGGCGGTACTGCAGGAGATCCTGGACGGATATGATTCAGGTGATAAGACAACCTGGGAAGAGCGTATCATAGACTCAATGGCCTGCCATAGTGCCGTCCGTGCCGGGCAGACCCTTACCGATGATGAGATGCGGGAGTTGATCCGCCTGCTGGAGCAGGCTAACATACCGAGCACCTGCCCCCACGGACGTCCCACCATGCTGCACCTCACACTGGCACAACTGGGGAAGGAGTTCGGGAGAACAGGCTAGAAGAATCAAACCTAATCCTGATAACTGAATCCGAATTATAAAGATGTCGCCGCTTCGATAATCCACAGTCCCTCCTTGGTAGAGTTATGTAATCGACTAAAACCGTACCATTTTAGCCTTTATGTTTGTAAATAGGTTATAATAAACTTGAGAAGCTCCACAAATCCGATGCGGGCTTCAGGTTTATGTATGGTAAAAAATAGCGTTATCGCAAACGTTTGATGAGTAATCGACGAGATTGCTTCGCCTCCCGGTTAGTGCTGCGGCCTGGTTCGACAAGTTCACCATGAGCGGTTATGAAACCATGAGCAGCTATTAAATCGGCATGGCTCGCAATGACAGATAACACGGGGTGAATTTCATGCTGGAAGCCGGACTTATCACAGAGCTGGTAAAAATCGTCGGCAACGGCGGCGTGCTGACCACGAAGGAAGACCTGACCTCATATTCGTACGACGGTACCGCGTTCTGGTCTCATATGCCGGATGCGGTAGTGCTACCGACAGGTACCGATCAGGTATCCCGGATCATGAAGCTGGCCCATAGCAAAAAAATTCCGGTCACGCCCCGCGGCGCCGGTACCAATATCAGCGGCGGTTCCGTGCCTATTAAAGGCGGCATCGTCATGTGCTTTACCCGCATGAATAAAATTCTCGAGATCAACAAGCCGAACATGACTGTTACCGCCGAATGCGGGGTAGTGCTGCAGGACCTTAATTTAGCTCTGGCCAAAGAAAACCTGTTTTTCCCGCCTGATCCGCAGAGTTTTCTGGCCTGTACGCTGGGCGGCAACGCCGCAGAGAATGCCGGCGGTCCCTACTGCGTTAAGTACGGTGTCTTTAAACAGTACCTGCTGGG
>JGI20214J51650_10001733_pt1 | contig 13880 bp, 11 predicted proteins | sample WetSurMetagenome_FD_51650 | JGI IMG/M metagenome (IMG submission 51650) | reverse complement strand
TGATTCTAACGTATGTTTTAACCCATAAACTTAGACTAAGAATAGCTGATTTAAATTATGCAACCTCGCAAACCAGTGCGGGTAATTTTGATATGCGCATAGATGTAAAAAGCAATGATGAGATTGGCAGCCTCGCTAAAGCTTTTAATACCATGCTCGATGAACTTAAGAAAAATCAACAAGCAAAAAATGAATATTCGGAGTTTATAACCCTTATAAATCAAAATGCATCTCTGACAGAAATATCTAATGCTGCTCTTACTAAAATAATAGATACTGGAGGTTTTTTAATTGGGGCTTTATACTCAATTGATGGTGATGAAGTTAGTCTTATCTGTTCACACGGAGTAAGCATTGCAAATCCCAATCGTGAACGAAATGAGTTTTACAAAAAGATCATTAAATCCAAACTACCTATAGAAATATCTGCTGAAAATCTGCTGCCCGTTGTTCAAACTGGCACGCTGGATTTAAGGGTAAATTATCTTTTATTGTTACCGGTCATCTATAACAATAAAGTTATTGCCTTACTCGAGCTTGCTTCATTAAATAAGCCAACCTTAGAAGCAAAAGATTATCTTGAGAAAATTCAGGAACAATTAGCTATTGGTTTAACAAATGCAAAAGCTGTTCTGCAATTGGAAAATTTTGTGAATGAGCTAAGACTTCTAAATGAGGAGTATCAAAAGCAAAACGTACAGATAAAGAAACAAAACGATACTCTTCTTGAACTAAGTAATCAGCTTAAAGCTAAAGCAGAAGAGTTAGCTATTCAAAAGGAAAAAGCTGAGGACTCTGCCAGACTTAAATCTCAATTTCTTGCAAGTATGTCTCACGAACTTCGCACACCTATGAACTCAATTTTGGGTCTTACGGAATTGATACTGGATAAAGCCCAACTAAGTGTAAAGAACAAGGAAAGATTAGAGGTTGTGTTAAAGAGTGGTAAGAGATTGATGAGCTTGATAAATGACATTCTTGACCTTTCAAAAATAGAAGCCGGTAAAATGGAAATTAGAGAGGAAGACGTTCTTCTCGAAGAAATAATTGAAGAAGTTATAAATACTGCTACACCGCTTGCAGTTGAAAAAGGTTTGACTTTTAATGTAAAGAGAAATTGCAATACTCGAATAATCATTAATACTGACCGTGGCAGAGTTACACAGGTGCTTATTAACTTGATTGGAAATGCAATTAAATTTACACATAGGGGAAAAATAGAATTATCAATCTCTTTCAATTCTGAAAAAATGATACTCTTCTCTATCAGTGACACAGGAATTGGAATTTCTGAAGAAAATAAAAAAATTATTTTTGAGGAGTTTCGGCAAATCGATGGAACGACTTCAAAAAAATACAGCGGAACTGGACTGGGTCTTGCTATTTCTAAAAAGATTTTAGATTTGCTCGGGGGTAAAATTTGGGTTGCAAGTATTGAAGGACAGGGTTCTGTTTTCTCATTCACAATTCCAACAAAATATGTTTCAGAAAAACGTAAACTTGAGGCGTTACCTGTTAATGTTGCTGCATTAAGAAAAAACATAAGCCATCCTATACTTGTTATCGATGACGATCCGGAAGTTAGATACACAATCGGGCAATATCTTATATCTAAAGGTTATGAAGTAATCTTTGCAGAAAACGGCGAAACAGGAATTAAACTAGCCATAGAGAAACAACCTTTTGCAATTACCCTTGATTTGCTTTTGCCTGATAAAGATGGCTGGAGTGTACTTAAAGTACTAAGAGAAAATTCTGCAACAACAGATATTCCGGTAATACTTATTTCAATTATCGGGGATAAAAATTTAGGTTATGGATTAGGTGCTTTTGAATATTTTGTAAAACCAATTTCAGCGGATAAACTTTTAAGCGCTTTTTCAAGATTAGAATCTCTGGCAAAAAAACGAATTAAAAAAATTGTAATTGTTGATGATGATGATCTTGAGTTCGAAAAATTTAAAAACGAATTTAAGGATGAAGACATAACGATAGAATATATTCAGGATAGTGAATATGCCTTTAATAAAATTGCTGAGGTTGAACCTGATTTGATTATCCTGGATTTAATGATGCCCAAAATAGATGGCATTACTTTATCTCATAAACTTAAATCAGACAATAAGACAAAACATATTCCGATAATCATCAGCACCGCAAAAAATCTTACTGATTTAGAGCTTAAATCATTAAAAGAAATTGTTGAAGATATTACCATTAAATCTAAGGGACACCCTTTAGATGTTTTAAAAACGGTAAGAGATAGAATAAAGATGCAAGAAGAAGATCAGGATTACTTTGAAAATGCAGAATCCAATTCAAGCGGTAGTTCAGAAATTACAATTCAGGATGAGCAAGTTGGAGATTTTGTTGGTGATGTTTTAATTGTTGATGATGATCCCGATATCCTGTTTACATTAAATGAAATGGTTCAAACCACAGGGTGTAAGACACATTTGGCAAAGAGTGGATTTGAATGTCTGAAAATATTAGAACACATAAAGCCCGATTTAATTATGTTGGATATAATGATGCCTGAGATGGATGGATTCCAAACATTAAAGAACATTAGGAATAATACTGATTTGGCTGCAGTTCCTATTTATGCCGTAACCGCCAAAGCTATGGTGGGTGATAAGGAAATAATTTTAAAACACGGTTTTAACGATTATATTCCAAAGCCTGTTAATTCAACAATTATTTCAGGTAAGATTGCTCAATTATTTTCAAAGATTAAAACCAGTTGATTATGAAAAAAGTATTAGTAATAGATGATCTTCCGGAAAATGTTTTTATGCTTCAAGATCGTTTGGAGCATGAGGGATTTGAAGTATTAACTGCCTATGATGGATATACGGGCATTGATAAAGCAAAAAATGAATTGCCGGATTTAATTTTACTTGATGTGATGATGCCCGATATTACTGGATTAGAAGTATGTAAGATTCTAGTTAATGAATCTACAACAAAAGATATTCCGATAATTTTAGTAACAGCAAAATCCGGGGCAGAAGACACTAAAGAAGGATTGGAAGCAGGTGCTTTCGATTATATAAAGAAACCATTTAATCGAATTGAATTGCTCGCAAGAGTAAAATCAGCATTAAAACTTTCAGAAGCACATAAATTACTTTTAGAATCTGAAAAGAGAGATACATATATAGCCACTGTTGTAACTGCAAATCATAAAATTAAACAACCTCTAACGCTTTTAAGTTTATCATCTGCTGCCATAAAAAGAGAATTGAGTAGAGAAGAGATTTCTAAAGATGGAATACTGAAAAGAGTAAAGTATATCGATATAGCCGTAAAGGAAATAACCGATGTGCTAAATCAACTAAATGCAATAAAAAACCCCATACTTTCAGAATATACGTCAAACATTAAAATGATAAAGGTTGAAGAGGGGTCGGATGAAGAAAACAAAAAATCAGATTAGTTTTTTTATGGTTTCTAACATAGTATCAAATTCATAAGGTTTCATCAACTTACTGCTAACCTTATAGCGTTTCAAATCGTCATCATCAAATCTTAAACTTCCCGATGATAAAATTACCGGAAGATTAAAATTTAACTCTCTGATTTTAGCAATACACTCAAGACCGTTCATACTCGGCATATTATAATCAATGATTAGCAAATCTACTTTTAGTTCTTCAGTAAGTACTGTAATAACTTCTTCACCGGATTTAACTTTAATAACATAATATCCGCTTGATTCAAGCATTTCTGCAAGCAATTCGGTTAACATTTCTTCATCATCAGCCAGCATAATAATTTTATCTGTTGCTTTCGGCTTCACAGTCTCCTGAGGTTCAAAGACAGGCAGATAAACATCAAACCTGGTCCCTAATCCCTTTTGGCTAGTTACATCAACATGACCTTTGTGTGCTTTAATAATTCCATAAGTAACGTATAACCCTAATCCTGATCCCGTATCTTTTTGTTTGGTTGAAAAATAAGGATCAAAAATTTTTGAAATGTTCTCTTCATCAATTCCACTTCCGGAATCATTTACAAAAAACTTAACATACTTTCCCCTATCTAATAAAGGATAACTAATAATATTAGAGTCATCCACCTTAAGATTAGATGCGCCCAAAATTATTTTCCCTTTTCCCTGGATAGATTCTTTAGCATTAACACATAAATTTAAAAGTATCTGATAAATTTCGGTTCCATTGCCTAAAATATTATGTAACTTTTCATCAACTTTTTCTTCCAAAGTTATGTTTGAAGGAAATGTTTGACTAACAACTTTCGCAATTTCACTTAAAATAAAATTGGGCATTACAATTTCTTTTCTTTTGGCCGTTGGCTTTCCGAAGGAAAGAAGACCTTTTGTAAGGTCCCTTGCACGCACAGAACAGTTTTCAATATTATCAATAAGCCTTAAAACATTTTCAGATTCAGGAACACGATTTCGCAAAAGGTGAAGGCTTCCGAATATGCTGGATAAAAGATTATTAAAATCGTGAGCCATTCCACTGCTAAGTTTTCCGATAGTTTCTAATTTTTGTGCTTGCAATAATCTTGATTCCAAAGCTGCATTCAACTCTCGTGTTTGAATATTGCTGATAGCAAATGATAAAAGAATAGAAAATTGTTCTATGTCGCTAATATCTAATGAAGAATATGTGCCTGTTTTTTTTCCTACAACAATTTTAGCCTGCAAAACATTATCAAAGTAACAGGGAGAAATACAAAGTGATTCGCAGTTAATTACCTGTGTTAAACCATATCCTATATTGTTGTGATGATTAAGCGCAAGTAATGGTCTTTTGTTAAGATCAAGCCACTTATTAATAAAAGATGAATTATACTTAATGCTTTTTTCCACTTCATCTTTGTTTAAAATAATGTTAAAGTCATCATTGTATAAAAATTTCTTTGCATCTTCACCATCATTAAAAATTATTATTCCAAAATCACTGGTTGTAACATTTTTACAGCGAATTAGAATTTCCTCAGCTATAGTTTCAACCGATCTTTCTTTAACCAATAAAACTAAAATATTCTGAAGTTCATCTTGAAAAAGTAAATTTCTTTGAAACTTTTCTTTATCAGAATTCTGTTTATAATCAGAATCAACAAGAGGAAGCATTTCAATAAGGTAAGCATCTACCTCTTTTTTAGATTGAGTAAAAAGTGGAGTAATGATAATATTTTTATTTTTATCAGCAAGAGGAATAACAAATGATTTTGATGAGTCAGAAATTATATTTTCATTAGGCGTATTGATGTTGAAAAGAGACTTTAGAGAAGTGCCTTTTATTTTTCCGGTTCCAATGTCTTTTTTGAAACTCTTATTGTACCAAAAAATTCTAAATGTTCTATCTGCCAGGGCAACCGAAGTGGTCTGTAATTCAAGAAGATCTTTGGATTTGTATTTTCTGATTAATTCATCGGACATTCAATATTTAATCTTGTTTAAGTTCGTACTTTTTAATCTTGGTGTAAAGTGTTTTGGGGCTTATACCCAACTGATTGGCTGTTTGTGTTCTATCCCACCGGTTAGCATCAAGCACTTTTGCGATATGCCATCTTTCAAGGTCTTCCATACTAAGAATTTCTGAAGGAATATCTACATTACCTTTACCTGCGACGCCTTTAAATTTACTGGCAATGGGTAAGTTTAGGTCTTCTGGTCGAATATAATCTCCTTCGGCAAAAATTATCGCACGTTCAATAATATGTTCTAATTCTCTAACATTGCCAGTAAAATCATATTCTTCCAAAATCTGTGCGGCTTCAAAGGATAATTTTTTAGGTGATCTTACGGGAGATTTTGAACCAAGAAAGTAATTAGCTAATACTAGAATATCTTCTCTACGATCTCTAAGCGGGGGAATTGTCAAAGTAATTACATTTAATCTGAATAAAAGATCCTTACGAAAATTTTTAACATCAGCTTCCTCTAAAAGATTTCGGTTAGTTGCGCCTATAACTCTTACGTTCGAATTTAAATTTGTAACGCCGCCTATTCTTCTATACTCACCATTCTCCAAAAATCTTAACAACTTTGGCTGCAGGGTTAAACTCAGCTCTCCTATTTCATCAAGAAAAAGTGTTCCGCCGTGGGCGATCTCAACTAATCCTTGCTTAGTAGATTTAGCATCTGTAAAGGCACCTTTTTCATGTCCAAACAATTCACTCTCAATCAGTTGATCGGGTAACGAGGCACAGTTAATAACAACAAATGGTTTATCTTTTCTGGCAGATTGCTTATGAATGTATTCAGCAAATAATTCTTTACCAGTTCCTGTCTCGCCTTCAACTAACACATTAGAATCCGACTGTGCAGCTTTGATTGTTAGGTTCAGAACACGCTGAAGTGATTTACTCTCACCAATGATTTTTTCTGAATGTTTTTTACTGATTTCTTTAGAAAGGAGAACAGTGGTTACTAATAAATTTCTATGTTCGATTGCACGGTTAACGGTAATTAGAAGTTCTTCAAACTCATATGGTTTATTGATATAATCATACGCACCATTTTTAATACACTGAATAGCTTTTTTCATATCAGACTGAGCCGATAGAACAATAACCTGAATATTATATCCAGAATCATTTACAAATTTTAAGACTTCTTCGCCCTGAACTTCTCTCATATTCAGATCAAGAAGAAGAACATCATAATTTTTAGCTTTGATTGCTTCGATGGCATATTTGCCGTCATATACGGCGTCAACAGAAAAACCCTCTTCTAATAACTGTTCCTTAAGCAAATAGCACAAGGTTTCGTCATCATCGCAAACAAGAATTTTGGAATTTTTTGTACTTTCTATCATTTCCCACCGTTAAAAAAATCTGTTAGTTTGGATTAAAAAAACGCATTATTTATATTTGATATTCAAATTTTTGGGCGCGTAGCTCAGGGGTAGAGCATCTGCCTTTTAAGCAGAGGGTCGGTGGTTCGAGCCCACCCGCGCTCACATTTAACAAAGCCACTTAGTGGCTTTCGTTTTTATTAACAATATTTAAGAACTAATGGTTAATAATAACACATATTCGCAAAAACAGCAAGTTTTACCGATTTATACTATTAGAACCCTGTTTTATACGCCAATTACTTAACTTATCTATATATCAAAGAATTGGATTTACTTTGGGCGAAATAGTTTATAAAACAATTATAAGATTGGCTTTGACAATTCTTATTGTATGGTTCAGTAAAGATTTTTTTGATCAAAAATTTTTCTGGATTTTAAGCGTTCTTGCGATATTTTTTTTTGTATTTCATCCGGCATACTTGTCGTACAAAAAATTTATTGATGAAAACAAAAATGTTATAAGTAATACTTTGTGCTCTACTTGTAAACATTTTAATCAATCCGCCATTATTTGTATGAAGTATGATAAACATCCGACCGAAAATTTTATTCCTTGTGAAGGAACGGACTGGGAACCAAAATAAATTTATCTTTTCCTTTGGAGATTTTGTTTTATTTATTTAAAAGTTATTCAGTAGTAAATTTACACATCTTCTTTGCCGTAGAGATAACGATATTTTTTCAATTGCTTAATGAAAGATTTTTATGAAAAGACTACTCTCAAGATTTCTACTTTTATTTACAATTCTATCTCTCAGTCAATCAATTCTAATAGCTCAGGGATTTTTACACCGACAAGATAAAAAAATAGTTGACGGTTCTGGACAGGAAATTATTTTAAAGGGAATAGGATTTGGCGGATGGTTATTACAAGAAGGATATATGCTTCACACATCTGGTTTTGCTAATGCCCAATGGGAAATTCGTGAACGCATTTTAGATTTAATAGGTGAAACAAATACAGAACTATTCTATGAAACCTATAGGGATAATTATGTAAGAAAGGCTGACATAGATTCGATTAAAAACTGGGGTTTCAATTCCATTCGATTACCTTTTCATTACAATTTATTTGCTACCAATACAAATCCTCCTGTGTTCATTAACAAAGGTTTTGAGATTATAGATTCACTGCTTGACTGGTGTGAACAAAATGAAATTTATCTTATACTCGATATGCATGCTGCTCCAGGGGGACAAAGTGATGAACCAATAAGTGATTATAACCCTGCGTTTGCTTCACTATGGGAAAGCGAACAAAATAAAACTCTTACAGTACAAATCTGGAGAAAAATTGCTGAACATTACAAAGATGAAGTTTGGATTGGGGGTTACGATTTAATTAACGAACCAAAATGGAATTTACCACCTAACAATCAACCATTGCGCAACCTTTATATTAGACTAACTGATACGATTCGGGCTGTAGATAATAATCATTTACTATTTATAGAAGGCAATTGGTTTGCAACTGATTTTAATGGACTTAATCCGGCATGGGATGAAAACATGGCTTACAGTTTTCATAAATATTGGAGTGGAAATACTCAATCATCAATTCAATATCTTATTGATCTAAGGAACAGTACTAATCGCCCGTTGTGGTTAGGAGAAACAGGTGAGAACTCCAACAAATGGTTTACTGATTGCGTTGAATTAATGAAAACAAATAATATTGGTTGGGCTTGGTGGCCGCACAAAAAAATTCAGTCGATTGCTGGACCTCTCTCTGCATATCTTTTACCCGTTTATCAAAACCTAATTAATTATTGGACTAACGGTGGAACCCCGCCATCCGTGACAATAGCAATGAACGCACTGATGGCACAAGCAAATATGTTACTGATAGAAAACTGTGTTTATCAAAAAGATGTAATTGATGCACTTATGAGACAACCATCAAATACAACTATAATCCCATTTGCAAACAATCAGATTCCCGGAACCATTTATGCAACAAATTATGATTTAGGTAAATTGACTTATGCTTACAATGATGTTGATTATGAAAACACTGGAAACGGCGGTGTCTGGAATCAAGGATATAATTATAGAAATGATGGAGTAGATATTGAGGCTTGCAGTGATTTTTCATCGAACGGATTTAATGTCGGATGGATTGAAACTGGTGAATGGTTGAAGTATACCATTAATGTCACTCAAAGCGGGTTATATGATATAAATCTTAATATTGCGGCACCAAGTACAGGTGGAAAGATTCTTTTGTCGCTGGATGGACAAAGTGTAACAAATGTTTTAGATGTTTCTGCAACTGGTGGATGGCAGAATTGGCAATACTTAGTTGTTCCTGATATCTATATTCCTGAAGGTACACATACATTTCAGACAAGATTTTTCTTCGGCGGATATAATTTCAGCTATATGGATTTTGTTCTTACCGCTGCCGATGTTAATGATATGGAAAATCAACCACTTGAATATGATCTTCAACAAAACTATCCTAATCCTTTTAATCCAGGCACAACTATAACATATTCAATTAAAGAAACCGGTAATGTAGAAATAAAAATTTATGATGTTCTTGGTAGAGAAGTTATAGAATTATTAAACAAGGAAATGTCTCCAGGATTATATAAGATTGACTTCAAGGCTGAAAATTTACCGAGTGGAATATATTTTTATATCTTAAAAGTAAACTCCTTTGCAGCATCAAGAAAAATGATCCTTTTAAAGTAACATCAATCAAATTGAACAATAAAACCGGACAATCGATATCAGATCTTGCTAATAAAGGAATTCGAACAACAATTATTGGAATTCTAACAAGCATAATTTTAGCAGCGATTAAGGCTGTTGCGGGTGTTTGGGGTAATTCTTATGCGCTAATCGCAGATGCTATAGAATCTACTTCCGATGTTTTTACTTCGTTAATTGTTTTAACCGGATTAAAAATTGCAACACGCCCTGCTGATGAAACGCATCCGTATGGTCATGGTAAAGCAGAACCCTTTGCAGGAATATTGGTTTCAGCCGCTCTATTTATTGCCGCGTTTGTAATTATTATACAAAGTATTCACGAGATTATTACTCCTCATCATGCTCCAGCGTCTTTTACATTAATCGTTTTGGTCGCTGTGGTAATTACCAAAGAATTTCTTTTTAGATATATAATAAAAGTTGGCAACTCTGTAGACAGCGTGGCAGTAAAAAATGATGCCTGGCATCATCGCAGTGATGCAATTACATCCGGTGCTGCATTTATTGGTATTTCAATCGCACTTATTGGCGGACCTGGTTACGAAGAGGCTGATGATTATGCGGCTTTGTGTGCGTCCCTCATCATAATTTTTAATGCTTATAGATTATTTAAACCTGCTTTGTTTGAAATAATGGATACAGCTCCTTCACCGGAATTTGTAAACAAAATAATAGATGCGTCCTTAATAGTTGAAGATGTTGTTGCAATAGATAAGTGCTTAGCAAGAAAAATGGGATTACAGTATTATATAGATATGCACGTAATTGTGGATGGAAACATTACTGTTCACAAAGGTCACCAAATATCACACAACGTTAAAAATAAATTAGTTAATTCTTTTCCAAATGTTTCTGATGTACTTGTTCATATAGAACCGGCAACTGAAGAAAGATTAATGAGAAGTCATAGAATTGAGCAAACTAAAGGAAATAAAGAAATTAGTTAATTTTTTGACTTAATTCAGGATAAAGTAAAGTATTACTTCCCCTATTACCCTTATAATATTAATCACGGTAGTTAAGAAACTTTAATTGCTTGAAACCAAGTCCTATCTTTTTGCATCCAATACAACATACATTTAGAATAAGAATTCTAATCATTTACTTACACCAAATATTATAAAGGAAATCCTTATGAAAGCAAACGTTGGCAGTGCAGATAGAATCATTCGATTCATATTGGGAGCCGTAATTATTGTTCTTGGTTTTTACTTTAAAAGCTGGTGGGGAGTAGTCGGAGTTGTTCCAATCCTTACCGCAACACTAAGCTTTTGCCCGGCTTATAGTTTAATTGGTGTTTCTACAAAAACAAAAGTAAAAACTGAAAAATTAAAGGTTTAGTAATAATTAAATAATAAGGGGCTATGATGCCCTTTATTATTTTACTTCAATTTTTTCTTCCTCTTTAGATTTTCTCCATATTCCGGGTATAATCACGCCAACCAAAATTCCAATAATTAGAGTTATTAACAATAAAAGTAATTTTGAAATATTAACTGACCATAGAAGAAAATGTAATGGAATTGTTTCTACATTCTGGATACATACTATAATGAATAATCCAATTAGAACCAGTAGTGTTACAGATTTAAAACTCATTATTCTCTGCTAATGTTTGTTTATAATTATTTGAATTAAATTATTTACCTATGGCACGATCTAATTTAAAGTAAAAAATGCCATATCATAAATCAATATAATATGGCATTAAATATTAAATTAATATTTTAATTATTCTGTGTATGCTATCCAATAACCACTTATGCTGAATAATTTGGAATCAGCCCAAGTTTTTATTTTAACCGTAAATCCATCTCTGGAAACTGATAGCACTTCAACATTAAACCTGCAGTTAGTTTCCTTATCTGCATCCAACTGAGTAACAGAAACCATAACTTTAGGTTTAACATCATAAGGCTTGGGATAATCTATTTCGATTGTGGTTGATCTTTCGCCGGTGTTTGTATCAAGATTATACGCAGGATCACCAGCTTTTGAAAACCACTGACCGCTTTGGGTTTGAGCCGTAACCATAGCTGTAAAAGCAACAAAGAATAGCACGACAGCAAGAACTGATAACTTTTTCATTCTTTTCTCCTGATAAATTGTTAGTTGATGTTTTTTTGAACATTTACATATAAGTTGGTTAAAACTTACTAAAATCTACTCGTTCTAAATTTTATTTCCTAATTATTTTTCAACTTAGATCGGGTAATACTGAATCATTTTTATTAATTTTATTTTTTCTCACTCTATAAATAATTTTCGAATTACTATGAAAGAGACAATTCAGGTATTAATAAAAAAACTCAAATAACTCTGCAGATCAGCCCCTTTAGATAAAGTCCCTCTGGAAAGTTTGTTGAAACAGTATGATCGGGAGATTGTGTTAAATATTTTACAATGTTTACATTTCGTCCAGAATCCAACGCAGCATCAGCAATAATTTTATTAAATAGTTCTGTTGTGATATGACCCGAACAAGAAAAAGTAAAAAGCATCCCACCCTTTCTTAACAACTTTATCGCCAACAAATTTATATCCTTATAACCTCTGCTTGCTTTTTCAATCTGACTTACTGATTCTGCAAATTTGGGTGGATCGAGAATAATTATATCAAACTGTTTATTTGCATCGCGAAGTTTTCTTAAATATTTAAATACATCATCGTTAATATTTTCATATGCAGCGGATGAAATTCCATTTAAAGCTAAATTTTTCTCTGCCAGTTCAAGTGCATCGATAGAAGAATCCACATTAATAACTTTATCAGCACCCGATTTTAAAGCGTACACAGAAAATCCACCGGAAAAAGAAAAACAATTAAGTATTTCTTTACCTTGTGAAAATCTTTCTAACAATTTTCTATTATCTCTCTGATCTAAATAGAATCCTGTTTTGTGTCCTTTTTTTATATCAACAAAAAACTGATTACCATTTTCAATTATTTCAATTAAATCTGGCGGCTCATTGCCAAACAAAGCTCCACTGACTGGAAGTAGTCCTTCTTTTTCTCTTACTTCAACATCAGAGCGTTCATAAATCCCGGTTGGGTTTAGTAATGAAGAAAGTAATTTAACAACTTCTTGTTTCCAAAATTCAGCTCCGGCAGATAAGAACTGACAAACAATGTAATCATTATACTTATCCACAATTAATCCGGGCAATCCATCGCTTTCGGCGTTTATCAATCTGTATGCATTTGAGTTTGTTGTGTCGATTATTTGAGTTCGTAATTCTATTGCCTGTTCAATTTGTCTTTTAAAATATTCTGTGTCAATCTTTTCATTTTCATCAAAAGACCAAATGCGGATTGAGATTTGAGATTTTATAGAATAGGCTCCCCAGCCTAAAAATTTTCCATCAGCCGAGACAACTTTTACAGTAACTCCGTTTTGGGGTGGATCTTTAATCGAATCAATTGCACCTGAAAAAACCCAGGGATGTTTTCTTTCTAAAGATCTTTGACGATTTTTTTTAAGTTTTATGTAGTTTTTTGCTTTAATAGCTTCAATTGCGTATTTACCGTCATAAACGGCATCTACAGAATAACCTTCCTCCAGTAATTGCTCTTTTAGCAAATAACAGAGGGTTTCGTCATCATCACATACAAGAATTTTTGAATTTTTTAAGTTTTCTATCATTTCCCACCAGTAAAAAAATCTGTTAGTTTGGATTAAAAATGCACTTTAATTATATTTGTCGCTCGAATTTTTGGGCGCGTAGCTCAGGGGTAGAGCATCTGCCTTTTAAGCAGAGGGTCGGTGGTTCGAGCCCACCCGCGCTCACGATTCATAAAGCCACTTTTTAGTGGCTTTAGTTTTTTTAAACAATTTTTAATAAATAATATTTAATAATAACACATAATATTAAAAACAGCAAGTTTTACCGATTTTTACTAACTTCATTTGGTTATTATTGACAGTAAAATATTATCGATAATTATAAGAGAATGTTGATTGGGTGAAATTGTTTATAAAACTTTAATAAGATTATTTTTAATAATCGCAGTCTTGTGGTTTGTTCAAAGTATTTTTGATACTGAATATTTCTTGATTATAAGTTTTTTGACAGTCTTTTTTTTCGTGATTAATCCAGCCTATTTATCGTATCAGGATTTTATCTCGAAAAATAGCCCTGTAATAAATAATAGTCTCTGTACATCTTGTAAACATTTTGATAAATCTGCGGTGTTATGTATAAAATATGATAAACATCCAACTGAAGAAATAATTCCTTGTGAAGGAACAGCCTGGGAGCCTGAATAACTATTAATGCAAATAATTATTATTAGATTATGAAAGAGTATACAAGTAATATCAAAAA
>JGI20214J51650_10001732_pt1 | contig 13886 bp, 17 predicted proteins | sample WetSurMetagenome_FD_51650 | JGI IMG/M metagenome (IMG submission 51650) | reverse complement strand
AAAAAAAAATCGCCTTCGATCCCAACGGATATTTCACACCCGTACTATTCGCACGGCATGCTGCATCCCTGGAACACCCGTTTCTTTCCTGTGCCATCATTCAGGTCACATTTATTTCCTGTCATGACCCAGCTGAGGTATGAAACGATTCGGGGTCATACTCGCAGCACTCTTCGTTATTACACTGGTAACAGGTTGTACATCTCATGTGCCAACCCCGTCAGCCATGCAGACCCAGGCACCAGGGCCGGTCCTGACGCGTTCAGCGGAGAACCCACCAACTTCGACAATCACTCCGGTAGGTACCCTTACGTTACCGGGTAACAACACCCGTGCCAATACAACCTATAATGACGCATTTTTCCTGGACCCAGTGAAGGATTACCATGTAGGGGACAATATAACAATTCATGGGAATACCATTCTCTCTGCCGGTGACCCACTGCTCGTCGAAGTTGTCTCGTCCTCATTTGGCCCGTTGCCTAAAAGCAGCCGCCAGTCATTCACCGGGGTATCGGGAATTACCCCCGTGAAACAAGGGCCGGNTGGCGGGACGAACTCCTGGTCGTTTTCCTTCTCAACGGATGGGTTTATCGAGGATACATATATTGTCACGGTATCGGGTATCACCATCAATGTCAGGGATAGTACCACATTCATGCTGAAACCACGTATCTGACTGTTGCATTCAATCGTCCCGGCAGGGAAAACGGTTTATCCAAATCGGGTAACTTTTCCCCGGNCGGTATTCTCCCGCAAAAGAGATGTAGAGAGATGACATTATCTGATCGTTAAGCATCATGGAACCCGTAATAGAGGCTTCAAACCTGGTCAAGCAATTTGGTCCGTTTACGGCGGTAGATACCATCAGCTTCGCAGTCAGGCCTGGGGAGGTATTCGGGTTCCTCGGGCCGAACGGGGCTGGGAAGACCACCACGATGAAAATGATCCAGTGTGCCTCTCCAAGGACATCAGGTTCCCTTTCAGTTTTCGGCATGGACCCAGGCACTCATAGCCGCGAGATCAAGGAGCTGATCGGGGTTGTCCCTCAGGAGACAAATCTTGATACCGAGTTCTCCACTATTGAAAATCTCCTTGTGTACTCCCGTTATTTCGGGATACCGCAAGAGGTTGCCGGTGAAAGGGCCGAAAAACTCCTCGATTTTGTCCAGCTGACCGAAAAGCGGGATGTCAACATCGAAAAACTCTCAGGAGGGATGAAACGGCGTCTTATCCTTGCAAGGGCGCTCGTGAACCAGCCAAAACTTCTCATCCTTGATGAACCGACGATCGGACTGGACCCCCAGGCAAGGCACCTGATATGGGAAAAACTGAAACTCCTCAGGTCACAGGGAAATACCATTGTCCTTACCACCCATTACCTTGAGGAGGCGGAACGGCTCTGTGACCGGCTTGTAATAATGAATAACGGAACGATCCTTGTTGAAGGGTCTCCTGCTGAACTCGTCCGGGACCATGTCGGAAGCGGGATTGTTGAAGCAGAACATTCACCGGGTGTCGTGGCCTGCCTTGTGGACCTGGGTATTCCCTACGACATCGCAGGGGATATGGTCCAGGTCGCTACTGATAACCCCCGGGGAGTTGCCCAGGAGCTCCTCTCGAAATGTGATGCAAAGCGGGTGCTGGCACGGGCTGCAACACTTGAAGATGTTTTTCTCAAACTTACCGGGAGGGTGCTCAGGGAATGATCAGGGATTTATTTATCATCCCCCGTCTCACCGGTAACGCCTGGACAGTCTGGCGTCGCAACCTTGATGTATTCCTGAAAACCTGGCGGGTCAACCTCGTTCCACCCTTTATTGAACCGTTCCTGTACCTTATCGCACTGGGGTTCGGGCTCGGGGGGTTTGTAGGATATATCGGGGATGTGCCCTATATTGACTTTATTGCCCCTGCAATTGTTGCGGTTTCAATAATGAATTCGGCATTTTTTGAGTGCACCTATGGCTCCTATGTCAGGATGTATTACGGAAAAACGTTTGATGCAATTATCGCAACACCTGTTTCCATCGAAGAAGTAATTGCCGGGGAGCTGCTCTGGGGTGCGACAAGGAGCATGATTTACACGAGCCTCATGCTCCCGGTCCTGGTCCTGTTCGGTGTGGTGGATTTACCCACATCATTGCTGCTCATCCCCTTTGCATTCATTGGAGGGCTCCTCTTCGCCTGTATTGCAATGTGTTTTACGGCAGTGACACCAAGTATCGACGCACTGAATTACCCCTCGTTCCTGTTCATCACACCGATGTTGCTCTTTTCGGGGACATTCTTTCCATTAACGGTCCTCCCGCCGGCCCTGCAGGTTTTCGCTTATGCAGTCCTCCCCCTCACTCATGTGGTAACTATTTGTCGTGGAATAACCCTGACCCTGTTCTCTCCCTTCATGCTCGTCAGCCTGGCGTGGATAGCTATCGTTACCTCGGTACTCTTCCTCGTATCGGTTAACCTCATGAGACGCAGGCTTGTTGTATAAAACCTGGAACGGCAAGCTTCGCTGGTCGGATTCGACTTTTTATTTTTCTACGGTGCGATTTTCTGATGTGGAAAAAGATTGGGTAATAAGGGTTTTGTTGAAACCCTGCATATTTTTTTAAAAAAAAGAAGAATACGTTGACAGGAGGGGGTTTCACCCCTCCCTGTCCCACCCCCAATACGATATTCATCGACAGGGTTAAATTTGGGGCATTCAAGAAAATTACAGAGATTTGGAGATTATTCCCTATCCCAACTGGGGTCGCCAAAGCGGCGGGGTGAAGCCCCGGGAGCGTGACCAACTATTGGAATAATCTAATCTGCAAGATCGATTTGAGAGGGTTTCAACAGAGCCGTAATAAGTGAAAATGGCTGGATCCTTGTCCTGCACGGACCGATAAAGAATAATATCCCGGAAGGGAATATTACCTCCTTCCAGCCCAGCCACGGTCATTCATGGCAGCCCTCATGGAAATGGCATAGTTTTCCAGGGCTTTTCCCATGCATACCGGGTCGTCCATGTTTTCTTCAATAATTGCAACGATCGCGCTTCCGGCAATGACTGCGTCCGCACCGGCCTTAACAATACCGGCTGCATGGGCAGGGGTTGCTATACCGAAACCAACAGCCAGGGGCATAGAGGTTTTTTCCCGTACGGACCGGATAAATGCTGACGCCCCGGGAGGTAGGGCAGCTAATACCCCGGTGACTCCCAGGTGGGAGACGAGGTAGAGGAATCCCTGCGCATTTTTCAAAATCCGTTCCAGCCTCTCAGGAGATGTCGTCTCACAGACCATGAATATCTGGTCGATACCGGTTTCTGCCGCCACCTTCACCACGGGGCCGGACTCTTCAACCGGCATATCGGCAATCAGGATGCCATCGACACCTGCACCTCCTGCATCACGGTAGAACCCGGCGATCCCCCGGTGATGGACGACATTATAATAGGTAAGCAGCACGACCGGCACTTTTGAAAACAGCCTTATCCTTCGGACTATTTCAAAAACCATAGCAGGGGTAGCACCTGCACCAAGTGCCCGGCTGTCCGCCCGCTGGATCGTCGGCCCATCTGCAACCGGATCTGAGAACGGCACCCCCAATTCGATAATATCTGCTCCTCCTTCTATCAGGGCCCTGGCTGCTGCAACGGAACGTTCGATATCCGGGTCACCTGCCACGGTAAACACGATGAACAACGGCCTGCCGGCGGATTTAAATGCATCTCCAATCCTGCTCATCGGGAATCCCCCTGCATTGCTGCCACACCGGCGACATCCTTGTCTCCCCTTCCTGATAGGTTTATGACAACAATTTCATCACGGGAAAATTCATCTTTCATCTTAATCGCCGCCCCAACTGCATGGGCAGACTCCATTGCGGGAATAATTCCTTCTTTCCGCGAGAGATAACGGAACGCAGAAAGGGCCTCGTCATCGTTCACCGGGAGATAATTCACCCTTCCCAGGTCCTTGAGCATGCTGTGTTCCGGGCCGACACCAGGATAATCAAGACCGGCAGAAATGCTGTGGGTCCTGGCGATTTGCCCGTTTTTATCCTGCAGGAGGTAGGAGAATGCGCCGTGAAGCACTCCGGGGGTTCCGCCGCAGAGCGTGGCGCCGTGTTCACCCGTGTCGAGGCCGTGACCCCCGGCTTCCACACCGGTCATGGTAACAGGGTCCCGTATAAACGGGTGAAACAACCCTATTGCATTCGACCCGCCCCCGACACAGGCGATCAGCCGGTCAGGGAGCCGGCCTTCTGCTTTCATTGACTGTTTCCTTACTTCCCTGCCTATCACGGTCTGAAAATCCCGGACTATACGGGGGAACGGATGGGGGCCGACAACTGATCCAATCAGGTAATGGGTATCGCCCACGTTCCCGACCCATGTACGAAGGGCTTCGTTAACCGCGTCTTTCAGGGTCCTCGACCCGGTACATACAGGGATAACTCTCGCCCCCATCAGTTCCATCCGGAATACGTTCAGCCTCTGTCGTGCGATGTCTTCCTCGCCCATGAACACTTCGACAGGAAGGTTAAGCATAGCCCCTGCAATAGCCGTCGCAACACCGTGCTGCCCGGCCCCGGTCTCTGCAATCAGCCGCTTCTTTCCCATGTACCTGGCAAGTAAAGCCTGGCCGAGAGTATTATTCAGCTTATGGGCCCCGCCATGAAGGAGGTCCTCGCGCTTGAGATACACCTTCGCACCGAGGTCTTCTGACAGGTTGTGGCAATATGTAAGGGGTGTCGGGCGCCCTGCATAATTTTTCAGGTAGTGACTGAGCTCCCGGGTAAATTCCCTGTCCCGGGAAATCTTCTGGTAGGACTCCCCGAGTCCGATAAGCGCTGCCATCAGTGCTTCCGGGACATACTGTCCGCCGAATTTACCAAACCTGCCGGATTTACCTGGCATCATGTACCCCTTTTGCATTTTGTATGAACCTGCAGACAAGATCGGGGTCTTTTACACCGGGCCGGGTCTCAACCCCCGATGCCACATCGACCGCATACGGCTGGACTTCTGTGATTGCGACCTTCACATTTTCAGGAGTCAGCCCCCCGGCAAGTATTACGGGGATCTTTGATCGCACTACAGTATCACGGGCAAACGTGGGATCATAGTGCCGGCCTTTTCCATGGCTGTCGTCAATGATAATCGCATCACAGTCTTCCGGAAGCGGCTCTCCTCTTCCAATAACCCGGATCACCCTGCTTTCGGGGTCTTTCTGAAATGAGAACGGGTGAGAGATCTGGATTGCAGAGGGGTGCAGCTCAAGCATCCTAGTTATCTCGGCCAGGGACTGTGTATGGCTCACCGCAACGGTCGAGGTGAAAGGACCAAGGGCATGAAAAATCTCCCGTGCCCGTTCAAAGGTCACCACCCGCTTTGAAACCCCTCCTGAAAATACCACGACCCCTATGGCGTCGGCACCTGCTCCCTCTGCCTGCAACGCATCCTCAACGGTGGTAATGCCACATATTTTTACGCGGATACAAATCCCTCCAGTACTTTTTCCGGTCGTACTGATGCCATAATCGAACTACCGATAAGAAAGGCATCGCAGTACCGCCGGAGGTACCTGACATCAAACGGCCAGGTTATTCCACTCATCGATATCACCGTTATACCGTTCCTGCAAAGTTTTTCCGATACCAGTCTCGTCGTATTAAGATTGGTTTCCATGGTTTTCAGGTCCCGGTTGTTAATGCCAATCAGGGTTGCCCCGGAGCTGACTGCAAGAGGTATCTCGTTACAGGAATGGATTTCAACCAGCGGTTCAATGGCACACGTCCGGCAGTAACTGACAAATTCCGGCAGGCGGTCACGAAGGACCGCTGCAATCAGGAGTATGGCATCCGCACCAAGCATGCGGCTCTCCATGATCTGCCTTTTATCGATAATAAAGTCCTTCTGAAGCACGGGAAGGCCGGAAACCTTCCTGGCACGGGAAATATTCTCCACGGATCCATTGAACCAGTAAGGCTCAGTGAGCACCGAAAGGGCAACGGCACCCCCTTCGGTCATCATACGGCATAACTCCCCAGGTTCACCTTCGCTCCTGATACAACCTGCTGTTGGTGAAGAATATTTAATCTCCGCAATAATTGCATTCCTGCCTTTTACAGAGCGTACAGCCTGCTCAAACCGACCCGGCCCGGGAGGGCCTGCTTTGGGAATGCCGGTGAAATCCGGAAGCATTTCGACTCTCGAAATTGTCCGTTCCAGAATTTCATCAAGTATCATGCAGACCCTCTGGTAGTGTCTGCGAGTGCGCTGAGTTTTTCCATTGCCGCCCCGTTGTCAATTGAAAGGACGGCTTTCGTGATACCCTCCTGTATTGAGCCGGCCTTTCCGGCCGTATAGATTGCAGCGCCGCTGTTGAGGAGCACGATCTCCCGGTGGGGCCCCTTTTCCCCTGACAGGACATCGATAAGGATCCTTGCGTTCTCCCCGGCATCCCCGCCAGCAATATCCACCGGGTCCACCTCATCAAACCCATAATCACGGCAATGGATCACCCGGTCAGTGATCCGGTTGCCGCAGAGTTCACTTACCCGGGTCTCCCCGGTCGTTGAAATCTCATCAAGTCCGTTACCATGTACAACCATAGCCCGTGAAGTACCAAGGTCCCGGAGGACTTCTGCAAAGACACGGGTAAGTGAGGGGGAATATACCCCTATCAACTGTGCATCTGCCCCTGCCGGGTTTGTCAGCGGACCAAGAAGGTTAAAAATTGTCCTGATCCCGATCTCACGCCGTGATGCGGCCACGCTCTGCATGGCAGGATGGTACACCGGAGCAAACAGGAAGGCAATACCGATATCCCAAAGGATTTCATTGTTACGTGAGGGTGACACGGACAGGTTGACCCCGAGTGTTTCAAGCACATCTGCCGAACCACAACGGCCTGATACACTACGGTTACCGTGTTTCACAACCGGTACCCCGGCTCCGGCCGCAACAAACGCGGCAGCAGTACTGATATTAAAACTACCCCGCCCGTCACCACCAGTCCCGCACGTATCAAGGAGCGGCCCTGCCTGTTCCCTGGCAAAGGGTACCGCACAGGCCCTCATGACACGGGCGAACGCTGTAATCTCATCGACAGATGGCCCCTTTACCTGCATTGCTGCCAGGAATGCCCCGGTTTGGGCACCGGTAGCCTTTCCTTCAATGATTTCCTCCATAACAGTCCCTGCCATTTCCCTGCCGAGGTCCCGCCCGTCCACCATCGAGGCGATCGACTGCCTGATAACAAGATCAGGGATCATGCTGCCACCTCCCTGTAAAGGAAGTTCCGGATAATTCCAGGCCCGTTATGGCAGAGAATGCTTTCGGGATGGAACTGTACGCCTTCGAGGGGAAAGTCCCTGTGGCGGACACCCATGACATACCCATCATCAGCGCTTCGTGCCGTGACTTCGAGTGAAGGGGGCAACGATTCCGGATCAACAATCAGCGAATGGTACCGTGTGGCAATAAACGGGTTCTCGATCCCCCTGTAGATACCTTTTCCGTCATGGTGTACGAGGGACGTTTTTCCGTGCATCAGGTGGTAACCCTGTATAACCGAGGCCCCTGCACTATGACAGATGGCCTGGTGACCGAGGCAGACTCCAAGGGTAGGAACTGTCTTCGACAAGGTGGTGAGAGCCAGCAGACAGAGGCCTGATCCCTTCGGGTGACCCGGTCCCGGGGACAGGATAATCCTGTCAGGGTTGATTTTTTTTAGTATTTGCGGGCCAGCATCAGATTTCACGACGACGGGGTCTGCCCCGAGCGTACCGACAAGCTGGACGAGGTTGTAGGTAAAACTGTCATAGCAGTCAATGACAAGGACTTTCATGCCAGCCCTCCTGCAATCCGGATAGCTGATCGCATCGCCTCAGCCTTGTCGCTCGCTTCAGTCCATTCCTTTGAAGGACATGAGTCAGCAACAATACCAGCTCCTGCCTGGACAGACGCTACTCCATCCTTGACATCCGCAGTCCTGATGGCAATGGCAAATTCAAGCTGGTTATCGAACCCGATATATCCCACAGCTCCGGCATACAGTCCCCTTTCTTCCGGTTCAAGCTCGTCAATTATCTGCATCGCCCTGATTTTCGGGGCCCCGGTTACCGTCCCGGCCGGGAAACATGCCTTAAACCCGTCAAAGCGATCGAAATCCTCCCTGATCTCACCGGTAACCGTTGAAACGATATGCTGGACATGAGAGTACTTCCCGATTTCCATGAAACGGGGGACCCGGACTGAGCCAAATCTGCAGACACTCCCCACATCATTCCTTGCAAGGTCAACCAGCATGACATGTTCAGCCCGCTCTTTTTCGTCCTGAAGGAGATCAAGGGCAAGCNGGGTATCCTCTTCCGGTGTGCACCCCCGTTTACGTGTACCGGCGATTGGGACGGTCGTAAGACTGTTTCCTTCGACACGAACAAGCATCTCCGGGCTGGCGCCGACAACCGCATGACCTGGAAAATCCAGAAAATACATGTAAGGGCTCGGGTTTACCTGCCGAAGAGATCGGTAAAGGGCAAACGGTTCCCCTGCAAAAGGGAATTGTTCCTTCCTTGAGATGACCGCCTGGACGATCTCTCCTTTTCTGATATATCCCTTGGCTTTTTTGACCGATCTGATGAACAAATCCCTTTCATATCCTGGTACAGTTATAACCCCTTTCTGATGGCTGGTGCGTCTTTCTTTGCTTTGATTGGGCAGATTTATTGCCATCCCGTAATTAACAGGTCTTGGGCAACCGGTAGATCCAGTATTGTCCATGGAGGGTACCCCGGCCGACGTGTGGCAGGACAAGCCATCTTCCCGGGTTTCCAGAAATCGCCGGATAGCCGCAATTCGTGATGCCAGCGCTGAATACAGGCGTTCGTATTCTTTACCAGGGTCCTGCCCCTCTGTAATTACTGCACTGCAGACAAGCGAGAGGGTATCATTCCGGTGATCGAAGACGATACATTCAGTACAGAGCATGAACTCGGCTACAGGGGACCCGGGGTCAGGCAGGTGCCTGCTTGCGCCAATACCCGGGATAAGTGCGTGGACGAGGTCATACGAAAAATACCCCGCAAATCCACCAAAGAAACGCGGTACCGGGGGGGGTACACAATTAAATGTACCACAAATCGCCTTCATTATTTCAACTGCATCTGTTCCGGATACATTCCGGAGAAGAGAGACAAGACGGGGGTCCCCGGTTATCCTGGTGGAGTCCCCGATCGAGATCTGAAGTACAGGGGAAATTCCAAGGAATGAATATGATTCAGCCCTGATGTCCCGGTCCAGTGACTCGAGAAGAAAGCCCCTGCAGCCACCGGAGCTATGACCACCAGGACGGTTAATGGTACCTGTAAGAAATCGGTACAGTTCAACGGGGGATATTCCATTCCGGGAACATGTGATACTCAGGGGAATAACGACAGGTTTTGCAGATCCAACCGCAAGCCTGCAAAAATCAGCCCTCGTGAGACTGGCTGAACTATCTATTCCGCCAGGTATCTCCATTCCACCGGCATCACCTTCGAATGGCGGTCCCCGAAATTTACCGGGTCCCGCCTGTTTATTTTCTCCCTCAAACAGGGTTCATGATTCATGCACTTATATTGCAGTTGTAATAATAAATACATTGTGGTATTTTTATGTACATTGTTGTACAATATTTATGAATTGTTCCCACATCTCATACTCCAGGGGGGTGTTTTCATGAAACCAGGATCTATCATGCACCCGAATAAATACGNGAACAGTCATAGTATGTCCCCTGAAGAATTTTCATTTCCATGACCCGGATAATCAGCCCGGACATTCACCATGATCAGAACACTGGAGATAATCTGGGAACACACACCAGACCTGGAAGAAGTCCCGGTGATGACGTCAGATACCAAAAAGACATTCTGTGAACTCACCAGGGAGCTCCGGCCGGCATTTGACCAGGAAGATATTGTCCTGAAATTTATATCCCGGCCGATAACCGGCACCAATGGAATGCAAAGCAGGCTGATCCTCAACGGGAGACCGTTATGGGACATCATCATGGAAGTGGCAGGAGAGCAGCGTCTCTGTGAAGGGAGGAGATGCGAAATGGGCACCCCTGTCAGGTACCCCCTTGTTGTTGTCAGAGATATTCAATATCAAAGTGTTCCTGACATGGTGCTCCGGAAAGTGTTCCTCCGGGCCTGCGGTATCATCTGAAATATGAATACCTATCAGCCATTACCAGGTCTTCTTAAGATGCAAAATACTACCGTGATCCGGGTTTTTTACCAGATCCATCGGTAAATTATATGGTTTTCTCCAACATTCCTTTACCTATGAGATCATATAACCGGTTCCCGCGTTCTGCAATATTATTGGTAATAATGGTTTTATGTACGCTGTTTACCGGATGTACCTCGCTGCCGGATATCGTCCACCCACCTGCAGCAATCCCGGTATCAACGCCAGCTGTACCAGAAGTGGAAATCACGGCCTTCGTTACGACGGCCCCACCAGTTCAGGTCCTGCCAACAGAGCCCATACGTAAAACGCCATCTGATACGGAGTTTTTGCTGGCCTATAATGCGTCCCAGGAAAAGATCCTCGACCTTGTCACTACGATCAACACCGAACTTGTGAAGGATACCGTACCAGGGAATATATCCCCTGACTACACCGCCCTCGGGAGTTATGCCAGGAAACTCAGTGCATCTGCTGATGAAGAGATCACGGAAATGTCGAAATACAGGGAGATTTCGGACCCGGCCAATGAATCCAGAAAGGAATACTATGTAAATTACCTTATACGGCTGAAACCGTTTGCAGCCAACCTTGAAACAGGGGCGTCTCTTGCACAGAAGAAAGAGGCCAACATTGCATCAGGGTTCTTTTCGAACGCAAAAAATGATCTGACCCTGGTGAGGAGCCAGGAATTACCGGGACATCTGAAGATGATATCACAGGTCCAGGAGAACCTCGGACCGTTCATGGATGCAGTACAGCGGCAGGGAAAATATCCCGGCCCTACGTAAATTGCGCAGGGACCACATTTATCCCGGACAGATTCAGGCATGGAGCAGTGCAACAAAGCGGTTGTATGCGGTCCTTCTGGAAATCGTCGCCCCATGCCACCTGCAACATCGGAGCACCTGTGCCACCCCGGGGACACCCCTACGCTGCAATTCCAATGTCCTTCCAAAGGTGTATATATTGATACGATATCTCCGGTTCAACGTGGATACAAATAGGTTCCACTTCATTTCCGGCAGGTACCATTTTGTTTTCATTGCCTCAAATACGAGACCTGCAGTGCACCCGGAACTATGGTAATTACTTTCACACACCGTTTGTATCACATTTATTACGAAGAATGAAAAAACCGGATAGCTGGTTGTTGGTATGGAATGGAAAAAATTCATTACTGCATGGGTTACAGGTTCAATGCTTCTTTATATCACGATGTTTCTGGTCTCTGGGATTACCATGGTAATTGCTCCATTTAATATTTTCGATGTTGGCGGTATGAGATCTGCTACAGACCCCGTTATGTTGCTCTATTACCTGTATCCGGCTGCGCTTGCATTGATCACGACTTTTGTTTTTTCATTGATCAGGGGCTCACTGCAGGGGTCATACATTGAAAAAGGGCTGGTATTTGGAATGATATTATTCCTTCTCCTCACTGTCATGAGTGGGTTCATCATTTTTACATCAATGCAATACCCCCCGGGCTTCTATATTGATATGATCCTGAACGGTTTGATCAGTTACCCGTTACTCGGTATCCTCTACGTGGTTATATGGGAGAGGTGCCCGTACTGCAGGGCAGCCGGGGAACCTTCCTGAAATCCACAATATTTATTTTCCTGATAATTCAGGAGCCGGAATGAAAAATCCCGGGCCAGCATTTTCCCTTAGGCCCACTTCCTTCTAATGCCATTTTGACGTGGCAAAAATTCCGAGGACTATTGCAATAATCAAAAAAAGTCCTGACAAAGACAAGGATTCTAGGACGCAAAGGCCAGCGCCGTAGGCAAGGAGGACAGATACCAGCCCGACAACCCTGCCCCGTTTGTAAGCGGTTATAACAGAGAAGAGCAGGAGAGCCGTCGGCAGTATCACAAAAAANAACCTGATGTATGGGTCATGGAGCAGTTCATCCGCAGTGCGCTCTGCAAGGGTGAGCAGGATCGTCTGTGGATTGATTCCGATTGCAGTCCACAGACCTGAAAGAAATCCAAGGCCGATTACGGACTCCCGGATAAAGAGGCCGGATTTTTTCCGCATGAAACCATGTATACTTTTAGACACCGGCGGGCAAATATTCTCCGATATCAGCGATCCCATGAGGTCACCGGAGACACGGGGGGGTTTCCGGGATCCGGGTTATTTTTTCCCTGCCTTTATATTCTGGCTTTGGCGGATGGAATATAAAAATTAGCCAGTTATGCCCAATCCACCTTTCTCATTCATATTCCCGGGAATTTTAGCGATATCATAACCCGGGGCCCCGGGTATTCACTCAAGTAAATCACCAGGTCGTGGTTGCCGACCCCTCCGGTTTAAGTAGTTCCAGAATAAGATTCCCTTATGAAACCGCTCACCCTGTTTCTCATCCTTGCGTTTATCTCGGTTATACTATCAAGTGGCTGCCTTGAAAATGCAGCCCCCCAGAAAAAAGTAGTAACAACACCGGTAACCACCACAATCCCGGAGACAATCATGACACCGGTACCCGTAATCCCCACTTCGACTGCAATTGCGGGAACACCCGTACCATCACCCATTATTACACATGGTGTACCTGCCGCATCGGACAATGTGGTGGTATCTGAAACTGAGATAGAGACCCCGAATCTCAGGATCCTTAAATATGTTGAAGTGCGGCCGGAAGTAGGCAAGCTTACCATTACAGGAATTGCCAAGAATGAAGGAAAAACAGATGTCCCTCATGCAGAAGTCCAGATAAAATTCTTTGATGCGAATAACAATTTAATTACCAGTTCGAAAGCCTCAACCGATAATTTCGATGCTGGCGGGACATGGGGATTTACCGTCGTATACCCGGGCCCGGATTCGCGAAAAGTATATTCCTATAAGATTTCAGTTACCGCGGTGTAACAGGGGGAGCTAAGGAACGGTCAGGGATGAATGCCGGCAGGGGTGACAATCAGTTTTTTGGGACCCACATGGCGTATCAATTCTTTTTCAACGTCTAATTTCTCATCTTTAAAAAAAATCTCCCGGGATTGGAACTGCAGGTACATGGACAAGAGCGACCAGAATTTTCCTTTGTCAGCACATTGAATTTGATTTTCCGGGTCCCGGGAGACGTTTTAAGTAGCCTGCTTCCCCTTTCAAGATATTTTTGGGGCAGGGTTGACCAAAATCCGATTGAAATAAGAGTGTTTGGGGAGGCGTCTCCATCCCAACCGGGGTCGCCACAGCGGCGGGGCGTAACCCCGGGAGCGTGGGAGAATTAAGGAAGGGTCCGAAGATAAGACCATATTAGAGCATTTCCCATGTAAACAGACATGATACCGAAGGGTCACGAGCATACCGGGTGAAAATACCGGGGGTGATTTTCAGGTAAAATGCATGAACGAACCCCAAAATAAAGAGATTTTGAAAGGGTATTTTCATGGTTCAGGGCTGAACATCCTGTTCGTGTGTGTTTCAACGGAGCCTGGAATTTTAAATTATTCTGCATCAACCGAAGGCCGAAAGGGTCGCCTGGTGACCTTTGCTCAGGCCTGCAAGGAGGGTACTTTCTTCGTAAAACCGGGCAGGCGGGAGAGAGAAACCGGTTGCGAGGTAGCGGAGTGCATCTGATATTCCATCAAACTCCTGAGGGGAGGACATCATGGCATGCTTTACGTTTTCCCTGACATTAAAG
>JGI20214J51650_10001731_pt1 | contig 13893 bp, 14 predicted proteins | sample WetSurMetagenome_FD_51650 | JGI IMG/M metagenome (IMG submission 51650) | reverse complement strand
GGGTAGGTTGGTAATGACGTTTTTTAAGTCAATAGCACATTAAAAAACTAAACATAATCGTCTGAATACGAAAACATTAACGAAACAAAGAAGAAAATAAAGAAAAGAAACTGGTTTATTTTAGCGGCACGTACATTGATGAACGTGATGCACCGATACCAGGGGTTCCATGTCTAACGGGCTTGTTAGTTATGGCGAATTCTCCAAGGTAGTGACCGATCATTTCTGGCCTAATTTCCATGGCGACGAATTCTTTGCCGTTATGAACGGCGATTTTTGCGCCCACCATCTCTGGCAGAATGATTAGGTCTCGGACGTGTGTTTTTAGGCTGACGTCTTTGCCTTCTTTTTGGGCTTCTTTGGCTTCACGTAGTTTTTCGAGCAGTATGCGTTGTTCTGGTGTTAGTCCGCGTTGTAGGCTTCTTCTCTGGCGTGAGGGAAGCAAATTGATGAATTCATCCATAGACATGCCTGTTAAACTGTTGAGGCTGTGTCCACGGTAGCTAAATTCTTTCGGCATCTTTCATCTTTCCTAAACTTGATTTTATCCTCTATTATAGTTTCCTTGTGTGTTTATCGTATTGCCCGTTTCTTCTTCTGTCCTGGACCTCTTGCAGCGATCAATCCGACTTTCTGTCCTGGTGGAGCACCGTGCGAAGTTGTTGTGCATCTGCGAGAGCTTCGTTTACTGCTTCCGTATGGGTGACATGCAGGAACCATTTTGCGACCGCTAGTTCTTGGGTATGTGTGACCTTTGGCTCTCATTAAGTGGAATTTTGCGCCTGCTTTTAGGAACGGCTTCTCGATTCGTCCAGCGGCAGAAATTACACCGACTGTTGATAAACAGTAATCGTCAACGTATCTTGTTCTTCCGGAAGGCAATCGGATCATAGTGCCTTGTGGTGTGTGGCCGACAACGGTAGCGTAAGCACCTGAAGACTTTGCCATTTTTCCTCCGTCACCTGGACGAAGCTCAAGGTCACAAACAATCGTTCCTTCAGGAACCTTGCCTAAAGGTAAAATGTTGCCGATTTCAGCTGGAGCTTTTCCGCCAAGGCAGATTTGTTGCCCAGTGAAAACGCCTTCAGGAGTAACAGTATAAACGGATAAGCCATTCGCAAATTTTACTAGTGAGAGTGGTGCACCGCGACCTGGATCATGTACAAGCGCTTCTATGGTGCCTGTTAGTGAAGCTTCAAAGGATTGTTTGGGTGCTATTGCAGGATACTTTGCAGGAGCAACACGTTTGTGAGTTGATGCGCGGAAGTTTCGTCCACCGCGACCACGTCTTTGAACACGAATTCGTTTTCCCATAAGTCATGCCTTCTGTATATTTAGAGTATTCCAAGTTTTATTGCGACATCTGAAGCTTTGAATTCTGGTGTTAGCTTCACGAACGCTTTCTTTACGCCTTGAGGAGTAATGAGCATGTTTATTTTTTTAACTTTAACTTCGTAGAGGGTCTCAACAGCGCGTTTAACGTCAGTTTTGCCAGCTTTCAGGTTAACTATGAAGATTAGTTTGTTGTCTCGTTCAACCATTACGCTGGCGGATTCCGTCATCAACGGAAAAGTAATTATTTCATTAATGTCCATTACATTTTTTCTCCATAAAGAGTGGTTAATTTTTCGATAGCACCATTAGTCCAAACGGTTAATCTTCCTGGATGAGTTCCCGGTGCAAGCATTTCAGTGTTAAGGTTAGCTACGGTTGTTACTTCAACGCCTGGAAGGTTGCTAGCTGCGTTAACTAAGCTTTTACCGTCAACAACTACAATGAGTGGTCCAACGGCTTGCTTCATTTTTCTGCCTCTGCGCTTGCCTTTGCCTGCGCGAATGTTGCGACTATCACGTACTCGAGTTAAGTCCTCAGCTATGCCAAGGCTTGTGAATGCATCTTCGACCTCTTTTGCCTTCGTTAAACCTTCAAGTGCATCTTCAACTACCAATGGAAACTGTGGAACATTCCCAATTTTGTGTCCGCGTGAAGTCACGGTTTCTTTTTGTGCCGTTGCTGCGATGGCGGAAGTTAAAGCTAATTTTGCTTCCTTCTTTGGAATAGCCCTCAGTATGATTTTTTCAGCTCTTGGCGGATGGGGTTGTCTTCCTTTAACGGTGCTTGGAGCAAAAGCTGCTCTTCCACTGCCGCTTTTAATGCGTGGAACTCTTGCGGTTGCGCTGCCGGTTCCGCGTGATTCTGCAGTGGTTTTCTTTCCAGCCATGGGATCTCTGCCTTGTGGCTGTCTTCTGTTGGATTGTATGGCTAAGACTGCGCGTTTTATTACGTCTGGTCTTAGGGGTGTAGAGAAAACGCTTGGAAGCGTAATTTTACCTGTTGATTTGCCTTGCAAGTCAAAGATTTCTGCTGTTTTTTGTGCCATGGCTTATTTCACCTTATTTTCCTTGTGGGGATTCCAGCGATATATATGTGACTTGTGGTGCGGCTTCCGGTATTTCGCGAGGTGGACGTGCAGGAACTCTTAAGCGGATCTGGCGTTTTTCTGTTCCAGGTACGCTACCTTCGATTAAGACGTATGGTCCATTTACTTCGCCGTAACGGATGTATCCGCCTTTAACGGTGACTTCTTTGCCGTCTTTGCCAATTTTTAATATGCGTTTGTTGAATTCGATGCGTTGGTGATAACCCATTTGGCCTGCTCTCGGGATGGAGTACATGAGGTGGTGTGGATTCCACGGACCTAAAGTGGCAATGCCTCGTTTTGTTTTTCTGCCTTTATGTTGCAGGCATGTTACTCCCCAACGTTTAACTGGACCTTGGAAACCTTTACCCACTGTGATTCCAGCGATGTCGATGTATTGTCCATCTTTGAAGACCTCTTCAGGGGTTACAGTTTTGCCTAAGAGTTGTTTGGCATACTCGAATTGCTGCTTGATTGTTCCGCCGCCAAGTTGGATTTCGCATGCTTCAGGCTTCTTCTTTGAAAGGCTGGTTTGCGAGGGCTGTGTGGCGGTGATAACTCGAACTATGTTTGTTTGATCGAGATTCTGCTGAATTTTCTCAAGCATAGCTTCGGTGTTAAAGTTATCCGGCAAAACCAACAGTCGATCTAGTATGGCTGGTGGATCCTTCATCCAGGCTTCCGTGATGTTTTGGAGCCCGTATGGTGTTTTAGTGTAAGTTCTAATGCCACAGATAATTATTGGTGGCGTTTCTAGTATGGTTACTGCTCGCGCGACTTCTTTTCCAAAGTGAGGGGAACGTTTACGATCCTCTATAGTGAAAACATAAGTCATGCCAGCTTTGTAGGATGTGAACCCTAAAAGTTTAGGGGATTCTGACTTTGTTTCTGGCCAGTATCGAATCCGCGCAGTTGGTTTTTTTGAACGATGCCTAGGTAAATAGGCTAATGAACCATGTTTTGGAGCATGAGTTTTACGATGTCCCATAGTACTTCCGCTTCGCGCCTTTAGCAAATAGTAAATTGAGTTATAAACGTTGCCATCAAAAACGCAAAACGATGTCACAGATTAAAGCGCATGTAAACCCGAAGGATCACTAATAAACCGAAATACAATACTAACTTGGCAACTATTGTTCAAGACTATCTAGATCCCTTCTGCTTAGGCAAAGAAAGGATAGTGTTCAAGTCACATACTCCCATATATGTAAGGGAGGAGGGTAACAGTAAAGGGAGCAGATAAACGGGAAACTTCCGTTTCTGGCTGTTGTTTGCATCGTAAGGTTAAATAGCTTATTTTGTTAGTTAGAGAATTATTCCGTGTGAGAACATGTTAGATATCAAGCTTATCCGCGAGAATCCCGAACTTGTAAAGGCTAATTTGGCGAAGCGTGGCAATCCCGACGTCCTCCAGATGCTCGAAGACTTGATTACCATTGATAAGGAGTGGCGACTGAACCTTACCAAACTAAACGAGCTGCGCCATGACCGAAAACTCGTAACCATAGAAATCGCTAAACTCAAAAAAGCAGGCAAAGAAGCCACAGATGAATTCACAAGAGCAGAAGACATTGACGTAAAAATAAAAATTGTTGAAAAGCAAGTAACCGAGCAAGAGCAGAAAACTCACGATTACCTTTTGCGACTACCAAACNTGCTGGATGATTCGGTTCCGCTGGGAAAAGACTCAAACGATAACGTGCAAGTGAAAACTTGGGGAACAATCCCACAGTTTACTTTTCCAATAAAAAACCACATTGACTTAGCATTGAATCTTGACTTAATTGACATGGAACGTGCTGGAAAGGTCTCTGGCTCAAGGTTCTTCTATCTCAAAAACGAAGTCGCCATGTTAGACATGGCATTGATGAGCTTTGCAATTGAGGAGCTTTCAAAGAAGGGCTATACCCCGGTTATTCCACCGTACCTGATGAAGCGTGAAGCGTACGAAGGCGTAACCGCACTAGGCGACTTCGAAGAAGTTCTCTACAAGGTTGAAAAAGAGGATCTATATTTAATTGCCACTTCCGAGCACCCCATGGCAGCAATGCTCATGAATGAAACCCTGAAAGAGGCAGACATGCCTGTAAAGCTGGCAGGAATAAGCACTTGTTTCCGTAAAGAAGCNGGGGCACATGGAAAAGACACACGTGGAATTTTTCGCACCCACCAATTTAACAAGATAGAGCAATTTATTTTCTGCAANCCCGAAGATTCAGNAAAACTCCATGAAGAACTTTTGCAGAACGCTGAGGAACTGCTNCAAAAAATCGGTTTAGCATACCAAGTTGTTAACGTTTGCACTGGCGATATCGGCACAGTAGCAGCTAAAAAATANGATATTGAAGCGTGGATGCCAGCGCAAAACGGTTATCGCGAGGTGGTTTCATGCAGCAACTGCACCGATTACCAGGGAAGAAGATTGGGTGTTCGTTACCGTGAAAAAGAGGGCGCACCGCCAAAAGGCTTTGTNCACACATTGAACTCGACGGCTATAGCTACAGGCAGAACCATAGTAGCAATATTAGAAAACAATCAGCAAGAAGATGGAACGATAATTATACCTGAAGCCTTAAGAAAATACATGGGTAGCAGAGAAAAAATAGACAGAAAACGCTAAACCTTTTAATATTTCCTTGAGAATGTTGAGGCACGTTCGGGGAAATAAATTTGTCTTCCAAAACAAAACACGTACGCGATAAGTGGCGAGGCAAATCCTGGTACATGGTAATTGCGCCATCGTTCTTTGGTAACATAGAGTTAGGTTCGATACCTGCACAAGAAGAAAAACTAATGATCGGCAGAGTTGTCGAAGCAACCCTATATGACATTACAGGTGACTTTTCTCATCATTACTTGAAAATGTTCTTCCAAATAAACGAGATTGACGGAAAATCCGCTAAAACACTCTTCAAGGGTCATGAATACTCAAGAGATTACCTTCGCAGCTTGGTTAGAAGAAGAACCACTAAAGTTGATGGCTTATTCAATTTAACCACAAAAGACGGCTACAAGCTTCGAATCTCAGTTTCAGCCCTAACACTTTCAAGAATAAAGACTTCACAGGAAAAAATAATACGCACCATGATGGAGAAGACAATCAAGGAAAAAGCCGCTGCATTAACACTCGACCAGTTCGTTCAAGAAATGGTTCTTGGAAAAATCGCCTCAGACATTTACAACCAAGCCAAACTCGTTGCACCACTAAGACACGTTGGTATAAGAAAATCTAAACTCATCGCGGCACCAGCAAAATTGCCGGAAGCACCAGTAGAAGCAGCGCCAGTTGTAGTTCCAGCATAAACACACACTTTTTTAATTTTTTCTTTTCACCTTTTAAAACCGTAAACAGTTTTAGACACGCTCCTTTAGTATTTTCTAATCAGGAGAACACAAGTTTTGACCAACGCAGGTGTGCATGAAAAAGGAACCTTCAACGCCCAAGACGCCATAAACAACATCAAAAAAGACCCCAACTACCCAAAAGCTGGTGCCATAGCACTTTTCATCGGAGTTGTCCGAGGGGAAACTTTCGAGAGCGAAAAGGTCGAAAAACTAACGATAGAAGCTTACGAAGAAAAAGCCAATCATGTTCTCACAAAAATAAGTGACGACTTATCCCAGAAACATGGAGTAGTTAACGTTCAAATTCACCATTTACTGGGCGAATTCAACGTTGGGGACGACTTGGTTTACGTTGCGGTTGCGGGTTCTCATCGGACAGATGTTTTTCCTGTGTTACGGGAAGCTGTTGAAAGATACAAGAGTGAAACACCTGTTTTCAAAAAAGAAAGTATAACTGACAAAAAGGGCGTATCATCGGAATATTGGGTTTCAGAAAAACATAGCCACTAGCGGGAATAAACTGTTTGATTGCGGCTTTAGCAGGTGGAGTGGGCGCAGCCAGATTCCTAACAGGCTTAAAGAAGCTTGTTAATGAGGAAGATCTTTCGGTTATCGTGAATACTGGTGATGACATCGAACTGTTCGGCCTGCACATCTCGCCCGACGTAGATATCGTCGCTTACACGTTAGCCGGCATCGTTGATGAAGAGAAGGGTTGGGGAATCAGGGGTGACACTTTCCAATGTCTCGAAATGCTCAAAAAACATGGCTTAGACACCTGGTTTTGCTTGGGCGACCGGGATTTAGCAACCCACATTTACCGAACTGACCGCTTAAGACGAGGCGCCACACTAACGCAGATCACTGATGAGATTTCCAGTGTTTTAGGGCTTAAAGTCAAGATTTTGCCCATGACCGATAATATGTTTGAAACGAGGGTAAGAACAAGCGAAGGCTCAATGCATTTTGAGGAGTATTTTGTTAAGGGAAAAGGGAAAGATGNGGTTTTAGGCGTGGAATTTGTTGGCGCAGCCACAGCGAAGCCTTCACCAAGAGTGCTGGATGCAATTTTGGATGCCGAAGTTGTTGTTGTTTGCCCAAGCAATCCCATCGTTAGTATAGGCACTATTTTGGCGGTTGATGGAGTGAGGGAAGCGTTGAAGCGGACAAAGGCGAGGGTTGTTGGGGTTAGTCCCATTGTTGCTGGTTTACCGATTAAGGGTCCTGCCGATAAAATGCTGCGGGGTTTAGGCGTGGAAGTTTCGGCGTTTGGGGTTGCAAAGCTTTACTCTGATTTTTTAGACACGATTGTAATTGACACGAAGGATACTGAGGAGAAGAGCAGGATTGAGAAGCTTGGAGTTAATGTGAAAGTGACTAATACTGTGATGAAGAGCTTAGAAGAGAAAGNTGCGTTGGCAAAAGTTGTTCTAGAAGACTAAAAAGTCACTATAGACTAAAGTGGTCTCTATAGACTATTTGGGCATTCTAAATAGGGTTGCAAGAGGAATAGGTGTTCAAGCGTGCGTGCCATGGAGACGAGGAATTTAAAGGAGCAGCGTGCAAAACTCGAAGCATCATGGTACGTCAGCCACGTATAATTATGTGGTTGTTTATTGAGGGGAAAATGTTGAAACGAGATAAGTGGCAAAAATCAAGCGAAGGCTGAAAAGGCTGATCTTTTGGATTAGCTTTTGGCGATTGATGTCTGCTTAACCTGACAAAACAGTATAAACCATTTGGATGGAAAGACATGAGTGTTAAAGTTACCAGTGAAAGCAATATTAAGAGAAGGGTTATATCTGCAAACGGGAATTATTGTTTAATACACGGAGATGGTGTTGGTGGAGAAAAAAAGTTACGATTGGTTTGAGCAACGCCGCAAAACCAGAGGCTTAGAACTCGCTCACGAACAAATAACCAAGGCTTTTGATACGGTAACGTGGCTGCATAAAGCAACCAAAAGCTTCTCGGAGAAAAATTTTAAGGACTCCAAAAAGTACATTGAAAACCTGTACAAGGCAGAAGAGGAAGTTGACGCTCTTCGAACGGACGTTTTCATGGAATTATCAAAAGGTGCAGCATTGGTTGCTGATTACCGCGAAGACCTATTGCATCTAGTTAAACGGTTAGACACTCTGGCAGACCACACCAAAGACGCAGCCAGATGCCTTGAAATGCTTGCTGAAGCCGACATTCCACTGGAACTAACTCAAAAGACTGTTTTCATGACGGAAAAGCTAGTCGAAACTGCTCAAACCCTAAGGGGCAGCATCGAGAAAATCTCATCCAACCCAAACGAAGCCATAAAAGAGGCAAAAGCAGTGGGCGAAATCGAACACGCAATCGATGTCGAATACCTCAAAGCTAAAAGTCTATTCGTTAAGTACGGCGTAAACATAAACTGTGGAGCCATGGTAATCTTCGACGATCTAATCGAATTCATCGAACAAGCAGCAGACATGTGTGCTGATACAGCAGACTACATCATTGTGCTCTCAAGCAGAGAATAAACAACAATTCATTTTCTCAATATTTTATTCATTGCATAAGGTATTGGAAGAACAAATTAACAACTCCCTATTACCGCCTGCAACTTTCTGTGCTCCTGCAGTCTGAAAGCTCAAAGCGGACTATAGCTCCTTATTTAAAGCAGTCAATTTGTCACTGTTGGTCTTGAGCATTGAAAATTTTTGACTTTGAGAAAGATTCGGGCAGTAACGCGATGTTCAATAGGTTTAATATATTCTGCTCTTGCTTGTAATCGTTTGTAAGGATAGCAATGACAAAACACAAGTGGTTGCTAATCATCCTCATTTCCCTCATTCTAATTCAATCAGGCACTTTTTCAGCAGCCTCAGGTGCCAATACCGACGAGTGGACGACTTTCCGTCATGACCCACGCCACAGTGGCTTCACAACAGGCAGTGGTTCAACGAATTCTGTCAAGCAACTGTGGAATTACAGTACGAACGCAGCGGTATGGTCTTCTCCTGCAGTATCCAATTGCGTGATTTTGGTGGGTTGCAAAGATTGCAACATTTACTGCCTAAACGCCTCCAACGGGGAAATAGTTTGGAACTTTACAACGGGAAATGAAGTGAACTCGTCGCCTGCCATCTATAATGGTTGTGCTTATGTGGGATGTTATGACGGCTGGGTTTACTGTATGAATATTTCCACAGGTATGCCAGTTTGGATATCGAAAGCTGGAGGATTAGTACTGTCCAGCCCAGTAGTTGTAGCTGGCCGCGTCTACATAGGTTCTGGAGCACATGATCTTTTTTGTTTTAATGCTTCGGACGGAAATACACTATGGATGTTCCCCACACAGTACCGTGTGGATTCATCGCCTGCTGTTTTAGATGATGTGGTGTATGTTGCCTGCGATGACTTTTTTGTTTATGCCCTTAACGCATCTACGGGTAAAGAAATATGGCATCACCATACTGGAAGCAACATCGACTCGCCCTGCGTATACAATGGATGTGTCTACATTGGCTCCTATGACGGCTATGTCGTTGGTTTGAACGCTTCGACGGGGGATGATATCTGGAAGTATCAAACGCAGGATACAGTGACCTCTTCTGCTGCTGGCGCTTATGGATACGTTTACATAGGCTCCGAGGACGGCAGCGTTTATTGTCTAAACGCTTCAAACGGCGAGAAAATATGGCAGACCCAAACGGGGTATTGGGTTTGGTCTTCGCCTGCAGTTGCAGACGGTAACGTGTATGTGGGTTCTGAAGACTACAACATCTATTGCCTTGATGCTTTTACTGGAGAGGTGAAATGGGCTTATGCAACTCGAAGCTATGTGGATTCATCGCCTACTATAGTAAATGATACACTATACGTTGGTTCTCATGACTACCACGTATACGCGTTTACCTTATACAATTCGACCATGGAACCCTCGGCACCAACCAGCCTCACAGCATGGGGTACGTTTCTGTTTGATGACATCGCATGTGCCGTAGGTATTGTGGTTATTTTTGTAATCGTGCGTTTCGTTTACTCGACTAAGCGAAACAAAAAAGAACCAAACCCCATGGACATCTCTGATAAAAAACAGTCATGGTTTTCAGAGCACATCAATGCACTTTGCGCTTTGGTAATCGTGGTTTTTTCAGTGGTATTCTTTGTTAGTCTGGGAAGTGGACCGCTTTGGGCTGCTGACGAAAAAACGTATTCTCAAATGGCATACCACATGGTTAAAAGTGGAAATTATATGCTGCCGTGGTCCCTTGGTGAGCCAGCGATTTGGGCGGGTAAACCGCCGCTGCTCATGTGGCTGATGTCTCTTACTTACCAAGTCTTTGGCGTTAACAACTTTGCCACAAGGTTTTGGAGCCCAATTTTCGGCGTTTTGTCGTTGGTTGTTGTGTTCTATTTGGGAAAAAAACTCTATAATGCAAATGTAGGGTTTTTATCGATGCTGGTTTTAGGCACTTTTGCAACCTTCTATTCGTTTGCAACACACGCCATGACTGATGGCCCTCTCGTCTTCTTTATTTTGGGCAGCATATACTTTGTGCTTTTGAGTGAGGAAACAAAAAATACAAATCGGTATGCAATTTTGAGTGGGTTGTTCTTTGGCTTGGCGTTAATGACTAAACAGGTTGAGGCTTTGCTGATTCCGTTAATAATTATCATTTTTCTCGCATTAACAAAGAAAACTATCAGGTTTCTGTTTACAAAGCGGTTTGCTCTTTTTTGTGGAATCGCACTGTTGGTCTTCGCTCCTTATGTAGTATACATGAACTTTGCCTTCAAGGACTTCTGGGACTGCTATTTTGTATACTCCACTTTTATGCGAACAGTTACACCTCTTGAAGGCCATGCTGGAGGTTACCTCTTCTATTTCAACTACTTAGTAACTAGTGAAAACCTGCTTTGGATAATACTGTTGCCGTTCGCAACGGGGCTGTGTGCCTTCAAAGCGGTTATTAAGCGTCATAAAGCAGATACTCTAATTCTTGTCTGGATAGCAATGGTGCTTGGAGTGTTCACTTTTGCTCAAACCAAACTTTACTGGTATATCCTACCAGCTCTGCCGCCTTTCGCCATCGCCATAAGCAGCTTTCTGTATCAAATATCGAAGAAAATACAACTTCGCTACCATAAAAGCGGCTGAAAAAGTTAAGATTGATGGCGCCCGCTTGTATAAGGGTGAGTGCTTTATCGCTGCGTTTAAAATATCTGAAGTACCCAATTAGATAGCGTATGTTAGAGTACCTTGTATTTGTTGCCGCCTTTGCGTCACTACTCGCCGCCTTCGTTTACATACGTTCCATGTTCAAGGGTCAAGCAAACCCAAATAGGGTAACTTGGTTTATGTGGTCAATTGCACCTTTTGTAGCGACCGCCGCCGCTGTATCCAATGGTGTAGGTTGGGCAGTCATACCAGTATTCATGTCTGGATTTTCCCCATTTCTAGTGTTTACAGCTTCATTTTTCAATAAGAAAGCATACTGGAAACTGTCAACGTTTGACTATCTCTGCGGGATACTATCAGGCCTAGCAATTGTTCTCTGGTATGTAACTAATGATCCAAATTTAGCGATCATCTTTGCGATTGTGAGCGATGCACTCGCCGCGGTACCAACTCTCACTAAAGCATGGCATAAGCCAGAGACCGAATCTGCCTGGCCCTTCATTATTGGTGTATTTAGTCCAATGACAAGTTTTCTAGTGGCCACAACCTGGGCATTCTCCGAGTTGGCTTTTCCCACCTATCTGATAGTGATAAACATCCTATTCGTTTTTTCAATGTCTAAGAAAAAGTAAAGATTAATGCCTAGGTTTTGTTGCATGAAACAAAATTCAATGAGGAAGATAGCGGCGGGCCCGCTGGTATTCGTCAGTTCTGAGGTGAATTTTCCTGTTGCCGCTTGCTGGATTAACTGCTTAAACTGGTTGCTAAGCAATACGAGTTGATGATTTAAGACCCGCTTGGTTATTTTAGTGATTGCAGATCGATTTGTGTTTTGGAATAAGGATGGCAAGTAACCTAAAGGAGAGCAAACAATCGCTAAACCCTTAAGGCTAAAATATGTACAGCTCTGTTTAGAACTAAGATGATGATTATGCCAAAACAGCCCATAGACACAAGCGACATATCAATAATCAACCTTACTCCAGAAAATATCGCTAATTACGGTGTTTGTGGATACAAAGACCTTAACAAACATGTAGAATTAAGAAGAAAAATTGACTGGTTCAAAGAATACTATCCCAAAGGCCTCAGAATTAAAGCAATCATGTCCAAAACAGGCGGCTACCAAGGTATGCTCGAATACATCCACGGAAAATACGCCCACCGACCCGTCGCCGCAGACGATTATATGTTTATTCACTGCATTTTTGTCGGTTTCAAAGGTCCCTTTAAAGGTAAAGGTTTAGGTTCTGCTTTAATTGATGAATGTATAAAGGATGCCAAAGATGCAGGCCTGCATGGCGTCGCTGTTGTCACAAGAAAAGGCCCGTTTATGGCTAAGAAAGACATCTTTCTCAAAAAAGGCTTCACAATAGTAGATGAAGCCAAACCGGACTTTGAACTCTTAGTCCTAAAGTTCAACACAGCAGCTGCCGACCCCAAATTTACCATTTCACCAATAAAGAGCTATCCGGATGGATTAACTATTATCCGTTCACCCCAGTGTCCATACTCAGAGAAAAATGTTAACGAAATCTTGGAAACCGCCAAAAAAATAGGCATCCAAACGAAAGTAGTGGATTTGCAAGATTCTCAAGCTGCTCAACGTTCGCCATGTGCTTTTGGCACCTTCTGCATAATCTATAACGGAAAAATAATTAGCCACCACCCAATCAGCAATACCCGATTCGAAAATATCATCAACCAGATACAAATTCAGCCTTGACGTGAATTAGAAATTATAAAGGAAAAGAGAGTTTGTTATTTGCAGGATAAATTCGTTTGGGAGATGGCGGGCCCGAGGGGATTTGAACCCCTGACGTCCGGCTCCGCAGGCCGGTGCCCTAATCCGTACTAGACGACGAGCCCCCAAGGATGAACTACGATACTAACTTCCTAAATATGAAGTTTTTAGTTCGCAGAACAACTTAACCTCATTGATTTCGGTAGCGTATTAGAATCCTGCGTCTATTAGCTGCGTTGCGTCCTTAACTGTTTTGGCTGCCTTGCAAATGTATTCTTGGTTCTGCGGTAACGTGTGCAATTGAGCATAGCGAAGCGTCGTTTTTATATTTCTGCCCAAGAATCTTCTGGAAAAGCACCAAGGAATAAAAAAAAATGACTGCGCCCCAAAATAGTCCTTTGGGTAGTTGTTGTTCAGATCGAATAATCAGAGCGAACAACAACTTCTAGCTCATCTTGCCAGCAACTCAAATAAGAAAAGTCGTCTTAACAATGTTACGCGAGCTTTGGAACGCCATTATTTTTGTCGAAAAGGCTTCCCATACTCCAGTTGGGTAGAAGAAGTGTGATTTTTTAATCTTCTTCTCTTGAACAGGAACAATTAGAAAAACAACAAGCTGGAAAAAACACATGTTGTTCTTCTTTCCAGTTGATTGCAAGTTTAGTAGTAGTCGTCTTTATAGAAAATTTCTCAAAGTAAAAAGGAACTGATTCAGAACTAATAGAACTTATTAGCTAACATACCGCATAGTGCCTTACTACTTCAGCAAAGCGGTAGCTAACTTTTGCTCAAAACTCTCTGTAGCGCTGCGACGACGTTTTGTTTTCCCATTGCAAGCACGTATGGACCCAGACGTGGACCCTGCGGTGCACCCATCAGAATCTTGTAGAGCGTTTTGAAGAAGCCGCCGGGTTGCAAACTGTTGTTTTTGGCAGCGTTAAAGATGGCGTTCTGGATTTTGTCAGGTTCTTCTTCTGTTTCCAGATTTGTAATAAACTCGGTGATTGCTTTCTTTTCTTCAACGGTAAGTTCTACGTTGGTTTCTTTGATTTCTTCAAAGTCTCTTGTCCAATTCAAAGTGTACTCAATGCGTTGCAACAGGTTTGCGTCTAAGGCTTGGTTCTTCTGCAAGTAGCCATAGCTTTGAAGTTTCTCAGTAACATAGTTGTTTAGGCATTCTTTGGGCGCCATCTTCACGAGGAAGGCCATAAGGTTGTAGGGCACGTG
>JGI20214J51650_10001730_pt1 | contig 13904 bp, 14 predicted proteins | sample WetSurMetagenome_FD_51650 | JGI IMG/M metagenome (IMG submission 51650) | reverse complement strand
AGGACAAAACCATCTACTTCTTGGTCTAAGACTGGTCCTCCTGCAGAAAGGGAATATCCCGTTGAGCCTGTTTGGGTTGCAACAATTAATCCGTCAGCCTGACTCTTCAGGATGGTTTTTTGGTTTTTGAATACTTGTGTATATAAAATCTTTGAAGGTTCACAGGCAGAAACTACAACGTCGTTTAGCGCGTCAGGCAACTTTTCTTTACCAACTGTAACGGCTAGTTTTGCGCATTTTTCTATTTTATAATCGCCTTTTAGGATTCTATCGACAGCTTTGTAAGTGTCTTTTGGCTCGACTTCTGTTAGAAATCCTCTGACTCCCATATTGATTGTTAGAATAGGAGGTTCAGGTTTAGGGACAGTGATACATGTTCGCAGTATGGTTCCGTCGCCGCCGACTGCTATCACAAAATCGGTTTTCATTTTTGCGAGTGGAATAAATTCTTCTTTTGAACTAATTTTATCAGCGAGGCTATCTTCCACGTAAACTGTCAAACCTCTCTCTTTCAGATATTCCGATAGTTCCTCGGTTAGCTTAAGCGCCGACTTTTTATCGTAGCGGGCAACTAAACCCACACTTTTGAACACTTTTTCCACCGTTCAGTTACTAGCGTAAACCTTAATCTATATATGGGTGTTGTTCTGAATTGCATTAAATAGAACTAACCTGTGGTGAGCGTATGAGCAGACCAGTAGATGTTGGAGAACTACGCGTAGGCGGCTACATGATGATTGAAGGCGAACCATGCCGCATAGTAGACATAGCTAAATCTAAACCTGGAAAACACGGATCAGCGAAAGCAAGAATCGTCGCAATAGGCGTATTCGACGGCCAAAAAAGACAGTTCGTAAAACCCGTCGATCTTGGTGCAGAAGTCCCAATAATCGACAAAAGAGCGGGTCAAGTTTTTGCTATTAATCCAACAGGCGTGCAAATAATGGACCTAGAAACCTACGAATACTTAGATGCACCCTTCCCAGATGAGCCAGAACTCAAAGCCAAGCTTATTGCTGGCGCAGAAATCGAGTACTGGGCAATACTCGGAAAAGTAAAAATCGTCCGTGTAAAATAAAAAATTTCCCGTAGGTTTTACTTTTTTAATTTCATTAATGTTTATGTTCTAGCTTGGAGCCTTTCTGCATGAAGCCAATGATGCATGAAGAGCCGTCTGAATTGTGAAGAATAATCAATATGGGGAAACTGAGGCTTCACCTTCGTGGATATATCCTACTAGTTCACCGCTTTTCATTGGAAAACATCCCACATTTTAAGGCTATTACCTGCTTATTTTATGTAATCTTTATTTAAAAGAATAAGAGAATGTTTAGGCTGGAGACTCCGGATGGCACTAGACAAGTTAGGTTCTTCGTTGACCTCAGCCATAAAGAAGCTTTTCAAAGCTGGTGTAGTGGACGAAGCTACAGTGAAGGAACTTGTCCGTGATATCCAACGTGCCTTGCTTCAGTCAGACGTGAACGTCCAACTTGTACTAGAGATCTCTAAACGTATCGAAGAACGCGCTCTAAACGAAAAAATGCCTCCGGGAATCTCACGAAGAGAACATGTAATAAAAGTGGTCTATGAAGAACTAACGCGCTTCGTCGGCGACAAGCCTGTTCCTCTTAAGGTTGAACCAGGCAAAAAGAAAATCGTCATGTTGGTAGGTATTCAAGGTTCAGGAAAAACTACCCATGCTGCTAAGCTCGCAAGGTACTTCCAGAAAAGAGGTTTAAAAGTAGGATTGATCTGCGCCGATACTTATCGCCCGGGTGCTTACAATCAACTTCAACAGCTGTCAACCAGAACAAACACTCCTTTCCTTGGGGACCTAAAAGCGAAAGATCCCGTGAAAGTCGTCAAGGAAGGTCTAAAACAGTTTAGTGACAAAGACTTGATAATAGTTGATACGGCAGGTCGGCACAAAGAAGAGAAAGATCTAATTAAAGAAATGAAGGACTTAGAGAAGAATATTCATCCAGATGAAGTCATTATGGTCATCGATGGCACCATCGGACAGCAGGCTCTTGCACAAGCCAAAACCTTCCATGAAGCAACCCCTATCGGCGCCATCATCGTAACCAAACTCGATGGGTCCTCACGCGGAGGAGGTGCACTTTCTGCGGTTGCAGCAACGGGTGCGCCAATCAAATTCATCGGTACAGGCGAAAAAATAGAGGACCTTGAGGCGTTCATTCCCTCAAGATTCGTCGGGCGCCTTCTAGGCATGGGTGACTTAGAGACGCTTCTGGAAAAAGTTAAAGATGCCGAAATCAATGTTCCCCAAAAGAAAGCCAAGGACATCATGAGCGGCAACTTTACGTTAACGGATATGTACGAGCAGTTTCAGGCGGTCAAAAAAATGGGTCCTTTTGGTAAAGTACTCAAGATGATCCCGGGAATGTCCGCTGATGTACCTGAAGAAATGCTGAACACAGCTGAGGGACGATTGGACAAGTGGGGTATTATAATCCAATCAATGACTCCTTCGGAAAAAGAGAATCCTAAGCTTCTGAATTCTTCACGGGCAAAACGAATTGCGCACGGATCAGGAACCACAGAAAAAGAAGTCAAGGAGCTTCTCAAACAATACATTATGATGCGTAAAATGCTCAAGATGTTTAAGCATAAAAAGAAGCTGCCCTTTGGATTTGGCGGCGGCAAAGGAATGCCTAGTTTCAAGTAGGAAAGCGGAAATGGATGTTTTAGAAAAAACCTATGAGATTCTCGGCAAATATCCCCTTTGTGACCATTGTTTGGGCAGACAATTCGCATTGTTGGGTTACAGTATGGAAAACAACGTACGTGGCAATGCATTAAAAGTCAGTTTGACAATGCAGGCAAATGACCTTGCCCAGGAAAAAAAAGTCAAAGGCATAAAGCTACTTAAAGTTCTGGCGTTAAATGGGTTTTCCAGGGAAGCACAGGAAACCCTAAAACACTTGAAAAAACGTCTGCCAAAGGGTGATGCACTCAGGTGTAGCCTTTGTGACGGCAAGTTCGAGTTAGTTGAAAGCTTAACCCAAAAAGCTCTCCAAGCCGTCGAAGACTATGAGTTTTCCACTTTTCTTGTGGGGATTGAATTGCCTTTACATATTGAGGAGCGTGAGGATGAATTCAAAGCCTCTGTCAATGTTGGCTACGGAGAAAGCATGAAACATGAATTTGGACGTTTACTTGGTAAAGCAATTGCTAAGCGTACTAGCAAAGAAGCAGACTACCTAAAACCCGACATGGTCTTTGTTTTTAATCCTTTCTTGGAAACAGTTCGACTTCAAGTTAACCCACTTTTCGTAGCTGGCAGATACCGCAAGCTGGTTCGCACTATTCCGCAGTCTAAGTGGTTCTGTTCCAGCTGCCGCGGTAGAGGCTGTGAGAAATGTGGTGGGACAGGAAAACTTTACCCTGAATCGGTAGAGGAGTTATCCTCAAAACCGCTGCTTGAGGCGACGATGGGCGAGGAGGCATTTTTGCATGCTTCTGGGCGAGAAGACATCGATGCTCGGATGCTGGGCTCCGGACGACCCTTTGTAATTGAAATTTCAAAACCCAAGAAAAGGTTTGTTGATCTAAAAAAAATTGAAGCCCAGGTTAATACTAGCGCAGTGGGGAAGGTCGAGGTTTCGGGTTTATATTTTACAAACAAGGGTGTTGTCAGGCACCTTAAGAACGGCGAAGGTNCTCAGAAAGAATATCAGTTGCTAGCGGAGTTTGAAAATGCCCCATCAGAAAAAGACCTTCGCACCATCGAGGAAAAGCTTTCAGGTATTTGTATTAAACAACAGACGCCTATTCGAGTATTGCATAGAAGGGCAGATCTAATCCGAGAAAAGTACATATATCAGGTTAAAGTTAAGAAGGTGTCGCTTAAGAGAGCCCTGATGGAAATTCGTTGCCAAGGTGGGCTCTACGTTAAAGAATTGGTGTCTGGAGATGAAGGACGCACGAACCCAAACGTTTCGGATTTACTCAACAACAGAGCGAAGACGCTTAAGCTTGACGTTCTCAATGTAATAATGGATAGTTAAGGTGAAAATTAGATGAGAGGTTCAAAAGGCTATTACACCGGTACTCGCAGTTTACTGCGAAAGCCGACTCGCGAAAAAGGTAAACCAAACATTGGAAAGATACTTCAAGAGTACACTCCTGGTTCTCAAGTGATTATAAAGATGGATTCAAGTGTACAGAAGAGTATGCCCCATAAACGTTTCCACGGCAAAATAGGTGTCATAGTTGAAAAACGGGGTCGAGGTTATGTTGTCAGTGTTCCTCAAGGCGACGCAATTAAAGAAATCATTACCCGTTCAGAACATTTAGAACCCTACACTGGTAAGTGAGATAGAAATGAGCAAGAGAGAAAGCGAAAGCCGCTTAACGCTTCCACAGGTTAAGAAGGTTCTGGAATCTATTGGCGAAGAAAACCTTGACCAGTTTCAACGCCGAACACTCGATTACGTGAGTAAATTTTCCAAGTGTACCCCCGAAAAAGCTGAANACCTCTTGCAGACACTTCTTAAAGAATATGAACTTGACGAAGCAGAAGCAGTCCAGATTATAAACTGCATGCCTGAAACCGTTGATGAATTGAGAGTCTTCTTGGCAGGCGGACGCAAAATCATTGAAACTTCAAAACTGCACACAATTGTTGAACTTTTGAACGAGAATCGAACGTTGAAGTAGGCGTAAGCTACTAAGTATTTTTAAGCAGTAAGCGAGAATAGTCTAGCTGACGGACCTAGTGATTGTTATGGAAAAGCGGTATGAAGAGCATGCTTACGTGTTAGATTTCCTTCAACACGGCAAGCCAGGATTTCGTCCCACAGGACGTGCAGGTTATCGAGCGGGAGCTCTTATTCAATGCGTGGGGGAAGAATTCTTTACTCTATTGGAGGCTTTAGTGAAAGAAGAGTTGCTTCTCAAGCCTGGTGACCGTGTGTATGTTGGAAAAGATTCTCGTGAAGAAGTTACCTACATTATTGGCCGAATCGGTTACGAGGAGTTAACTGCATCAGCCAAGGCAGAGCTTCCAAGTGTTATAAGCAAGATAGTTTCGAACCGCGAAAAATGGTTTGTTAATTTCTTCAATACCGCACGAGCGATTACACCTCGAATGCATGCTTTGGAGCTTGTTCCAGGCATCGGTAAAAAGTACATGTGGCAAGTCATCAACGACCGTGAACGTAAAACGTTTGAAAGCTTTGAGGATTTGCAGAAACGCACTGAACTGCCCAACCCAGTGAAATTGATTACTAAGCGGGTCCTAGAAGAACTTGAGGGTGACAGCAAATACCGGTTGTTCACGCGAGCATTGTAAGGCATAGAAGATGAGTTTTGAGGAAACAAAGCAGCTCCTTCAAAAAAACCATGTCACCCCCAACAAGCTTATGGGGCAAAACTTCATGGTTGAACCCTCACTTTATTCTAAACTCTGCAGGTATGCAGCTCTCAACAAAGGGGATGTGGTATTGGATGCAGGCGCTGGCTTGGGCTGGCTAACGTGTTATTTAGCTGACAAATGCAAGGGTGTTGTGGCGGTCGAGAAAGACCCAAAGATTGCAGCGGTACTTATTGAACAAGTAAAGTGCTTGAGTAATGTGATGGTTGTAGAGGGCGATGTTTTAAAGACAGTTCTGCCCGAGTTCAACAAAGTTATCGCAGCTCCTCCCTATTATTTATCTTCTCAATTGGTGACTTGGCTCTTACAGCGTAAATTTGATTGTGCCGTTTTGATTCTGCAGAAAGAATTCGCTGATCGTTTGGCTGCGCCTATAGGCAGTGAAGATTATGGTTGGCTAACCGTTATAACCAGTCAGTTGGTAGAAGTTGAAATTTTTGACTTAGTACCCAAAGTCATGTTTTATCCTCAACCTGAAGTTGATTCACTTATTATCAGCATAAAGCCATGGCGCGCCAAACCCTTCGAGATAAATGACCCAGCGTTGTTTTTGCGTTTGGTAAAGTGGCTTTTTACCCAGCGAAATAAAAAATTAGCCAAAGCCATCTCACCCTTTATCAGAAGTAATTTCAAATTGACCAAACAAGAAGCAGAGAAAATAGCACTTAGTCTTCACAATAGCAATAGGCGCGTAAGAGAATTACAACCGAAAGATTTTGGAGCAATAGCTAATGCATTATGCAACTAAGCGAACTTGCTTTGGCGAATATGTTTTTGATTTGAACGATGAGGTCTACGATCCCGCCGAGGACACTTTCCTATTCGCGGAAAACCTTGAGGTAAAAGAAGGGGAGCTGGTTTTAGATTTGGGTACTGGCTGCGGAATCCTAGGCATTCTCTCAGCAAAAAAAGCAAACATAGTTGTGGCGATTGACTTAAACCCTTATGCAATTCGCTGCGCAAAGGCGAATTCAATACTCAACGGTGTTCAAAATAAGATGTTTTTTATTCAAGCAAGCCTGTTTACAGCTCTTAAAACATGCGCCGCCTTTGACTTGATATTGTTTAACGCTCCTTACTTGCCCTCAGAGGAAGGTGAAGATGCTTCTTGGATTGAGCGAGCTTGGTCTGGAGGCAACAACGGAAGAGAAGTCATTGACCGTTTCATCATCCAAACCCCTGCTCATTTGAGGCCCAACGGAAGAATCTTGCTCATGCAGTCTACGCTTACAGGTGTCCAAGAAACTCTACTGGGATTCACTGCTCAAGGCTTTGGTGCATCCGTTAAGGCTACGTTTAAACTGCCTTTCTTTGAAACCTTAACACTTATAGAAGCTAAGACTCATTTGTAGAATAAACAATTTAAAGACAGAGATCAACTCATAATACTGGTGTTAATCATGACGATTTGGTTCTATGTCAAAACAAATGAAGACTCAAAAGCTGTCGGGGACGTTGTTTGTGCCTTCAACTTCATGCAAGGGCAACATCCTGAAGATAAGTACTCTTGGATTATAGAGACTGGAAGGGATGAGCCTGGGTACTGGGAAATAAAAGGCAAATATGCAGCTTTAAAAGATGTAACAATAATATGTATCGTCTACAGAATCGGCGATACAGTAGTATTCGCGGAAATTGATGACGAACTATCCCCTAACTTCATCGACCCACTAGTAACCAAGTATGGGTTTGACAACGTAAAATGGTTTGTTGTCCCGACAAAAAGATAGTTTAGATCTTTCTCCCTCAGAGGGTATATCTCCCTCTTCAAAAAATTTACAACATTTCAATCAATTACCTAATTTATTGCTTATCATATTTTTCGACTTCCGGGTTCATAATACAGAGTTCTATGCCTGCTTGCTTAAACATATCAATGGTGTCGGCGTCGGCGTGATATCGTTTTTCACAAACTACTCTTTTTATTCCGGCGTTAATTATAATCATCGCGCATGTTCTGCATGGTGTCATCTTGCAGAAGAGAGTTGTTCCTTCAAGCGGAATACCGAACCTTGCAGCCTGAATGATTGCGTTTTGTTCGGCATGGAGAGTTCGGACGCAGTGCTGGGTGACTTCCCCGTTGGAGTTGAATACTTTGCGCATGTCATGTCCTGCTTCGTCACAGTGTGGCAAACCTGCAGGTGCACCAACATACCCTGTTGTCATAATCCGTTTGTCTTTAACGATGACGCAACCGCTTCTTCCTCGGTCACATGTAGCGCGTCTAGCCACAGCTTCNCACATGTCTAAGAAGTACCTGTCCCAATTAGGCCTTGGATTAGTACTCAATGTCTTTACCTCAGCGATTTTAGAGATAGTTCATTAAACAAATTAATAAATTGTTTTCGTAGATTAACTGCTTATTTTTCGAGGATGTGGATTTCTCTGCCGATTATATGTCGCTCATCCATTTCCACTAATGAGGTAGAGTGGATTAGCCGCCCAACATCCAAGTTTTTATTGAAAATATCTACAGGGAAAGCATAGATGCGTTTGAATCCCACACGTTCAAGTTGGTCGCCTATTAGCATTGTTACTGCTTCTTTGGAGCGAGTTTTAATGTAAGGGGTCACAAGTACCAAACGACCTTTTGGCTTTAGTGCTCTGTATGCTTCTTCGATGAACTCAAAGAAGAGCGGCTCTAGCTTTTCAATAATTTTCTGTGCGTAAGGACCCGTTGGCACTTCTCGCAGCGCAGGACCCAAATCAGGCTCGGAAACAATGCAATCCACGGATTCCAACCCAACCTTTTCAGCAATCTTGCTTGCATCTCCCTGCAGAATTCTAAAATCTGAATTGTCAAGTCCGTATTCTCTGGTTAACCACTCAAGGTTTTCCTCTGATGCTTTAATGCACCAAGGATTAATATCCATACCCACTACCGCTGCCTTCTCCAGGAGTGCTTCCTGCAGAATCGTACCAACACCGCAGAATGGATCAAGTAAAGTTTTTTCCTCAGTACAAGCCGATAGGTTGACCATCATTCTCGCCAGCCTTGGCGGCATGGCAAATATGACTCGTTGATTGGGCTTATAGACGTCTCTTTTCTGGAACTCAAATGGGTTGTGCACAGCTATGGTTGTGGCAATCCATGATTCTGTCTTGCCGATGCAGAAAAGCACTTCGGCCTGGTTTTCCACTAGATTCTTCTTTAAAACTTCCACATGAGTAAGCTGAGCTTGTTTTCGCTTAGCCGAGTAACCAATGAAATTCGCCTTTTTACCTAGACTTGCCAATTCGTCTTTTACAGCGCTTCCAATGAAACGTTGCATCCGTCCTGACACTGGCGAGAATGAGTTATCGGTGAAGTATAAGCTTACTCCAAACAGAACTTTTTCAGGTGTCATACCTGCTGGGATGTTGCTTGTGGCGATGGATTGGGTGATCAGTTTTTGGGTTTGCTTGTCTTTGTTAAGAAATGCTTCTTTGACGATTTGGGTTGGTAATGTGGTTTTTGGTTGGCCAATTTTTATGGTTCCGCCCAAATCCGCCATCGCTGAAACGTCCAGATTTTTATCTAGGTTGATGACGAAGAATTCTCGAGAGAAATATTGCACTTCGAACTTGTTCTTTCTTGCGCTAAAGTATGCGGTAAGCTCCGCTAGTGAAAGTATCCAATTTTTTCCTGAAATAAACAGGTATGTTGGCATTTGGGAATCAAAAAGTAAACCTGACTATATAAGTTGATGACAGTTAATATCTTGAATTCGCTATTCTAAGTAAATTACTGGAATAAAGAAAATGCACGGAAGTATCGCCACCTATTTACAAATCGTTTAAATATTGCTGGGCGCAAATCCCTTTTACAAAAGGGATGCTGCATGCAAGCACGAAACTACAGACACGTAAAAAATAGAGCCTATACGCGAAAGAAATACGCTAGAGGTTTTCCGCCACCAAAAATTGTAAAGTTTACTATGGGCGACACAAAAGGCACCTTTGAGGTTGAAGGGCAACTGATTGGTCAAGAACGGGCACAGATACGCCACAGTGCCTTAGAAGCAGCACGTGTAGCCACAAACCGAATCCTTATGGATAAACTCATAAATGATTATCTTATGGTTGTTCATCCATACCCACACATCATTCTACGAGAAAACAAGATGATTTTCGGCGCTCACGCTGACCGACTGCAACAGGGAATGAGACGTTCCTTCGGAACAGCAATCGGCACAGCTGCAAAAGTCGAAGTTGGACAACCCATCATCACTGTCAAAGTTAAAGCTGGTCAAGAGGCAATAGCCAAAGAATCATTAAAAAGAGGAAGCGCAAAACTTCCAATACCTTGCAAAATAGTCATCTCCAAAATCAAAGCTTCTCTAACTATAACAGAAGCGGCCGTGCCGGAGACGGAGACGACTTGAGCGTCAAAGAGAAAGAACTGGTTTTATGGTTTGATAATTTAAGAAATACTGACGTATCCATTGTTGGCGGCAAGAACGCCAGCCTTGGCGAAATGATTCATGCGGCGCTACCTGTGCCTTTTGGTTTTGCCGTAACCGCATTTTCTTATGAAAGTTTTATTGTTGAGAAAAAAATCGCTGAACAAATCTACAAAATAATAACGGATACAGTAACTAACCCAAACGACCCTAGACAGTACGATACTGCATCCAAAAAAATCCGTGAACTTATAGAAAAAACTTTGATGCCTAAAGCTATTGAAATCGCAATAAGAAATGCTTACGCCGAATTAAACAAACGTTTTAACTTAAAAGACACCTTTGTAGCGGTTCGTTCAAGTGCAACTGCGGAAGACTTGCCTGATGCGTCATTTGCGGGTCAACAGGAAACTTTTCTAAACGTTAGAGGTGCAGACGACCTCATTGACAAGGTGCGGAAATGCTGGTCCAGTCTCTTCACGCCAAGAGCCATCTTCTACCGAACTGAGAAAGGCTTCCCGCACGAAAAAGTCTTCATCAGCGTCGGTGTTCAAAAAATGGTTAACTCCCGTGCTGCAGGAGTCATGTTCACAATTAACCCCGTTACAGGTAACAGAGATGAAATCGTAATCGAAGGCAACTTCGGCTTAGGCGAAACCGTGGTTTCAGGTGTAGTTAACCCTGACGACTTCGTAGTTGACAAGAGCTCGATGTTGATAAAAGAACGTCGCATCTCACGCAAAACTATCAAGTATGTTCGTGACCCCAAAACAGGAAAAACGGTCCACCTTGATATTCCTGAAGCTGAACAAAAAATAGTCTGTATAAGTGACCAAGAAATTAGCAAACTTACTGAACTTGCCAAACGCATAGAGAAGCATTATGGTAAACCCATGGACATTGAATGGGCAATCGACCAGGATCTCTCTTTCCCTGAAAACATGATGTTGGTTCAGGCTCGTCCAGAAACCGTTTTCGGATCAAAAACAGCGGAAGCAACAAAAATGGAAGAAAACAAATCTAAAGACCTAAAAGTTATCGTTCGAGGTATATCCGCCGGAAGAAGAGGCTACGGTGTAGGTAAAGCAAAAATTGTCTTAAACCCTGAAGATGCCCATAAAGAAATGCACAAGGGTGACATTCTCGTCACTGGCATGACTGATCCTGATTTTGTTCCTTTCATGAAGATGGCAAGCGCAATAGTTACTGATAAAGGCGGAATCACATCCCACGCCGCCATAGTCAGTCGAGAGCTAAATATCCCGTGTGTTGTTGGTACCGAAAATGCGACACAACTGATGAAGACAGGCCAAGAATACACTGTAGATTCAAGAAACGGAGTTATATATGAAGGCATTATGGCGCAAGCAATTGCACCAACATTAGCAAACAACAACACAGTTATGATGGCAGAGGCAGCTCCAGTAACAGCCACCAAGATTTATATGAATCTCGGAACCCCCGAGATGATTGAACAGTATAAGAACTTGCCGTTTGAAGGCATCGGGCTTATGCGTACTGAATTCATTTTAGCCAGCGCAATCGGACAACATCCAATGGCATTTGTTGATGCAGGACAAAGCCAGCAATTCGTCGATAAGCTCGCCGAGGGTATAGCAACCGTTGCAAGGGCAATTCAGCCTAAACCAGTTGTGGTGCGCTTAAGCGACTTTAAAACTAATGAGTATCGAGGTTTGAAAGGCGGCGAAAAATACGAGATAATTGAAGAAAACCCTATGTTGGGTTGGAGAGGATGCAGCCGCTACATAAGTAAATGGTATGACAAAGCTTTCCGTTTGGAATGCCAAGCTATTGTGAAATGCCGGAAGGAGTGGGCGCTCAAAAACGTCTACGTTATGTTACCCATGGTAAGAACCCTATGGGAAGCTAAAGCTGTCCTTCAAATCATGAAAGAAGAAGGTTTAGAGCGAAACAAAGACTTCAAAGTCTGGTTCATGGCTGAGACTCCATCCATCGGAATAATGGCTGACGAATTCAGCAAACTAGTCGACGGCTTCAGCATCGGCTCAAACGACATGACTCAGGGAGTATTGATGATTGACCGAGACTCCGAGCGTTTAGGGCAAATGGGGTACTTCGATGAACGCGACCCAGCTGTTAAACGGATAATCGCTCACCTCATAAAAGCCGCCCACGAAAACGGTTGCACAGTAAGCATATGCGGTGAAGGGCCATCAAACCTTCCCGACTTTGCAGAATTTCTTGTTCGCGTTGGGATCGATAGTATCTCCGTGAATAACGACGCCGTAGTAACAACACGTAAACATGTTGCAAGCGTAGAGCAGAAAATTATTCTTGAGCGCCTCGCAGAACAAGCGGCTTTAGCTCGTGGGCAACCACTCAAGAAGCCAACGCAAGACTGGGAATGGTCCCTCTAAACGTATTTTCGTTTAGTCTTTAATATTATTCTCGTCTGATTTCCTATATCTCTTAAAGTGAAGGTAGAGTATGAAGGGGTTTGATTTTGAAGAGCAAAGAATAAAAAAGGAAATCCTTAAACTTGGTGCCAAACGTGTTTTATTACAAATGCCTCAGGGACTAAAACCCCAAGCTACCGCAATAGCCAAAATCGTTGAAACATGCGGTGCAGTCGCAGTTATTTCAGCTGACCCTTGCTATGGCGCATGTGATATAGTTTTGTGTGAGGCAGAAGGGTTGGGCGTGGATTTAATTGTTCATTTTGGACATGCCAAGATGGTCAGGCAGTCGCGGATTCCAACTTTGTATGTGGAAACGAGGGCAAATGTGTCAGTCGATGCGGCGGTAATTCAAGCTCTTCCTTTGCTGAATGGCTATGGGCGAGTTGGTTTGGCTACGTCAGTTCAGCATCTTGAAATGTTAAAGCAAGTGAAACAAATTCTTACGGACCTGGGTAAAACAGTCCTAATTGGAAACGCCGGTCAGCTGGAATATGCGGGGCAAGTCATCGGCTGCAACTACAGTAACGCCAAAACCGTTGCTGACCAGGTTGACGCATTTCTTTTTATCGGCGGCGGAATATTCCATGCGTTAGGTATCGCCTTAGGCACATCAAAGCCAACCATAATAGCCGACCCTTATGACAACAGGGCATACTCAATCACTGACCAAGCCCAGCGACTTTTAAAACAACGATTCGCAAGCATCCAAGAAGCTGTAAACGCCAAAAACTTGGGTATCCTCGTTGGACTAAAACCGGGGCAAAAACACCTTGAACGCGCGCTTTGGGTTAAAGTATTGGCGGAAAAGAATGGGCGAGAAGCATTTATTTTGGCAGGTAGAGAACTCACTCCTGAAACCCTCTTAGAGTTTCCAAACATAGATGCATTTGTAAACACAGCTTGCCCACGAATATCACTTGATACACCCGGGAAATTCCAAAAACCTATACTAACAGTAAATGAGTTCATGGTTATTTGCGGGGAGGATTCATGGGAGAACATGCTCAAAAAAGGCTTATTCGAAAACTAGAACTCGAACGGTTCCTATCGACTGTAAAGACGCAGCCTACACCAAAAGCCCATCTAGAACAATATACAACTTCTGCTCAAATCGCCGCCAACATGCTTTATATTGCTGCTTATTCCAACGACGACATTGTTGACAAATCGGTGCTGGACCTGGGATGCGGAACGGGCAGGCTTGCTTTGGGTGCTTGTTTTCTAGGTGCCAAAGAGGTTTTAGGTGTTGATGTCGACTCGTTAGCCATTAAGACTGCCCATGAAAACTCTCGCAATGCGGATTTAGCGTATTGCGTCCAATGGGTTAACGCTTCCATTGGCTCGGTTGTTGGATGTTTTGACACTGTTTTAATGAACCCACCATTTGGTGTTCAGATCCGTGAAGCTGACCGCGCGTTCTTGATCAAAGCCCTTGAAGTAGGTAAATCGATTTATTCGTTTCATAACCATCCAGAAGTTGACCAACGCTTGATTGGGGAGCTTAAGAGTAGCGGTAGCTTTTTGCAGGTGCAGTCGTTCCCTTTTCTTCAACGGTTCATAGAAAAAAACGGCGGCCTAGTTCTGGGTGTTTATGCTATGCTCATGACTATTCCCCACATGTTTGATTTTCACAGAAAACCAAAGCATGATTTTGTTATTGACTTGTATATCATCCAAAAAAAA
>JGI20214J51650_10001729_pt1 | contig 13905 bp, 25 predicted proteins | sample WetSurMetagenome_FD_51650 | JGI IMG/M metagenome (IMG submission 51650) | reverse complement strand
GGTTTACCCTTCTTTTGATTTAAAAAAAACAGGGGGTGTGGGGTGCGTTATAACCCCACGTTAAATGTACATCGTAGATTCATAAATGCCGTCCGCTAAAGGACGTTAAAACGTGCCTTTCTTCCTTATTAAATAACTCGTTGAATGGCAATAATCTTAATTAAAAGATTACGTTTGTTTAATCTGGTTCATTTATTTTGTATTCTGTATTTATAATAATTTTTACTGTGAGTATTCTGCCGTTTAATAGTTTATCTATTTCATCGGCTTTTTTTTGCGTAAGTTTTTACTTTTTCTAGTTCTTTATGATTAAGCTCAAAAGAAATGTGTAATTCATATGTCTCTGTTTTCATTTTATTTCTCCTTAATCTGATTTAATGCAACTTGTGTCAATAATTACCGCAATATGAACAGGTGAAATGCCTAAAGTTATTTTTATCAATGAACTATCATTGTATTTCTCCTGTGGGTAAATCGGCTAAGAATTCATTAAAGTTTAGGGGTGCATCTTGCTTTTGTCCGTCTTCTATAACTTTGCAATACAACATAATCACGATCTCGGTTTTGCTTTTATTTTCTTCATGACCAATTTCAAATTTGGTAAAGGGTAAATAAGTTGAATCGTTTGAGTTTTTAGCTTCTTTTAAACCTGCCATGACAATCATTTGTCCAGATTTAATTGAAAAGCTGGTATTTAACTTTCTGGTAATCAATGTCGGGCTATTGCTTACGCCGGTAGTTGTTTGTACAAAATTAGAAATCTCTTGGGTTAAGGCGAGTTCAATGTTGTTCTCATGAATGGTTGGCGTGACTTCAAAGATTGTTCCGCTGGGTCGGTATTCTACTGCTTGCAAAGGTGTTGTCGATTTACCATCGTTAGGAAAATTGATGCCTCCTAAAATGGGTGTTTCTGTACCCACTGAAAAACGGCTTTTTTGCTTATTTCGCACTAACATTGATGGCGAAGTGATTACATTAAACCGATTATCGTTATTAAAGATGTTTAATAAGATGTCTAATCCTTTGGTGCTAACTTCGAAGGTTTGTCCAGCACTTCTTGATGCTCCGGCTGTAATGCTAATTGCACTTGAATTTTTAACGATTTTTAAAACGGTTTGTAATGCGTTACTATCGCCAGATGTGTTTTGCACTTCATATACAAATGCTTGAATATTAACTTGTTTTTCAGGTGTGTCAATTTCTTCCAATAAGTGCTTGAGAATGATAATTTTGGCGGCTGTTCCTACAAACAATAATCCATCGCTATCTTTATCAATCAGTTTATTTACACCTTTATCGTCAACGCTTTTGCTTGCTTTGCTATCAACTTCTCTTTTATTGCTAACGCTGCCTTTTTCCATCATTGGAGCAACCATTGAGACAAGATAACCAGTGCTCCGGTATTTTGGCTTGTAATAAAAGGTTTGTTGCGCTTCGCTTTTTTTCTCACCCAATTTAAAAAAGATGTGATTTTTTCCTTTCTCAATTTCAATGCTGTATTTATTGAGCATATTTTGCATAATACTTTCTAATTCACTTTTTTTGAAATTTGATTTTAAGCGAATAGTAGTGTTTTCAGTTTTTTTAAGTACATCATCATCAATGATATAACTTTTTTCTAAAATATCTGAATATACCAATTCAATAAGCTGTGGTATGTTTATTCTATCAAATGATAGTGTTACGTTTTCCTCATTTGCAATACAGTGACTGCTAATTATTGCAAGTATAAAAAATAAGTGTTTCATAAAGTTTCTCTCAATAAAGGAAGAATTATAAGTAAGAAAAATATAGTTGATAATGTTACCATTGCTATATTAATTTTTATTTGTAGAATTCTTTTGGTGTTTTTATCTTTTCTCTCCTTAAAAATCTACGTCAGATTCTTCAATTTTAATCCAAGTCCATTTATAACCTGTCTATTCTTTTTGAAATCCTTTCTTTTTTAGATGTTGTTCTAGTTGTTCTTTGTAGATTTTTGGCAGATAATTTTCTCTTGCTCCGTATTGTTTTTCTGCTTTTTTTAAGAGAAATTTAACTTCTTTAGTGGTTTTTGTTATATACATATTGCAAGTTCTCAGTGATCTAGCAATAGACCAAGCAATTAACCAATTTTCTTTGACTTGATTTGTCAATTCTCTTTGATGTTCTTCAACTGCCAAATTCAGTATATTTGTGAGTGGATCAGGTTTTAGTTTCATTGTTTATCACCAGTTCGTTGATTCCATTTTCTTTTAGCACTTTCTTTGCTAAGGGCTTGACCAATTGTTGCACCACATTTTGTGCAGGTTGCTCTATAGATTTTTAAGCCTCCTATTAATGCTGTTTTATGGTAAAAATATCTAATAGTTGTTTCTCCACAAAATGGACATGGTTTAGCATCTTTTAGAGTGATACTTTCCAGATATTGCTGTAATTTTTCATCATTCTTTTGCTCAAAAGATTGCCATTGTTTTTTAATCCAGTTAATCATGATTCAGCTCCTAATGTTTCTTTAATGCTATTTAAAAGAATACTTGCTTTTTCCTTTCCAAATCTAACCTCTTTCTTTTTGCTAAGTTCAATTTCAAAAATGCTTTGAATTTGCGCAAGCATTTGTTCTAATTGATTAGATGACCTAATTTCAATGGGGGCATTTATTTCTTCCTCTAGATTTTTAATTATTTCTTCTTTTTCTTTTAGAAGTTCTAACGCTTCGTTTTTTTCAAATTCACATTTTTTAAATTTGTTTGGATGTATGGAAAAGGTTTCTATACTCTTATATCTGTTTATTTCTTCTTTTAGATGAGATAATACTGTCTCAATGGTTACAGGGGGCTGCGGGTGGTTGGTGTTAGCCAGTGCTTGGTTAAGGTGGTTAAGTCCAATTAGTTCACTAACTTGTTCTATAAAATCAACATTTTTTTGTTTAAGCTCATCAAGTTCTTCTTTTAGATTATTAGCTTCGATGCCATGATCTACAGCTTCTTTCCATACGTTGTGGTAACGTTGAAAGAAGTATTCTGATTTATCTTGGTTTTCACTGATACATTTATCTAGCCCTATTCTCAATGATGTTTTTTCAAGTGCAGCATTGATTTTATAGAATTTTTCCGATCTATCTTTTAAAAAACTTATTTCTTCACACACTTCTTCAAGTGTTCCATTTTCTAATCCCACTAAATCAATCTTTATGCTTGCAAGTTCTTTATTTAATGTCTTATTGGTTTCTGTGAGTGCAGCAATCTTTTGATTAGCTTCTTCAAGTTGTTTTTCTAAATCAGTGATATATTCAATGCTTTTTTGAGCGTATTCATCTTGGCAGATATCTAATCTTTTATTTAAAGTTGCAATTTTTTCTTCCTTACTTATAACGTTATAAGTAGTGGGTTGTGATTGTTCGGTGGTTATACCAAAGTACTCTTCAGCAAGGTCGGGGTGATTTTCTATAATCTCTTTTTTAAAGGAAAGTAATTTTTCTATATCAGAAAGTAATTTTGCTGTTTCAGGCTGTGATTGTTCGGTGGTTTTATCATCAAATATCTCTTTGGTGTTAGGGTCTCTATCGGGTTCTTGGGTTTCTTGAATGGGTTGTGATTTACCGATATTGCTCGTTTTCATGGTGTGGGTTTTACCGTTACGCTCGTAGGTCCTCTTACTGTCAACGTTGATAGTTGATCCATTAGCTAATTCTTTACGCAGCTTGCTAACGAAAGGTTGTGAAACCTTACATTTTTTAGCGATTTGATTATCTGACCAATTATTCCACTCATCATCGGTTAAGAGAGTATTCACAGCACGACGCTTATCATCTTCGGTTCTGCGCAAACCATGTTCGGCATTTGCACCGACAGAAAAGAGAATTGCATCCCGACGTGTTCCTTGCTCAATGATTGCAGGGATAACTTTCATATTTACTTGTTTAGCAGCTTCTAATCTGTGGAAACCGTCAGCATTCCAATAATTTTCCCCATCAAAGTACACTTTAATAGGAGGCAAACTATCTTCATGATTTCTAAACAAATCAGCATATTCATTAATAGTTTCTTGATTTAGATGTGCACGGCTTTGAGTGCCGCCGTCAGTTCTAATTACATCCAAATTTAAATAATTTGTTTGCACGCTCATGGTGTTTTCTCCTTTCTTGAGTTTTTGCCTTTGATGTGTTAGATTATAGCATCTAAACATAATTATGTCAACATAGCATAATAAAATAATTTATTAAGGATGTTCTAATGACTATTGATATAAAATCACTTCGCCTTAAATTAGGTCTTTCTCAATCTGATTTTTCTAAACTTTCGGGTATGGATCAACCAAATATCGCTCGGATTGAAACGGGAACAAAACCCCAAACCCGAATACATCATCATTTATTTACTGCCATTGACTTGTTACATAAACACGGTTTAATTAATGAATATTTGGAACAATTAAAACAGGATAATGTTTAATTATCTTTATTAATATGTTTTTTATATAATTTAATGATTTTACTCATTTCTTCATCTAAAATTTCTTTTGGTTTATTTTTATTTGTTGCTATATACCGTCCGATAATCATTGAAATCCACATAATTTGAATATTCTTATTGAGTTCTTTTAAGTTCATTTTCTTTTCTCCAAACCTATCTTATAACGTTATAAGATAGGCATGATTTTTTAAGTTATTTCTTGCCTTTACCAAAGCTATTGACTGGTTTATTGGCTTTTTTATCATATCCAATGGAAACTTTAAGTTGCTCTAAATCTTCAATGATATTTTCAACTAAATCTTTAGTTGATTTAAGAAGACTTTCTTTTTGCTCACCGTTCATATTTGGACTGGGGTTTTCCAAAACGTTATGACTGTTTTCAATTACTCTCAATTGCGCCTTAATGTCTTTTATCAGGCTCTTCGTTTCTTTACTCATAAACTATCCTCTATTTCAAAAAAGTTAATCTCTTCTTCTAATTTATCCAAATATTTTATTTGGGATTTTTTTATTTCTTGAAAAGCTTTATTTTTATCGCCAGATGTGTTTAATTCATTGATTACATATAATTTATCAAGTTCAAATAAAATACCTTCAATAATTTTAATCCAAATATTAATCGGCAAATATTGTTTATTTAACCAGTTAATTATTTTATTTTGCAGATAAGTTGTTTTATTTAACATTTTCTCATCTGCAAGTTCTGGTTTAAATGCTTCAATTTGACTTTTCATTTTAATGATTCCACTGGTAAATAAAATGAAATTTTTCTTTTTATATGATTTAATTCTAATATCTTATTTTTGCTTAATATTTCACCAAGCGTTTTATTTACATCATTAATTAAATTAAGATTTTCAGTTTTAACATGATAACTTAAATCATTTTTCAACCAATTAATTAAGGCTTTTTCATGAGTTTCTATTATGCCTAATTGACAATTAATTGTATCAATTGCTTGATAAATATTATGCCAGTGAAACATGGGTATATCATTTATTTCACATTGTTGCTTGTCAATTGCAACATATTTTTCATTTGTACTTTTCATTTTTATTCTCCTTGATTTCTATTTCTATGTACCATCTATTCCCAATTTTTATACTATTGGGAATTAATCCTTTTCTGCAATTTTCTCTAATTGTTTTTTCTTTAGGTTTTGATTGTTTTGCAAATTCTATTTTAATCCATTCCTTTATAGATACTTTCATATTTACCTCCTAAATTTATGATGTAGTTCTTTTTTTAGTGATTTTTAAGAGAATAAAATCTAAAGCGCTTTGAATCATAATTGTAATAATTAATGCACTGATTATTATTGCAATTTCTAACCATGTAAATGTCATGCTCTAATCTCCTTAATTAATGCTCATTCCAATTAAAATGCCTAAAAAAATGTGAAGTATTTGAATCATAAGCAACATTAAATAATTTCTATTTCCTAAATATGCTCCGATTGTTGTTCCTATACTTATTGGGATTACAAGAAGCGTAATTATCATTTCTGTTTCATTCATGCTCTTCTCTCCTTTTTTATTTTTGTTGTTTAACGCCTAAAGAATTGCTAGTGGAAGAGCAAATAAATAAAATGCTTCATCTATCATGGGGCTCATGCTCTCACCTCGTTAAATCGTTTGCTCCAAGTTTTCATGATCAAGTCATTACTAATTCTTGTGAGTTTTGGGAAGATTTTTTGTAATTCCGCTTTGGTTTCCGTGCGATTAATGGTTTCAATCACTTTGGCGGTTTCTTCATTAATGACGGGTTTAGCGTTTCGTTGTGCCATTTGCTCAATCTTATTTTTGAGTTCGGAGATAGAGGTTTGCTTGGGTTGACGTTTTGATTGAATTTTGCGGGCGGCTTCTTTGGTGAAAGTACCGTTTTTGAAAGCCTTGACGATGCCGACGATGTAACCGGCTTTACTGGGAACGGGTTCTTGTTTCATTTTGTTGGCAAGGGTGTCGATGATGTCTTGCCATTCTTGGTGAGGAATATTGTTTTGAATCAAGACTTTTTGGACTTCAGCTTGTTCAACCTTGCTCATCTGTAGAGGGAAAATTAAATCAGTTGGGGTTTCTTCTTTAATCAAAAAAGCCTTTTCACCACAACCATTTAACGGTTGCACGGTGGTTTCTAATGACGGGGTTTTAAATTCAATATCCCCAGCCGATTGGTCCGTAGGACGTTGAACGTGCATCGCAGATTCCTTTTTCTCAGTGGTCGGAGCTACTGATGCACTTTGGAGTTTGCCCTCATCAGAAAATTGTCGTTGTCCCTCATTATCAATAAGGTTTTTATCGTCGCCTTGTGTTGTTGTATTTAAGATATTTTGTTTTGAAATATTGTTATGGGTGCAGATAGCTTCACCGCCTAACGATTGAAACTTCACCGCCTTCGTATTTGAAATTGCACGGGGTGAAGTATGTACCTTTGATTTATAAGGTGATTCAGTGATGATGGGATTAAGACCGATTGAAACCCGATAATCATTAAGGAAATAACGATTAGTTTTGCCGTCTTTGGTGTTATGACCATCTTGGTACTTGATGCCTACTTTCCCATCGGCTTCGAGTGTTCTTAAAGCGGTTTGGATGGCTCGTTGGGAGCGAGGGCAATGCTCTGCGATTTTTGGAATGCTCGGGGTGCTTACGCCTTCATTGTCAGCATCCCACGCTAATGCTCTGAGGATAAAGAGATAAATATCTTTATCTTTCACTTTCATGTAGTAATTATGGACTTTCGCGCTCATGGTGATTTTTTATTAGCAGTGACGTTGTGTGTTATACTGTCACAAGCATTTTATTTATGCAAGCGTTTTTTTTGTAACGCCATTGGCATTTGTTAAAAATATTGGGTTGGCTAATAATTTTAGAATGGATAGAAAAATGACTGATTTAGATATTGAAGCTTCAAAAAGATTGCGAGTTATCTGGGAGCAACGTAAAAAGGAATATGGTTTTACTCAAGAGACTGCATCTGATTTCTTGGGAATGAATCAATCTTCGGTTTCTCAGTATGTTCGAGGAGCTGTACCATTGGGTATAGAAGCGACGCTTAAGTTTGCTTATTTTTTGGGTGTTGATCCGAGAGATATTAGACCGGATTTACCGGAATGGGCTTTATCTAAGAAGATTGATAATAATTCTTTATCAGATGATGTTGTATTTATGGTTCGTAACTTTTCTCAGCTTTCTCTTCCACATAAACAAGTTGTTCGTCATCTTGTAGATGCACTTCGTGCTGCTGAAATTGGGAATTTTAGCTAAATGGATTTTATTGGTATTTTTCTTGCCGTTTCTGATCCTCTCAAGCCTAACTTCATTACCGAAGTTTTTCTACCAGAAATTTTCTTTAATTTACTTTCTAATTGGAAATTTTTTGCTTTTCTTTTTATTTTATTTATCTTTGTTCTAATTTTTAGAGTATGGGAAAATAAAATGCAATTTCTTTCTTATTTACGTCAAAAAGATAAAGAGAAAAAATGGAAGGTAGAGTTTGAAGAGAAAAAGCGTCAAAAAGATTTAAAGAAACTTATAAAAGATATTGTACCACATTGGACACCTGAAGTTATACAATCTCTTGATTCTAAAGCATTTATTAAACTGGTTGCAGAATATTTTGAAACCAAAGGCTTTTTAACTAAATTTCCTACATCTACCGATAAAAATACAGTAGATGTATTTTTTTTGCATCAACCTGAACACAATATGCCGTTTGCGATTGTGAAGTGTCGAGCAATTGGAAGGGATTTAGTGAGTTTAGAAACGGTAAAATTACTATCTGATTTATCAAAGCAATATGGTTTAATAAATTTAGCGGTGGCAACAACAGGTTATTTTGAGAATGATCCGACGGGTTTGATAAAGAATAAGAAAGGATTTAATTTGATTGGAGCTCCGCAATTAATTTCAATGTTGACTGCTTTGCCAATTGAAGAACAAACGTATTTGTTTGCTAATATGATGCTTAATAAAAATTGAGAAACGGTTTTTTGTAAAATTTTTGGAAAACGATTCTTATCGCGTTGAATCTAAAGGAAGTTTTTTGAGATTTTCCACTGAGTGAAATTTTGAGAATTTTCGTAAGTTATTGAAAATGGCTCCCCGAGACGGACTCGAACCGCCGACCCAGTGGTTAACAGGGTCAACAGTAATTGAAAATATTTAATTAATTCATTTCGTTACCTCTTCTTTTTTGAGTAATTTGTAAAATTTTTGTAAAACTTCATTTTCTACTTCATTCCAGATAACCTCATGTCTTTCTTGATAGTTTTCTGTCATCTTTTCACTGGTGTGTCCTAATAGTATTTGAGTTTTAGCGGTTTCAATTCCAGCCTTTTTTTGGATAAAAGAACTTAAAGCACGAATTTCATGAAAACTCGGTGGATTTTCCATTTCTTCAAAGTATTTGCTTTTATTTCTAGCTTTTGCAAATTCTTTGGTTAGATAATCTGCATTAACGGGTTTCTTATTATGGCTAATTACAAACTCATTATTGCTTTTGCATTTTAGCAGTGTAGCTAATATTTCCTGCGTCACTGGAATTTTTATTTTTCCTGCTCCCCACTTCTCGACCTTCTGTTGTTGAATCCAGATAAATCCATCGTGGATGTCTGTCCATTTAAGATTTACAAGATCGCTGCGTCGTTGCGCTGTGATAAGGGCTAAATCCATTGTGTTTTTTAACCACTCCGGTCCGTGTTCCCTGATCGCATAAAATCCTTCGAGTGTAAGGCGTTGCCGTTTTACTTCATCGTTCTTTTTGAGAGTTGCTTCCGAGGGATTTTCCTTGGTTAAACCTTCAGCAATTGCGTGCTTAAAAATAACTGTTAGCATGGATCGATAATTGTTACTTTGTCTTGCTGGGAATTGTTTTAGAAACTCGGCAATTTCAAAAATTCCTATTTCCTCAAAAGACTTGTTTCCCATTGCTTTTTTGATGTGTGGCAACTTTCTTTTGTAATCAATAATCGTTGCAGGGGCAAGTTTTTTCTTGGGTAGGATTTCAGTTTCAAAATACTCTAAAAACTCTTTAAATAGCTTATGCTTTTTGTCGGATTCACTTAGTATTTTTTTAACTCGTTCAGTGGTGGGTTCTAACGCTGCATTAAGTTGCAATGCTTCCTTAATTGCTATCTCTCTTTCCTTTCCAAGTTGATACTTAATATTTGTTCTTGGATTTCGGTATCTATAATAACCGTTATCTTCGTACAAATTAGCTGGTAAGTCCTTTATTCTCTTTCTACCCATATCATTATTTTTAACTCTCTTTCTAAAATCGTTAGTATTTCAATTGCTTTCTTAACAACGTTGATAATGTTGTTCATGTAATGCTCCTTTTCTAATTAAAGTTGATTATTTTATCAAGTCTTAATTTATTAATTTCTATCTTATAACGTTATAAGTAACATATCGTAAGATAGTGCGCGGGGCGGGGGGACTCGCTTGCGGGGTTTCGCACCGCGCACCATGATTTAAGTCCCTGCTCCCCTATAGTAATACGGGGATAAAGTTATATTTCAAAGCGCGGTTTAATTGATAGCCTTTTATGACCTTTAGTGTCCTTTTATGACCTTTAGTGTCCCTTTATGACCGTTTATGTCTTTAACCTCCTACAAAACTAAAAAAAAATATGTTTCAATTTTTGGAAATTTTTTAGATTTGTTTGGAGTTTTTCAGTGTTACCTTTTGGTGCTTTACCTGATTATTGTTCTGTATCATTTCAACTAAATGAATTTGGGATGATTGGTGGATATTCTATTGAAGAGTTTGCAGATTTTTTGCGATTACTTTTTGAGCAATCTGGTTTAGTTGGAGTTAAATATGAAAAGCGTTTAACAGGTATTTATTCTTATCGATATTCTTTTCATATTTTACGTCCTTGTCAGTTATTTGGTGAATTATCCCCAGTTGGTTTATTAGCTTATACACCACCTAATGATTATTCAAATCGTACATCTGGTCTTTTCTTTTCATTATCATCAATTGGTTGTTTAGGGGTTGATTTTAGAAGTTTATTTATAAAATTATCACCTTTTAATCCAGTAATAACTCGTGTTGATTTTGCGGTTGATTGGTTTAATTCTTCTCAATTTCAAGTGGGTTATCAAACAATTAAGCAGCTTTATTTTGAGGGTGCTTTTATTTCTGGTGGTCGTCCTCCTCGTTATCAAGAAATTAATCCGCAGTCTTTTCAATCTAAAGATTCTTCTTTGCGCAAAGTAGCTGGATCAACTTTTTATGTGGGTCGGCGTGGTAATTCTCGGTTTATGCGGGCTTATGAAAAAGGATTACAGCTTTCTTTTGCAAATGAAAATAATCCTTTTCCAGATTGGTTTCGTGTGGAAGTTGAATTGAGAAATGCTAATTGCGTTATTCCTTTGTCGGTTTTTGATGATTTTGATGCGGCAATGATTGGTGTTTATCCAAATTTCTTTAGTCAATTACCTCAACCATTACATATTAAAAATCATAATTTTAATTCTGATTTAATTAAACAAGATTTTAAAATGCCTCAATTTCAAGTTTCTTTAGAGCATTTAATTTTTTATGCAAAGCGTTCTTATGGTGGTTTGGTTAATGTTTTAAAAAACAGGCTAGATAAAACGGCAGAAGAAATAGTTGACATGCTATTGCCTGATGATCTTAAAAAAAAGCCTAATCGTTTGTTTTTACCTTCTATATCCAATCAATTATTGACTCAAAAGGAGTTCTTTTATGCGTGAGAAATTTCTCGTTTATTCTACTAAGAAAGTGAGTGTAGAAAACAAGGATTATGGTTCTTTGCAAGGGGTTACATTATATCCACCTGAATTAGATGTTGATGGTCTTTACGGTCATGCTGTTCAAACAATAACAGCTTTACCTGATTTAGCTCTTAAATTAGGTACTTCTCAAAAATTACCTTGTTTAGTTGAATTAGATTTACAAATGAAAGGTGTTGGAACAAAAACGATGTTGGTTGCTGTTAAGGGTGATCTTATTGAAGCATCTTCTGGTTTGTTTCCTAAATTTATGACTGCTTTATTTACTGGTTCTCCAATGACTTTTTCTACTTCTTCTAAACTTGAAAAAGTTTAATTTTTGATTTTTAGGCGGTGTATTTTTTAATATACCGCTGTTTGGAATAATTATGAAACGGTTAATTACTTTTATTTCATTATTAGTTTTATCTAATACTGTTTTTGCTGTACAAAATAGTCCATTGGATTATTTAGGTCAAGTATTAGGTGTTGGTAATTCTTTTAGTGCATTAAAAGATGGTTTTTCAGTTTTGTTTTTAGAGATGCAAATTTCTGTTGCAGTAGTTTTAATGGCGCTTATTTCTGCTGCAATTATAATTACTTCACTTTCAATGATTTTGCGGTTTGTTGGTTATGATCCTTTAGAATCTTTTAAGCGTGGTGAACTTGTTGAATTTGGTTCTGATCAAGTTGGTATTTATGTTCAAACAGAAGATGGTTTTATTTCTGAGCAAGAAAATTTATCAAATGAGTTTGTTAGAAAGTGTCTTGATTCTGAAACAACAACTATGGTTTCTTTTAGCAATGATCGATTTGATGCTTTTTTTAATAAAGAAGAGAAATTAGCAGATGATAATGTTCAAAAAGCAGCAGAGGATTTTTTAACTGCTGATTTTGATCAATGGCGGCAAGCAGATCATTATGATGATGATGTTTGGTCGGGTTGTTCTAGTTCTTCAATTATGGGAACACCTGAAAGATATGTTTCTATGAATGAAGGATTTGATGATAATATTCCTGATTCATTAGATGATTTACTTGAACGTTCTGAACGTGAATATGATTAATTAAAATGAAAATATTTTTAATATTAATTTTAATGGGTATTTCTCAAGTTTCTTTTGCATGGACAACTTATCAAACTGATCAACTTCATATTCATAAGTTATGTATTAAAGATCCTTGGAATGTTTACAATGCTACTCCTGCATATCATACAGATGTAACCTCGTATCCATGTCAATATGATTATGCGATTGTTCACGTGCCAACATTATTACAAGAAATAAATATACCACCTAATACAAGTTTAACAATTACAAATCCAAATTTAGTATTACAAATACCTCCTTTTAATGTCACAAGTTTTACTTTTTTAATGGGTTATTTTTATGCAACAACCTTGGTTTTTCTTATATCGGTATGGGGAATGGGGTTGTTAGTTAAGTTGGTGATGGGAAAGCGTCTATTTTAATACTTATAACGTTATAAGTAACAAAGAATTCTTTATGAATCTGTTAAGGGTCAGTTACCTGAGTTTATTTTTTTATTTATTTAACCCGTAGGGGGCTTTATGAAATTTTCTGATGCATTGAAACGCAAAGCTAAAGCTGCAATGTTGGTTACTTCAGCTAAAGCACAAGGTTTAATGTCTAAAGTGCAAGGTTTAGGCTGGGCAACTGTAGCTGGTTACGTTGCATTATTTAATGAAGTATCCGCTGCAGGAATTACTTGTCCAACAGTTACTGGTGCAGTAGCTGGAACGACAGCTTGTGAAGTTGCTCAAGCTGTTGATTTTAGTAATATGACAGTTGCTATTGCTGTTGTTATTACTGCATTAATTGCTGTTGCGGTTGTTATTCGGGCACTTTGGAATGTTTTCTTTGCTGTTAAACCAGGTAAGATGAGATAGTTTTTTATTCATCTTAATAAAAGGAGAAATTAAAAATGAGATTTTTCTTATTTTTGTTTCTTCTTTTTTCTTCAATTACTGTTTTTGCTAATTGCCAAAATGATGATCTTTATTGTTATGTTTTATCAAATATTGATTTTCAATCTCAATTTGCTGGTGTTTCATTAGTGCTTATTAGCTTAATTTTTGTGGCTGTTATTATTTATTCGCTTTCTGTCATTTTAGAATTTATTGTTATTTCCCCTTATGAATTATATAAAAAAGCTAATGAAGATAAATTTGATGATAAATATTCTTTAGAAGAAAAAAGAGAAGAAAATCAAATGGAAGAACAAGATTTTGGACAACAAGAGGAAGAAAATAAAGAGGTTAAATCATGACTGAAGTATTAACAATTTGGGATTTTACGGCTGCTGTAATGGGTTTTGTTTTAGCTTGTTTATCATTTGTGGCTATTACAAGATGAAGAATTTTAAATCATGGTGGTTTGGCATTGCTTTGGTGATGCTTTTTTTTTCATTGAAGGTGTTAGCGGTTGATCCGATTACGGCGACAGCAACGGCAAGTGCATTTGTGGGTTATGGTGCTGCATTTTCTCCATTATCATTGTCAGTAGGAACGGCGGCGGTAATGGCAGAGATGTCTACAGCGGGAGCTTCAGCGGTTTTTACGGCGAGTGGAGTAACAGGGGTGGTTGCTGGATTATCAGAAACAGTATATTCGGCATCGGTGGGATCGGGGGTTTATACGACATTAATGTCGATGGCTGAGCCTGTAGCTTATGCGGTCACAACGGT